>Ga0209119_1004520_pt1 | contig 11391 bp, 6 predicted proteins | sample COG_03_FD_184747 | JGI IMG/M metagenome (GOLD analysis project Ga0209119, IMG submission 184747) | Pelagic Microbial community sample from North Sea - COGITO 998_met_03 (SPAdes) (version 2) | ecosystem: Environmental > Aquatic > Marine > Neritic zone/Coastal water | place: Helgoland, sampling... | reverse complement strand
CCTGTAAGTTTTCACAATTATAGTAGTAAAAAGGCTCTTCCGTTGATCGAGTAATTTTCCCTCCAGAAAATAAAGGTGTTAAACTAACTCCATCATAGCTACGATCTTGCGGTAAAGAGGATCCCATCACTTCACACAATGTAGGAAACAAATCCATAGCATTGGCGGGCACATCTAAAACACCTGGTTGAGTAATTTTCCCTTTCCAATAAATAATAAAGGGAACACGATGCCCCCCTTCTAATGAAATATACTTTGTGCCTCTGTAGGGTTTAGAATATTTCGCACTAGTTGGGCCATTATCTGATGTAAAGACAATCATGGTATTCTCTAGGATGCCTTTTTTCTCTAAAGCTTTCAACATTTCACCAATGCTCCAGTCGAGTTCCTGTATAACATCCCCTCGTATACCATCTTTAGAGGAGCCTTTAAATTTAGGGCCAGGTTTGTAGGGAGTATGTGGATAGTTGTGTGAGTAATAAATAAAAAAAGGTTGCTCATCCGCCGTTTCGATTTGTTGGACGATACGGTTTGTATAAAGTGTCGTCATTTTTTCTAAAGGTGTTTTCTTATAAATAACTTTTCGTTGATCCAGAAAAAAAGCTTCGTGACTCAAATTAGATGGCGCACCGTAATATTTCTCAAATCCTTGATTAAAGTATGAAAATTTTTCTTCAAATCCCAAGTGCCATTTTCCGATCATCGATGTTGTATAGCCCTGTTCTTTAAATTGCTCTGCTAAGGTAATTTCATCAGGGTTTAAACCAAGAAACCAATGTGCTTCACGTTTAGGGTTGATTCCAAGGTAAAGTCCATTGCGTTGAGGGTAGGCTCCAGTTAAAAAAGCAGCCCTAGAAGGTGAACAAATAGAAGCAGCTGTGTGAAAGTCATTAAATTGTAAGCCTTCTGCTGCCATGCGATCGATATTAGGAGTACTAACTTTTTTGGATCCATAACAACTGATATCACTATAACCCATATCGTCCATGAGAATGAAAATAACATTCGGTTGTTGCGTCGATTCAGCCTTAAGAGAGCATAAACTTAAAAGAGAGAGAAGACATAAGATTAATAGTTTCATTGTATTCATGTTTTACCTAAGTATTTAAATTAACCTTTTATGTTTGGGTCTACCAAACCATGGGGGCGTTGATCTGAACCGATGATATTTACATCACCTAATTCAGCTCGTACTTGTTCTGCTTTTTTTAAAAGCTCAGTTTTAATTTCGGGATGCTGTTGAATGACATTCTTTTTTTCACCGATATCTTGATGTAAGTTAAACAATAGAGGTTGATTAAGAGATGCATACCTTTTTTTCTTAATACCCCAATAAGGTTGATCGGCTACGGTTCGTGGAAGATGTAATTTCCATTTTCCTTTTCGAACGGCCTGTAAGTTCAGTCCATTGTAGTAATAAAAATAGTCGTGAGGACTGTTTGGATCGGTTCCAGTTAATAGGTTTATAATATTTTTTCCATCAAGTTTTCGGTCATTGGGAAGGGAAGCTTTTGCCACATGACAGAAAAGGGGAAGTAAGTCCATACTTGTGATAAGTTCATGACAAACTTGTTGTGCGGGGATACGCCCTGGCCAATTAAAAATAGCTGGGACGCGATGCCCGCCTTCTAGTGTGACATACTTACCTCCGTTCAAAGGCTTAGCTGAACCAAAACGAGCTGGCCCATTATCTGACATAAACACAATTAAAGTATTGTCAATTATTCCTTTGTCTTGAACAGCTTTAAGAACCTGCCCTACACTATGATCTAGTTCGAGTAAGAAGTCTCCATATTTTCCTGACTTTTTAGCAGCGCTACCTTTGAAAGGAGCACTGGGTAAAATAGGAGTATGAGCGATGTGATGTGAAAAATAGAGGAAGAAAGGTTTTTCATATTTTCCTTTGATAAAACTAACAGCTTCGTCTGTGTAGAGTTTTGTTACTTTCGTAAAATTAACTTTCTCGTCTTTTACTTTTCGGTTGTGGTAAAGAGTATCAGCATCTTTTTTATCTGTCGCATAATTACCATGTAAGCCCAGGTACTCGTCAAAACCAGCATCTAGTGGGTGAGAACCTTTTACATGAAAACCAAGGTGCCACTTCCCAATCATTTTATTGTAATAGCCAGCTGTTTTAAGAAGTTCAGCCATCGTGAGCTCTTCTGGAGCAATACCATAGTTGGCGTATTTTGTCGTGTTATGTCGTGAAATAGGGTGCCCAGCACGCATAGGGTAGCGTCCTGTCATAAGAGAAGCTCTGGAAGGTCCGCAAACATTTGCCGCTACTTGGCAATCTGTGGCGCGTAAACCTTGGGAAGCTAAACGATCAATATTTGGAGTGTTTAAGCTGGATCCATAGCAACCTAAGTCACCATACCCAAGGTCGTCGACAAAAATGAGAATGATATTGGGCCTTTCAATTCCATAAATCGAAAATGAACTAACCGCCCCAATCAGGAATATATAAGAAACTAGACTGAAAAGTTTTCTAAGTTTACAGCTTACCCTTTTCACTTTTTTCGAACCGTAAGAGTTTTTGGGTTATTCACAACCCCAGCAGAACGAAGGTTTTTATCTAGATCAGATTGAAAATCTTTTGCTAAATTTTGTAGCTTGGTCACAATTTCAGGGTTATTCTGAAATACATTGTCATTTTCACCAAGGTCGGTTTCTAAATTATATAAAGCAAGATAGGGCGAACTAGAGCCTTTTCCTCTACTTTTCCCTTTGTTTATTTTTAAATTTGGTTTACCAAGGTGTAGTTTCCATTTACCTGAGCGAACAGCTTTTAATTGATTGCCTTTGAAGTAATAAAAAGCTTCATGAGGAGATCGACTATTTTGAGTCATTGTTGGCCATATATCTTTACCGTCTATCACTCGGTCCGTGGGGATTTTCGCCTTGGCAAGTTTGGCAAAAGTAGGGAGCAAATCCATAGCTGTCATAATTTCTTTACTTTCTATATTTGCTGGAATGTTTTCTGGCCACCTTACGACAGCAGGTACACGTTGGCCACCTTCATAGCAACTACCTTTTTTGCCTGTTAAAGGAGTGGCCTTCCCAATAGAGGGACCATTGTCAGAGGTAAATAAAACGAGTGTATTTTTATCGAGTCCGTTTTCTTTTAAGGTATCTAATATACGACCTACAGACCAATCAATTTCGTTAATGGCGTGGTTGTAAATCTTATCTCGTGCAAAGTAATCTATTCCCTTTTCATTTTTGAGTTTTGTTTTAATAGAGTCGGGAATCGTTTTCATAAAAGGGGGTGACATGTGAATCGGTCGATGGGGAATTGGGTGAGGGATATAAAGAAAAAAAGGGTCTTCTTTATGTCTTTTAATAAAATCGACAGCACGTTCTGTAATTCGCTTGGTTAAATAATCTGCATCGGGTTCTTCTTCAATAACTTTTTCCATCTCCATCAAAGGTAGGGGTGGGAAGTTGTGTTTTTTATTAGTGTGAAAAGGGTGTATATCATGACTATAGGGAAGGCCAAAAAACTCATCAAACCCCTGACGTGTTGGTAAAAATTCTGGTTGGTCACCTAAATGCCATTTTCCAAAAAGACCCGTTTTATAATTTTCAGCCTTTAATACTTCAGCAATGGTGATCTCTTCTGTGTTCAAGCCATGTTTATCTCCAGCTAAAAAGACTCCATTAGCCAAGCCTAATCGCTTGGGATAACATCCAGTCATCAAGGCAGCTCTGGAAGGGGTACATACCGAACCAGCGACATAAAAGTTACTTAATTTAGCACCTTCTTTTGCCATTTGGTCAATACGGGGTGTTTGAACATGTGTACCTCCAAAACAACCCAGATCAGCATAACCTTGATCATCTGTTAAAATGATGATGAAATTAGGTTTTTCAGCAAATAAATGTAATGGTACAAATAAAAGGCTGAAGAGTAGAGATTTAATATGAGTCATGAAGTCAAACTGTTGATTCATCTTTCAGTCCTTATTTAAATACTCTATTAAAAAAATGCAGTCATAGAAAGGTTAGAAAAAAGGGAGATTATAAATAGGTAAAATCAGACCTTTCAACAGTTAAATTGGACATCATGTATCTCTATTCAGTATGGTTTTGCAAACCTTGAATGACTAGAATAGAGATATGGATGAACTTGAACTTTGTGAAGTGGTAATTAGTCAGTCATTTTAATAACTTAAAGTAGCACCCTTTTTAGGAGCCTGACGATCTGCTTTCCACCAATGATCTGGCCCTTCTTTTTCAATATCTTTCCATAAATTGATAAGGGTGCTTTTCATTTCTTCTGTTTTCTCTGGCATCTTTGTCGCTAGGTCAACTTCTTCTTTCCAATCTTCTTGAATTTTGTAAAGCTGAAATTTAGTTAAAAGGTCATTGGCAATAATTTTCCAATCACCTATACGCATGGCAACACGGTCTTCACCAGGGGAAACATGGGTACGCCAAAAGAGAGGGGTTTTGCGATCAATTTTTTTACCTGATAAGCCAGGTAGCATGTTGGCACCATCAATCGTACGATCATTTGGTAAAGGAACATCCACAATGTTTAAGACAGTCGTAAATAAATCCGTCCCAATCACGGGTACATCACTGACACTGCCTGGCTTGATGTGACCGGGCCATTTAACTAAACCAGGTACGCGAATGCCGCCTTCATAACTATTGCGTTTATTTCCACGTAAGCCACCTGATGTCCCACCAAATGCTGGAACTGGACCATTGTCGGAGGTGAAGAATAAAAAGGTATTATCATCGACTCCAGCTTTTTCTAAGGCATCCATGATCATACCTAAAGCATGGTCCATTTGAGTGACATTCCCTAAATATTTACTATTGCTGTGTCCTTTATAAAGGTTTTCAAATCGAGGATCTGTGGCAATTTTAGAGTGAGGTTCATGAAACCAGACGGTTAGAGCAAAAGGCTTTTCAGTATCACAATGGTTGTTTAACCATGATACAGCTTCACCAGCAACAATTTGAGCTGAATAGCCTTCTACTTTTCCTAAAGGCTTGCCATTTCTAACAAAGTTAATAGGGCTATGGTGATTGGGTTCTGCATTGTTGTGAGTATATAAATAGTAATCGTAGCCTTGATCATCCGGTTGTGGATACTCTGGGTTATTGAATTGATTTTTTGAAAGTAAGTGCCACTTTCCAACATGACAAGTTTGGTAACCCACCTTTTTTAATAGTTCAGGATAGGTGATTTCGCTTGCACGTAAATGTGCTTCATGTGAACCTGATAAATGCCTCCAAACACCATTTCGATAAGGCGTACGACCTGTTAACATAGCTGACCTAGAAGGAGAGCAGACTCCACAAGCAGAATAACATTGAGTTAGTTTAACACCTTGGCTGGCTAAACGGTCCATGTTAGGTGTTTTAGACATGGGATGACCGTAAGTGCCGGTATCGCCCCAGCCTAAATCATCCGCCATGACAACGACAATATTGGGCTTTTTTTCCGCTAGTAATAAACTAGCATGTAAACATAAATATAGTACGATAAAGAAACATTTTTTTGCTATCATTTATTTAACACCTATTTCTTTGGGACTCCAGAAAGGAATGCCTTTCTCTTTTTGTTGTTGATCGTATCTTAATATAAAAGGTTGTTCATTTGAACTAACCGAAGGTAAGTTTTCATTGACTAGAAAAGGAACCGTTGAATCCCACCATGTATCATAGTCTTTCTTTAGGCGGGCTACAACTTCTGGATACTGACTTGCCACATTGGTGGTTTCTCCTGGATCTTTTGATATATCGGAAAGTTCTGTGGAAAAATTCTTTTTGATACCATTAAAAACTAGACGCCAACGTTGAGTTCTAACAGCAGAACCATTGTATTGATTTTCTTCTCGAGTGAGTTTGTTTTTTCTACCATCATCCCAGCGACCTTTATGGATAAATAAAGTTCGGTCGTCCCATGGCGCTTTAGGGTTTTCTAAAATAGGTAGTAAAGATCGACCTAGTGGAGCTAATTTTCCTTGGGGAAGTTTGGCACCAGCTAATTCACAGAAAGTGGGAAAGATGTCGAGGTGAGCTGTTAAGTTAGGTAAGTCTTGTCCTTCCTTTAGTTTGCCTTTCCAGTACCAAAATGAAGGAACATGAGTGCCACCTTCCCAAGGTGAGTTTTTCTTTCCTTTTAAACCAGCATTATGTGGCATGATGGTTTCTTTATTCTTTTTAAGGGGGGCCATGCTCATGCCATTATCCGTCATGAAAATGATAAGGGTGTTCTCTAAGGCATTCCAGCTTTTTAATTTTTGCATCATTTGAGAAAAATTATCATCGATGTTTTCTATCATGGCATATCTAGCGGCACTTTTTTGGTCGAGGCCTAAGTCTAATAATCTTTTCTTATACTTATCTGGTGCAAACATAGGTCCATGAGGTGCATTTAAAGAGATGTAGGAGAAAAATGGTTGCTTAGCTTTATATTGCTTTTCCATCCATGTGAGAGCGGCTTCAAAGAAAAGGTCCGTGCAAAAGCCTTTTGTTTTAACGATGGTATCATTGTGTAGAAGAACATTATCGAAATAAGGGTTTTCCGAGTTGGCTTTGAAGTCTCCCAAACCAGTTTGACCAATACCTCCAGCACCGTGCATCAGCACTTCATTAAAACCACGACTTTGCGGTAAGTAGGCTTCTTCATCGCCTAAATGCCATTTCCCGAATAGGCCATTTTTATAGCCTGCTTCTTGTAAGGCTTGGGGGAATGTTTTTACGGAGAGAGCCATTCTTTCTCTTTGGCGTATGGTGTGTGTGACTCCTACTTCAAATGGGCGTCGTCCGCTCATCAAGGCGGCTCTGGTTGGAGCACAAGTTGGGCTGACATGAAAGTCAGTTAGTCTAGTAGATTGTTTGTAGAATTCATCAATAGAAGGTGTTTTAAGAATGGGATTCCCCATACAAGACAAGTCGCCCATTCCCTGATCATCAGTTAAAACTAGAATAATATTGGGTCGACTACCTTTAAGGCTTTCTGACATACTATTAGAAGTAATGGCAGAGAATAAAAGAGTAAAGAGTAGGAATTTTTGAGTTAGTGGTTTCATATGAAATTAATAATAATTTAAGAGTTACTGCCCATTTTTAGTAGACCATTTATACCAATAGTTATCTATTGGGTTATCTGCTAAGAGGAGTCCATATTCGACATGTCCATCTAAATAGGCTCGATTATTTCCACCTAAATGTCGATGTAGATAGGTTTTTGCTCCTGTCTCTATGTGTGTTTCATCATAGACAAAGTGGTTATCTCTATGCCATAGGTATCGGTTATCTAAAAAACCAATGGCTTCACTAGGTGAAGAAACATTCACAAAGTGAACGACACTAAAGGGTGAAGCTTTTGAACGAGGTCTTCCTCGAAAGTGAGTATCTCCAGAGTATAAGTTATAAGAATAGTTGGTTTGAGTTACAGAAGAAGTATTATAGTTATCACCAAAAGGTTCGGGAGTGGAAGGGCAAATTAAAAAATTTGACTCTTCTTCTGGAGCACGAGTGGTTCTTTTTCCCGGTTCCCATCCAGACATATAAAAGGAGAGGTTCCAAACCCAAGATTTATATAAAAAACTTCCTGCATTACTAGAGGGAACCATGATCAAATTGTTATCGTTAAGATAAAGTTCAGAATAGGTATTCGTTTGTTTTAAGTTATTTTTGCAAACGATGGTGTACCCTGATTCAGTGGCTTTTCTAATAGATGGCAATAACAAACTAGCAAGGATAGCTAACACCGCTATAACGATCACGAGTTCTACTAAGGTAAATCTAAACTTATTTTTAAGGATATTCATACTGCGATTAATGATATTTTAGTGTTAGGTGTTATTTACTTCTAAAAGTAGGGCTTGTTGCAATTAAGGTAACAAGATCGCCCAGTCGGTATTTATACCCTCTAGCTCGACTAGTGATGGAGGATATAGCGGCTTTATCTAGAACGGTCATTTCTCGTCCACAGGCTATTTCTAGTAATTGTTTTGTTAAACCGGATGTGAAATCCCCGGAAGATTTAAGCAAAACGCTTTTCATATCGACGATATCATTAATTTTTTTACCATTGGGGAAAGTCGCGTGTGTTTCTATAGGTACTCTGACCATTCTTTTCTTTTTTTCTTTCATTGTAAAAAAACTTCTTTCTTGTCCTACGACATCAAACGATTGCAAGGCATATCCAAAATGATCAAATTTTTGATGACAAGATTTACAGTTTTTGACAGAACTGTGAAGTTCTAGTTGAGAGCGAAAAGTTTTGGCTTCACGAAGATCGACTTCAATCGGTTCTGCTGATTCAGGTGGAGGAGGAACATCTTCTCCAAATAACGTACGAAGAACCCATAGGCCACGAATGACAGGGTTGGTCATAACCCCATCGGCAGAAGCTGTTAAGACAGACGAGTGACCCATTAAGCCACCTCTCTTTTTGTTGAGGATAGGTGTTTTTACGAAGAGATCTTCAGGAAAGTTTTCAGGTTTAGGGTAACCATAAAACTTAGCTAGGTCTCGATTAAGGAAAGTGAAGTCACTATGAATAAAGTTTTGAACTGTGAGGTTTTCTTTTAATAAATATTCAACAAAGTGCATGGTTTCTAAGCGACTGTTCTTTTCTACTTTTAAAGAAAAGTATTCTGGATACTCCGATTGGGAAGGTGGCATTTCGCCTAGAATTCTTAAATTTATCCACTCATCGGTTAAACGCTCTACTAAGCCCCATGACTTTTCAGATTCTATCATTCGTTGGACTTGAGCTTTTAAAACACTATCTTTTCTTAAATCACCTGACTTGGCTAAACCTAATAATTCTTCATCGGGCATGGAGCCCCAAATAAAATAAGATAGTCGGTTCGCTAAAGACAAACCGGTTAAAAAACCTTTTTCATCAGCTTGTTCAACCATATATAAAAACCAAGGTGAACTTAAAATAGTTTCTACAGCTCCTTGTATGGCATGTCTGGTGTCATCAAAATTACGGCTGGTTCCAGCGTAACTAGTGATATAAAGTTTGTTTTTATTGTTGGCATAACCTCGAAATGCTTTATCCAAAAGGTTATTTGTGACTGTACGTGAATTGGCTTTATCAAAGGTTTTACCACCGAGTAATGCTTCATGAGCCAGTTTGTCTTTTTCTAAAACTAAAGGACCTTCTATGTTCACATTCGTCAGTCGGAGAGTTGGATAGTTTTCAGCGTAGAAGTTAAACCAATCATTGATCGTGACCGTTTTACTTTTTGAAGGTTTAGGGTTCCCAAAGACTGATTTGAGAGGATTCTTTTTATAGGTGGCCCAATGACTTGGGAAACCTTGCGGAAAACGAAATGCGATGCCTTGGCGTTTATCCATGTAAACTTGAATCTCAAATTCTTTGAGTTTGTGATCGAGTAAATCCCATTCACCTACAACTTTATTCCCAACAAAGAGCTGTACTGTTAGAGGCTTTTTTTGATCCCAATAAGTAGTTTGTTGAATGACCTTTCCACTTGGAAGTCTGTTTTTCCCCATGGCTGCAAAAGATATTTTGTAGTAACCACGTTCAGGAGCACCTCCTGTATAGTTTAAGGATGTCAAACTACTACTTTGACTAAAGTTTTTTATTTCAAAAGTAGCTCGGTTAGAAAAATCTTGAAACTCTCCTTTTTTCCAACCTGCTGTACCAAACAACTTAACATCTTCAGGAGAGATCTTATATTTTTTCCTGATAGGGTTTTTGATGATAATTTTGGGTACAAATGGAGCCTTAAAAACTAAAGGTTTTAGATCTTTATTTTTTTCAACGCCATAGACGGTATCGACAATTTCTTTCGCAACTTTTGGATAAGCCCCTAATAGAAAGCTAGACATTTGTAGAGCATCACCGTTATTACTGTATTTACCGTGATATTGATCTTCAGGGAAGTCATCTAAAGAAGCCAATAAATTAGGATCGATGTTGAATAAATCTCTGATTGAGTTTTTAAACTCCATAAGGTTTAAGCGTCGCATGGTGGTTTTGGGTTTCATGCGTGAAACCCGTGCTTTATTACTCGTTTCTAACTTCTTTAACCATGTAAGCAGTTCCTTTCGATCATCTTCTGAAGGTTGAGGTTCATCTTCAGGTGGCATCTCTTCGTGAGTGATACTATCGATCATGGTTTCAAGTTTGCCATAAGTAAACAAGTCGACTTCTTCAAAGTTCATATTGTCTAAGTTGAAATTACCTTTGGACTTGTCTTTATTGTGACATTGATAACAATGTTGGTCTATAGTTTTATGAATAGGAGTTTCAGGTGTGTAAACGATGGGTTCTTGAGGAACAGGCTGTTCTTCTTTTACGACAACTTTAGTTTCTAGCATCTCTTTAGGAGTTTCGATGAGTACTTCTGGCTCTACTTGCATTTCAACTTCTTCTAAAACCTCTTTTACGGGTTCAGCTACCTGTGCGATAGGTTCTGTTGGAATAGGCTCTTCCGGTAGTTTATTTTGAATATTCGCTGTTGCGACAATGGGTGTAACAGAAGTTGTAGAGGTCGTCTTTGTTTTGCTATACTCTAAGTAACCCCAAGTGCCAGCACCTCCAGCGGCTAATAAAAGAAGCAAGGAAAATGTTGTTGCTAGGGAAGAGCCCTTTTTAACGGTTTTTTTTCGACTTGGTGATTTATTATTTGGAGTATTTTTTTTAATACTTTTATTCTTAGATACAGAGCGAGGAGTTACCTTGCTACCTTTTTTAGAAACTTTTGCAGATGGTGTGCTTTCACTGTCAGTGAAAAACATCTCCTTCTTTACAGGTGAGTTTCCTATTAAAGTGTTTATCTGAAAGGCGGTAGGATTTATCGCAATGAGGACAGTTTCTACTGTGGCTCATATCAGTTCATCCAAGACTTTATTACTTTTGTTAAAGTGGTCGACCTCCACTCCAAAATTTCGAACTAGGGTATAAAGCATGTCGGCGGCATTTCGTTTTTCGTCATAGGCGATATGGTTACCATGTTTAAAGCCACCTCCAGCGATCATGATAGGGAGGTTGCTACAAGAATGAGAGTTTCCACTACTCATACCACTGGCAAATAATACCATAGTATTGTCTAGCATAGTTCCACTTCCCTCAGGGTCACGTGTGGCTTTTAGCTTTTTGATAAGGTTGACTGTTTTTTCAATTGCCATCGATTCGATGCGTCGTAGGAACTCAATTTTATCAGGTAACATTCCGTGGTGAGTATTATTGTGCCAATTGCGACTGCCGCCAAACTCTTTCACTGGAGTTTTTCCTGAAATAGAAACTGTCACCACTCGAGATAAGTTTTGCATCAAAGCCCAGTAAGTCATCTCTAAAGTGTTTTCTACAAGCTCAGACCCAGTTGGTCTTTGGGCCAACTCCAAATCTTTTGGACGCCTTTTAGTTGTATTCATCCACTT
>Ga0209119_1004519_pt1 | contig 11391 bp, 7 predicted proteins | sample COG_03_FD_184747 | JGI IMG/M metagenome (GOLD analysis project Ga0209119, IMG submission 184747) | Pelagic Microbial community sample from North Sea - COGITO 998_met_03 (SPAdes) (version 2) | ecosystem: Environmental > Aquatic > Marine > Neritic zone/Coastal water | place: Helgoland, sampling... | reverse complement strand
ATGCACGAAAATCTCCCATTTGCCAGGCACCATCGCCATCAACGTCCCACTCAAATCCCAAATCGTACGACCCCGGAACCAGTCGCGAAAAAACCAATGATGTGTCACCGCTGCACGGAACTCGCATCGTTGGATGCTTCTTTGATTGTAGGATGAACCATCCCGTTCCGGGCAAATTTGACAAGGCAACACTCAACTCTCCATAATAGTCCGAGGCATGAACACTCCATTTCCATTCCAATGTATCCTGCTGTGGGGCACCAATGGGGTTTTTCAATGCTCCGGGAAATGCCGTTAATTCATAATCGGACCCATCCGTCTCTTCGTGCTCCAGTTGCAAATTCCGGCTCAATATTCCGTCTGCCGCATTGCGCATTCGAAAATCCAATCCTCCAAGGGTATCTGCACCACGAACCAACATCCATTGGCTCGTATCGAGCACCACCACAGCTCGATCAAAGGTCAATTCGCGGGTGGTTTGTGCCGAAGACGAGCGGGGCAGCGGTTTCAGTGGATCCGGCCATTGGCGTCTCGAACGGCGACCCAAGCGCACATTGGACGTGTCATTGAATAATTCCCCCGCCCAAACCACCTCCAACATTTCGGGCGCATCGACGAAAGCGGTATCGACCCACATCATCACGCTATCAGCCTTTCGTTCCCAATTGGCAAAAGCCTCTTTCCCCTCGAATAGAGCCGACCAATCTTCTTTCAATGATACTTCATCCCATGGGGCATAAATGGATATTGCCCCCGTAGAATCCAACGCACACGATTCAATATAATGCAATGCCTCCTCCTGCTGCGGTTCAAAACCGGACAGAATATGCTCCACTGAATCACCCGCAGCTATGGCCGTGCTGTCAAATGCCAAATATTCGCCCACATCCCAGGTGTAATCCGAATTCAAATCATCCAAAGCCAGTGGGAAATAATTTCCGTCATCGAGGTAATCAATTTCAAATATCCCCTGGGCATCGGTCATTCCAATCGCGTCAGGCAACACCCCGCTCAAGATGGAATCCTGTTCCACCGGTTCTTGAAAAAGCAAGACACGAAGTCCTTCCTTTGGCTCGCCCGTCATGCGATCCAAAACCCGGCCTTTCAAGGCGAGTGAGTCGATAACGGAACCCGTCGAAAAAGCCCAGTTCAAATCTTCTGCAGGATTGGATTCGTGCAAGTCGACAATGCCTTTGCCAAATGAAAAAACATAGGTAGTGGAGTCTTGGAATGATGCCGGATCCAATTCGATGCGAACTTCTTTTCCTTTGATACGAAAAGTGGGCTTCGTAGGAATGGGCGGGGATATGACCAACTGCTGCTGGGGATTCTTCAGTGCCACAAATTCATCAAATAAAATGCGCAGGGACGAGGGCCGGGCGTTTACCTGGTCGGAAGCAGGTGACATTTTTAAGACTTCAGGAGGATCTTCATCGATTGGCCCCCCCGTTGGAGATGAGATTTGGGCACAGCCACTCAGGAGCAGAAACAAAAGGCCGAAAACGAAATATGGCGGGGTCAGGAGTTTCATGCTTCCCAATGTTGCCATAACTCTTCAATCGCTGAAGTCAAGGGCCTCAATGCCTCGACATCCGCTTCGGAAAAAGCATCGAAATCCAATGCATCAATGTCCAATACTGCCACCACACGACCCGCTGATTGAATTGGGATTACCAACTCCGCATTCGTGGCTGCGCTGCACGCCACATGGCCCGGGAATTCGTGGACATTCGCGACAATCTGAGGCAAGGATGTCTCCCATGCCGCAGCACAAACGCCTTTTCCTTTTCGCAATCGTGTGCAAGCGACGGGGCCTTGAAAAGGGCCCAGCGCCAATTCATCACGGACAAAATCAACCAAATAAAATCCGACCCAGTGCCAATCCGAGGCCTGCTTCAGTGCAGCAGAAACATTGGCCAAATTCGCGACCAAACTTGGCTCTCCCTCCAACAAAGCCAAGGCCTGTGGAATCAGTGCTGCATATGTTTCTTCGTTCAAAGACATGTTAACTGTGGTCGCGGTCCGCTGAACAAAGATACCGCAGTTATGGTGGCAATTGCATTCATGCAATTGCCAGAGTTAACGCTCCAAGCACCTTACGGTTCGATGATTCAAGCACAGAAGCGCACGCTCGAATTGTTGTCCCTGTCGTCAAAACATCATCCACCAAAACAATCGGAATGTTTGCATCAGGTGGCTTTTGACCCAAGCGGTATGCTGAAACCGCCAAATCTTCGCGTTTTTGACGTGAAAATCCCGTGTAACTGCGCCCATGGGAATGGCGGGCCAGCGCCTTTGGATAAACAACAGCATTCCATTCGCGGGCAACACCTCTTGCAATCCAACTTGCTTGGTTAAATCCACGATCCCATTGCCTTCGCCAATGCAGTGGCACAGGAATGAGTGCGATCGGCTGTGCTTCATCCTTGGGCGCATTGTTGGCGTTCGCGACCCATTGCCCCCAGCGCAAACCGAGCCGTCGTCTTCCTTGGTATTTCAACGCGTGAATCTGCCGTTCCAAAGCCGCATTCTCGCGCAACCTGAACCCCGTCCACATTCGATCCAATGCACACCTTTCTTTCATCAATTGCTCTCCGATCTCCCCGCGTAAATCCGGCCAGATACCCTCGCAAATGAGACAGCCAAGCTGCCATTCCTCCTGCGAGGTGAGCCATAACCCGCACTGAATGCAATGCCGGGGAACAATGCCTTGTTTTGCTGAAAACATCTTTCCAAAGTGAATCAGAATCACATTAACTATTTCATGAATTGCATCAATTGAGCCCCAGAATTCATAACCGATGCGCTCATGGATTAAATTGCTCTGAATACTGCAACCATTAGCAACGTTCGACGTAAGCGATAGAACGACATGCCCAAAAAAAGCAGGTAGATTATGGCTTTTCATTTTCACAAAAACAGGGACCTTTATATTCGTCAGCAACGGGCCAACGCGGCCGAGTTCCTCATTCCATTCATTGAAAAGTCCCTCCCCATCGTTGAAGGGATGCACGTCATGGAAATCGGATGCGGTGAAGGCGGCGTATTGAAAGCATTTTTAGACCGCGGATGCCAGGGCGTCGGAATTGAACTCCTCAAAGGAAAAGCCGAACGCGCTCGGGATACCCTGAAGGCAGAAATCGCATCGGGACAGGCCATCGTGATGAACAAAAACATCTACGACATCGATGTGGCGACAGATGTATCACGTCCCTTCGACCTCATCATTTTGAAAGATGTCATTGAGCATATTCACGATCAGGATGCTATTCTCAACAGGCTGCGTGATTTTCTCAGGCCGGGAGGGCACATCTTTTTTGGATTTCCTCCTTGGCAGATGCCTTTTGGTGGGCATCAACAGGTCTTGGCCCACCGATTTTTAAGCAGAACACCGTATTTCCATCTTCTGCCTGTCCCGCTGTACAGGGGCATTTTGAAAGCGTTCGGCGAGACACAAGCCTCGATCGAAAACACACTGGAAATAAAAGAGACGGGAATCAGCATTGAGCGATTTGAACGATTGGTTCGAAAAAATCATTTTTCCATCGCACTGCGCACCTATTACCTCTTCAATCCAATTTACAAGTACAAGTTCAATCTGACGCCGAGGGTGCAGTTTGGCCTATTGACGCGCATCCCTTATTTCCGGAATTTCGTCACAACCTGCATGTATTACTTGGTTCAAAAAGAAGATTGATAAACCTCATCTCTCGGGTCATCTGCAGCGTAACTTCCAATTCCAGAACTATGCGTCGATATTTGCTCCGGTATGAAATTTGGAAAACTTCCGTCCATTGATGAGACGCCTCGGGATTTTTTTCCCCTGCCCCAGACTTCTTGGTTCCTGAAGAATTCGGCCCAATCCCTCGCAGTTTCTGCAGGTGGAACGTCGTGGAACATCCCGCAATGGGTCGGCAGCACTTATCCCGCGAAAACGCCACGAAGGCTGTATCCCGAAACGTATGGAACGCAGTTTGGAACCATCGAATTCAATGCCACGCATTACCGCATTTATCAGCCCGAGAAAATGCGCGAATGGGCGCAAGCGACGTCCGAAGGCTTTCAATTCTGTTGCAAATTCCCGCAAATCATTACGCATTATCGGCGCTTTAAAAATTGCGAAGGACCCACGGACGACTTCATCGCAGGCTTGCTCGCCTTGGAGCAGCGCATGGGGCCATCCTTCATTCAACTGCCACCGCATTTCGCCCCAAAGCATGCCGAGGCAATGTGGGCGTATTTGAAAATGTGGCCAACGGAGTTGCCCCTATCCGTGGAGTTTCGGCATCCGGATTGGTTCGTTCCGGCCACGTTGAATGAGACCGCTCAGCAATTGGCTTCACTCGGCATCGGCATGGTGATCAGCGATACGGCAGGAAGACGCGATGCGCTGCACATGTGTGTCACAGCACCACATGTTTTGGTCCGATTTGGCGGCTACGAAGGACACCCCTTCGACACGGAGCGACTCGAAAGTTGGGCGGAATGGATCGGTTCGAGTGCATCCCACGGCTTGGAAAGGTTTCACCTTCTGGTACACGAACCAGACAGCATCTACACGCCCAATACCTGCGGGCATTTCGCACGAATTCTCGAAGAAAAAGCGGGCTTAGCGTGCCAAGCACCGATCCGAATGCATTGATACACGGCAGTGTTTAGCCGTGACACTTTTTGAATTTCTTCCCCGAACCGCATGGACAGGGCTCGTTAGGCAGTACCTTTTTTTCGGTTCGAATCGGCTCCACTTTTTTCGGAGGAGGTGGCATGGGACGACCACCCGTCCCGGGTGTTATTCCGGGTTGCCTCGATGCCGACATCGCCTGTTCCTGGATGTTTTGGACCCCTTCTTTTGACAGGCTGATTTTGTTGGGCATTCCCGGACGGCGCTGGGGTGCTTGCTGCACTTGTTGACCCTGTTGGCCCGTTGGAATGGTGCAACGCAACAAGAATGAAGCAACTTCGGCGTTCATGCGCTGAACCATGGCCTTGAACAGTTCGTACGATTCGAATTTATAAATCAACAATGGATCTTTCTGCTCAAATCGTGCCAACTGAACATTGGACCTCAAATCGTCCATGTCTCGGAGGTGCTCTTTCCAATACTGGTCAATGATGGCCAAAACAACTGCCTTTTCCAGGCTTTCCATTACGCTCACACCCGATGAAGCAACACTTTCGTCAATGTTTGTCGCGACTTGCATCGTCTTGCGACCATCGGTAAATGGCACCAGGATTTGCTGGTAGTCATTCGAAGGGTCTTCTTGCACTTTTTGAATCACGGGATGCGCCCGTTCCGCCAATTCCGTCAATTTCGTTCGATAAACGCGTTCGGCTTCTTGGTAAGTTGAGAAGGCAACGTCTTCCGGTGATTGAGAGCCAAAAGCATCGGCATCAATCGGCGGTTCAATCCCAAAGTCCTTGAGCAGGGAGAGACGGAAAGGTTCAAATTCCTTTCCGGGGTGATAAGCCAGAACCGAACCCTCGATCAGTTCGAAGAACATGTTGGCGATGTCCGTGCGCAATCGGTCTCCATGCAATGCGTGGCGGCGGCGTTTGTAAATGACTTCGCGCTGAGCATTCATCACATCATCGTATTCCAACAAGCGCTTCCGAACCCCAAAATTATTTTCCTCGACCTTTTTCTGCGCCCTTTCAATGGACTTTGTGATCATGGAATGCTGAATCACGTCACCTTCCTGGTGGCCCATCCGATCCATCATTTTCGAAACCCGGTCCGATGAGAACAACCGCATGAGGTCGTCTTCGAGCGAGACGTAGAATTGCGATGATCCCGGATCTCCCTGCCTGCCGGCGCGTCCTCGCAGCTGGCGGTCAACGCGACGGCTGTCATGGCGTTCCGTTCCAATGATGGCCAGTCCTCCTGCAGTTTTCGTGTCGTCTGTCAGTTTGATGTCTGTCCCACGTCCTGCCATATTGGTGGCAATTGTAACCGTTCCAGGCATTCCTGCCGCTGTTACAATTTCCGCCTCGCGTTGGTGAAGCTTGGCATTGAGCACCTGGTGACTGATCTTCCGAATGTCCAGCATTCGCGAGAGCAATTCACTGACTTCAACCGTTGTCGTTCCAACCAAAACCGGGCGACCGGCCTCCCGCATCTTCTCGACATCATCGATGATGGCGTTGTACTTTTCTCTTTTCGTCTTGTAAACCAAATCCTCCCGATCGTCACGGGCAATGGGGCGATTCGTTGGAATGGCCATAACGTCCAATTCGTAAATGTCCCATAGTTCTCCCGCTTCAGTTTCGGCCGTACCCGTCATGCCCGAAAGCTTGTGGTACATGCGGAAATAGTTTTGCAAGGTAACCGTGGCATACGTTTGGGTTGCCGCCTCGACTTTTACACTTTCCTTCGCTTCAATGGCCTGGTGCAAACCGTCCGAATACCGACGGCCGTCCATGATCCGTCCCGTTTGTTCATCAACGATTTTCACCTTGTTGTCCATGAGAACATAGTCCACGTCCTTTTCGAACAGGGCATACGCCTTGAGCAATTGATTCATGGTATGCACACGCGCACTCTTGACACCATAGTCAGCCATGAGCTTGCTTTTCATCTCAAGCTTGGCCTCCTCTTCGCCCGGACCGTTGTCGATCGTGACCAATTCCGTCGCCAAATCCGGCATGGTGAAAAAGTTGTCGTCCTCCATATTCGCCGTGAGGTACTCGATTCCTTTTTCAGTCAATTCCACCTGATTTTGCTTCTCGTCGATGACAAAATACAGCTCTTCATCTGCCTTCGGCATCTCGCGCTTATTGTCTTGCAAGTAGAACCCCTCGGTTTTCAAAAGCTGCTGTTTCATGCCCTCAGCGCTCAGGAATTTAATCAATGCCTTGGATTTGGGCAGGGCGCGAAAAGCGCGAAACAAAGCCAATCCACCTTCAGCTATTGCATCCTTGCTAGCGTCCTCTTTGGTCAAGAGTTGTTTTGCATCGGCTAAAAACTTTTGTGCAGCCTTCTGTTGAATCGAAACGAGGTTGACCACTTTTGGCTTCAATTCCTCAAATTCTTGTTGGTCACCTTTGGGGGTGGGACCGCTAATGATTAAAGGCGTGCGTGCCTCATCAATCAAAACAGAGTCCACCTCGTCCACAATGGCATAGTGGTGCTTTCGTTGAACCAATTGATCCGGACGCTGCGCCATGTTATCGCGCAAATAATCAAAACCAAACTCATTGTTCGTTCCATAAGTGATGTCTGCGCGGTATGCTGCACGACGGGATTCACTATTCGGTTGATGCTTATCAATGCAATCCACCTTCATTCCATGAAATTCAAAAATGGGTGCCATCCATTCCGAATCCCTTCGGGCGAGGTAATCATTCACCGTCACCAAATGCACCCCCTTTTCCGTCAATGCATTGAGAAACACGGGCAACGTGGCAACCAATGTCTTGCCTTCTCCCGTTTGCATTTCGGCCACCTTACCGCGATGCAAAGCTGTCCCCCCAACCAGTTGAACATCATAATGCACCATATTCCATTCCACCTCAGATCCTGCAGCCAACCATTTGTTATGCCATACTGCCTCATCTCCCTCAATCGTCACACCTGATCTTCGTGCTGCTGTATCACGGTCCCAATCGGTGGCCTCAACCCTGAGTTCTTTGTTCTCTGACAAACGCCGAGCTGTTTCTTTGACAAGGGCAAACGCCTCAGCCATCACCTCTTCCAAAACTTCTTCTAGCTTTTCGTTGATGCTTTTTTCGAGGGTGTCGATGGCATCATAAATCGCTTCCTTTTGTTCCAGGTCCTCTTCGCCCATGGCAGACGCTTTCGCCTTCAATGCAGAAGACTCTTCCTCCAATGATGCCACGTGAGCGGCTATGCGCTTTTTGAGATCCGCTGTTCGAGACCTTAAGCCCGAGTCTTGAAGCTGCAAAAATTCTGCCTCAAAACTGTGAACAGCCTCAACCGTTGGTTGAATCTCACGCAGGTCCCCTTCCACCTTGTCACCGACAAGTTTTTTAAATAACGCTTTCAGCATGGGACAAAAATAAGGAGGATACGGCCGCAAATGCGGCTAATTTTTGCGAAGAACACCCGGAAACAATTGTATGCACGACGAACCTAAAATTCAGCCACCTGTGGTCGTACAAAATCACATTAAAAAAACAGCAATAAACTTGCCCTTACTTTTCCCCAATGAACTAAAAATTCACTCCATCGTTAGGCTAGGCTGAAGCTTCCGAAGAGTGAACAACTTCGCTTGTTAACAACTCCCTTCGATTGTGAATTCTTTTGTTTTGGCGTTGTGCCCCTCTTTGGATTTTCTTTGACTCACAAATGCGGAGAAACCGTTTCTTCGGTCTGCATTCGTTCAAATCAATTGCACCTCCTTCGCCCTTCTCCGGAAGACGAAAAAATGCCTTGAACCACGATTAACTAGCTGCATCCGCAGCAAAACAATCAAACTCAAGGACGGGGATTCGACCCCCTAAACGCCGCGCAGCTGTCGATGGGAAAGGACATTGAATTTGAGGAATGCCAGCCACTGAAAACGAGACTTGATGCACGAGAACTAAAAAAACGCCTTCGCTTCGCGGCGAAGAACACAGTAGAAAAATGAACGAGACAACCGAAAACCAGATCGAAACCACTGAAGTCCAAACGTCCATTGAAGAGGTTCTTCCACAAAACACGGTGGTAGCCGAACCCATTCTCGAAGACAATCCCAACCGGTTCGTCCTCTTCCCGATCAAACACGATGACATCTGGAGTTTCTACAAGAAGTCAGAAGCGAGCTTTTGGACTGCAGAAGAAATTGATCTTGCCGCTGACCTCGTGGACTGGAATGACAAACTCAATGATGACGAGCGCTATTTCGTCAAACACATTCTCGCCTTCTTTGCCGCATCGGATGGCATCGTGAACGAAAACCTCGCCGAAAACTTTGTTGCGGAAGTGCAATACACGGAAGCCAAGTTCTTTTACGGTTTCCAAATCATGATGGAGAACATTCACTCCGAGACCTACTCGTTGTTGATTGATACCTACATCAAGGACGATGCTGAAAAAGACAAGCTCTTCAACGCCATCGAAACCATGGATTGTGTGAAGAAGAAAGCAGAATGGGCATTGGACTGGATCGAGAACGGCTCTTTTGCAGAGCGCATTGTCGCATTCGCGGCTGTCGAAGGAATCTTCTTCAGCGGAAGTTTCTGCTCAATCTTCTGGTTGAAGAAGCGAGGCCTGATGCCAGGATTAAGCTTCTCAAATGAGTTGATCTCACGCGACGAAGGCATGCACTGTGACTTTGCTTGTTTGCTCTACAATGACCACATCGTCAACAAGCTGCCGAACAAAACTTTGCGCAAAATCATCATCGACGCTGTTGAAATTGAGAAAGAATTCATTTGTGAATCCTTGCCCGTTCGATTGATTGGGATGAACTCTGACTTGATGTCTCAATACATCGAATTTGTTGCCGATCGCCTGCTTGTCGAACTCGGTACCGACAAAGAGTACAACGTGAGCAATCCATTCGACTTCATGGATATGATTTCGTTGCAAGGAAAAACCAACTTCTTCGAGAAGCGCGTCGGCGAATACCAAAAGGCGGGTGTCTTGAATAAATCTGATGAGAGCAGCAAATCATTCAGCCTCGATGCTGACTTCTGATTGACGTTTTCTTTACGCCACACCCCTCACCCACGACTCACCCCATTATTCCCTAGCACATGCACGTACTAAAAAGAGACGGACGCAAGGAGCCCGTTCAATTCGACAAAATCACAGCAAGAATTAAAAAACTCTGTTACGAATTGCACCCAGCCGTGGATCCTGTGAAAGTCGCAATGCGAGTGATTGAGGGGGTGTACGACGGAGTAACTACCACTGAATTAGATAATTTAGCCGCAGAAGTGGCGGCGACCAACGCGGTAACGCATCCTGATTATGCGAGCCTCGCAAGCCGAATTGCGCTATCCAACCTCCACAAGTCAACGAAGAAATCCTTCGCTGAGACGATGGAAGATTTGCACAATTACATCGATCCTATCACAGGGCAAAACGCTTCCTTGGTCGCCACAGATGTCATTGAAATCATTCGTGAGCAGGCGGAATTTTTGGACTCACAAATCATCTATGATCGGGATTTCAATTACGATTATTTCGGATTCAAGACGCTGGAGCGAAGCTACTTGCTGAAAATCAACGGTAAAATTGTGGAGCGCCCCCAGCATATGTTGATGCGCGTTGCAGTGGGCATTCACAAGGATGATATGGACGCAGCGGTAAACACGTACAACCTGATGAGTGACGGCTGGTTTACCCACGCCACGCCCACCCTCTTCAATTCAGGCACCCCGAAGCCTCAAATGTCCAGCTGCTTCCTTTTGACGACACAAGAGGACAGCATCAGTGGCATTTATGACACGCTCAAGCAATGCGCCAAGATTTCCCAGAATGCTGGAGGCATTGGTTTGTCCATACACGATATCCGCGCCACTGGTTCTTACATCAAAGGCACCAACGGTACGTCCAATGGAATCGTGCCCATGCTCCGCGTTTTCAACGATACAGCCCGCTACGTCGACCAAGGTGGAGGGAAGCGAAAGGGATCTTTTGCGGTCTACATCGAACCGTGGCACGCGGACATTTTCGACTTCTTAGAGCTGAAGAAAAATCACGGAAAGGAGGAGCAGCGTGCACGGGATTTATTCTATGCCCTTTGGATTCCCGATTTGTTCATGAAGCGGGTTGAAGAAAATGGCGATTGGACATTGATGTGTCCGAACGAATGCCCCGGGCTTTCTGATACGCACAGCGCTGACTTTGAGGCGTTGTACACCAAATACGAGACCGAAGGCAAAGGACGCAAAACGATCAAAGCCCAAGAGTTGTGGTTCAAAGTTTTGGAATCACAAATCGAAACCGGCACACCTTACATGCTCTACAAGGATGCAGCGAACTCCAAGTCGAACCAGCAAAACCTGGGCACGATTAAGTCTTCGAATCTCTGCACGGAAATCATTGAGTACACCGCGCCAGACGAAGTCGCCGTTTGCAACCTGGCCTCTGTTGCCTTGCCGAAGTATGTCAAGAACGGTACGTTCGACCACGACAAACTCTTCGAAGTAACGTACCAAGTGACGCGGAACCTCAACCGCATCATCGATCGCAATTATTATCCGATTCCGGAAGCCCGTAATTCCAATATGCGCCACCGACCCATTGGTCTTGGCGTGCAGGGATTGGCGGATGTATTCATTCTTATGCGTCACCCATTTGATTCGGATGAAGCCCGAGCGTTGAATCGAGAAATCTTCGAAACCATCTACTATGCCGCGTGCACCGCGTCCAAGGATATGGCCAAAGAAGAAGGAGCCTATGAATCATTCAAAGGCTCTCCCGCCTCTGAAGGCAAGTTG
>Ga0209119_1004515_pt1 | contig 11400 bp, 10 predicted proteins | sample COG_03_FD_184747 | JGI IMG/M metagenome (GOLD analysis project Ga0209119, IMG submission 184747) | Pelagic Microbial community sample from North Sea - COGITO 998_met_03 (SPAdes) (version 2) | ecosystem: Environmental > Aquatic > Marine > Neritic zone/Coastal water | place: Helgoland, sampling... | reverse complement strand
AAAATTCAACGCCTGTTCGGAGTTACCGGTATGCATGTCGTCACGCGCATCTTCGGTGTTCTGCTTTCGGCGCTCGCCGTGCAGTTTATTTTCGATGGCATCGCCCAAAGCGGGCTTATCGGCAGCTAGGCGCCTGCCTAGCGTCGGTATTCGAACGCTAATTTCTCACCAGCTATTGGAAATTTGAGCAGCGACTGGTTTACTCTACCTTCTAGGAAAAACGAACAGTAAATAATCACTGGAGGGGCGTACTGCAATGATTTTCACTAGTAAGAATCCGAGCATTTCTTTACCCAATACCGACCTGACGTCTGTCGTTTTAAATCGTGCAGCGGAACTTGGGGATCGCCCCGCGCTGGTCGAGGGGCCAACAGGTCGCACATTAAGCTTTAACGACCTCGCCAATCAAGTGAAACAATTCTCTTCAGGTTTGGCACAGCGCGGTTTCAAAAAAGGGGATGTGTTTGCCATTTTTATTCCCAACATGCCCGAGTACGCAGTGGTATTTTTGGGAGTTGCATCGGCGGGAGGCATCAACACAACGGTGAATTCTCTGTACTCCACCGAGGATCTTATCCATCAATTCACGGATTCGAAAGCCAAATACCTCCTGACTATTCCTGCTTTTCTTGATCGCGCGCTTCCTGCAGCCAGAGCCTGCGGTATCGAAGAGATATTTGTACTTGGAGAGGCGCCTGAAGGCACTACGCCGTTCACTGATCTACTTGCAAACGAGGGCAATCCTCCCATAGTAGATATCGATCCTCAGAAAGACCTTGTCGCTTTACCCTATTCGAGTGGCACTACAGGACTATCCAAAGGGGTCATGCTCACTCATGCTAATTTGATCGCCAACATGGTTATTAGCGCCGAACTCAACACCACTGACGAGACCGATTGTACGGTTGGCGTACTCCCTTTCTTCCACATCTATGGGATGGTGCTCATCCTAAACTTGGCCATTTATCGCGGTACCAAAATGGTGACAATGCCGCGCTTTGACCTCGAGCAATTTTTACAAATTGTTCAAGAGCACAAGGTAACAGTCATCAGTTTAGTTCCACCCATTATTCTTGCCTTGGCTAAGCATCCCATTGTCGACAACTATGATGTATCGAGTGTTAGGATAATCGGCAGCGGCGCGGCGCCGTTAGGCCAAGAGCTCGAACAGGCCTGCGCAGCGAGACTTGGCTGTGAGATTTACCAGGGTTTCGGACTAACCGAGGTGGCCGGTGCATCACATGTTAATTCGGCATTAACCGGTGTTATTAAGCCGGGTTCCGTGGGTCCTGTAATCCCCAACACCGAGTCGAAAATTATCGATATCGAAACGGGTACAGAGCTTAGCGCTAATGAGAAAGGTGAAATTCTGATTAGAGGGCCGCATGTCATGGTTGGTTACTTAAACAACCCAGCGGCAACCGCGAACGCTATCGATTCAGAAGGCTGGTTCCGAACAGGCGATGTCGGCTACGTCGATGAAGAGGGGATTTTTTATATTGTCGATCGCGTAAAAGAATTAATCAAATACAAAGCCTATCAAGTTGCCCCTGCCGAGTTAGAGGCACTTTTGCTAACTCACTCTGGTATCGCCGACGCCGCTGTAATCCCCAGCCCAAACGAAGAGGCAGGAGAGGTACCTAAGGCTTTCGTCGTTTTGACAGAACCATTGACCCCACAAGAAATTATGGATTGGGTTGCAGAACAGGTAGCACCACACAAAAAGATTAGGCTTCTAGACATTGTCGATGAAATACCCAAATCCGCGTCAGGAAAAATTCTTCGCAGGGTATTAGTCGAACGCGAGCGAGCACGTCTAGCGGGTTAATCTAAGACCGCCCAAAACTCATTTAGCGCTTATCGAAGACAAAAAAAGGCCGACAATGTCGGCCTTCAAGCTTCTAGGGACTAACTGAGTTACAGCTAGAAAGGACACATCAGGGGGAATAAAAAGCGGGGGATGGCATCCGCTTTCTAGTGATCTCGGGAGAGAAACCCTGTCCTGATGGGTAAAACGCCGATTCTATCACTGCAGATCACTCGTCGGCTGGCCTTTTTGCGCGCTGTCTTTGCGCCCTTTTTTTACGCCCTGTTTTTACGCCCTGTTTTTCGAGCTCGAAGGACTGCTTAGTCACGTCTTACTGGCTAGCCTTGTTAAATTTCGAATCTAAAAACCATTCTAAAACTTAGAACGTATGTAGAATATTAGTCACTCAACCAGCTATACCTACACGATTCGGGCTCATCATCATGGACAGAACACCTCGCTTACTGAGCTACTATTCTAAAGGCCAACAGTCTAGAGGCTCGCTGCAGCTCGTTAAGGGCGCGCTGCTCTCGCTTTTTCTCATCGCAGCAGCCGATAGCTATGGACTAGAAACGCCAGAATATGAGGTGTTGCACACCGAAGGAAACATCGAATATCGCCGCTACGAAGCCTATCTAGTTGCCGAAACATCAATAGCGGAGGTTGGGGATTGGGGTAAAGACACGCGAGATGGATTTATGCAGCTGTTCGATTACATCACCGGCGATAACACGCTTGCAACGAAAATTGAGATGACCACGCCAGTCGTGCAAGGTCAGAGCACCAAGATTGCAATGACCGCACCGGTTGTAGAGTCTTCGAGCAATGGCGTCAATCGCATGGCATTTATGCTGCCAAGCCAATATGACCTTAGCAGCGCGCCACGCCCAACGAACCCTGGCATCACCATTAAAGAAATCCCGGTCAGGCTAATCGCTAGCATACGTTACTCGGGGCGATGGACAGACAAAAACGTCGCTAAATACAAGGCGAAACTCGAACAACATCTCGCTGCAAACAAAGTTGATGTGATCGGCGAATTCTCGACGGCCGTTTACAACGCGCCATTTACACCGCCCTTTATGCGACGCAATGAAATTCACTATGAGATAAGCGCGTTACCAGAGCACTAACGCAGCTCGGATGCGCTTATGCAAGGAAGCAAGGCAATGCAACAACACGTTCTTATCAGCGGGGCTAGTGGGCTTATAGGCAGCGCACTTAGCACTCATCTTGCTCGTTTAGGCTTCGTCGTTCACGCGCTCGAGAGGGATAATCCTGCGGCTCGATTCAACTACTCCTCCGCGTCTAGACAGGTCGCACTCGATCACTCAATCTCCCTAAGCGCCGTGATAAACCTTGCCGGCCCCAGTATCGCCGATGGTCGTTGGACAGCGCGCCGCAAGCAAGAATTGCTAGAAAGCCGTGTGGACCTCACCACAGCACTCGCCACAGCACTTGCCGCAGCACCGCAGCCTCCAGCCCTGTTTTTATCGGCCTCTGCGGTTGGTTTCTACGGAGAGTCGACCCTACCCCTCAACGAGGAAGCCCCCGCGGGTGATGATTACCTTGCCTCACTTGCCACTCGCTGGGAAGCAGCAACGGCGCCTGCACGGCAAGTTGGCATTCCGACCGCACACCTGCGCTTCGGCGTTGTTCTGAGCACCAAAGGCGGGGTGCTCGGTAAGCTGATGCTGCCTTTCTCGCTCTGTGTTGGTGGTAAGCTCGGCGATGGTCATCAACCGATGAGCTGGATCGCCCTTCCCGATGTATTGAATCTACTGACCCGCCTCATTGAGGCACCGGCAGTACTCACCGCGCATACCGACAGTGAAGGCGTCAGCGCACTCAACCTAGTTGCCGATGAACCCATCACAAACGCCGTTTTCACCAAAGCTTTGGGTCGCGCGCTACACCGGCCAACGCCCTTCCCTTTGCCTAAGCCTCTGATTCGACTCTTGTTCGGCGAAATGGGCGATGCCCTGCTTCTCGGACATTCGGCAGTCATATCCACCCGCCTGGCAGCTTTGGGCTATACCCTTCAGTATCCGAGCATAGACCTCGCCCTCGCTTATCTGATTGAGCACAAGGCCTGAGTACAATTGACTCTATGGCCTAATGGGGTAGTCTGCGTAAATCGCTAAATTTGATCCTAAAACAAGAACGAGGAACGCCGTGAACACAACCTGCTTTGAAGTCTCTATCGCCAACCATATCGCTCATATCGTGCTCAATCGTCCTGAAAAGCGAAACAGCATGATTACTGCCTTCTGGGATGAACTGCCTCTTGTGATCAGCGCGCTCGAGCAAGACGACAGCGTCAGAGTCATCGTGATTTCCTCGACAGGCCCCCATTTTACGGCGGGCATAGATACCGCTGTGTTCGCCAGCAATGAAACGCCCAATGAAGACCCCAGAGAAGTTGAGCATCAGAAAAGACGCCACGGTGCCCGCTTCTACGACAATGTGCTGCGCATGCAGCGCACGTTCAATTGCTTAGAAGAGTGCCGTGTTCCTGTTCTCGCAGCGATACAGGGCGGCGCGATCGGCGGCGGCGTCGACCTTATTACCGCCTGCGACATGCGCTACATGAGCAAGGACGGGTTTCTGACGATTTTCGAGATCAATATAGGCATGACTGCCGATGTGGGTACCTTCCCACGCATTACCAAACTCATCCCCGAGGGTATTGCACGCGAGCTTGCCTACACTGGCCGGCGAATGGGCGCTCAAGAAGCTAAGGACATCGGACTCGTGAATGCGGTATTCGATACCCATGAAGAACTACTCGCCGGAGTGATGGAAATCGCCCATGAGATTACTAAAAAGGCACCTATTGCAATTTATGGCAGCAAGCGTCTGATAACCTACTCTCGAGATCACAGCACAGCCGACAGTCTAGATTACATAAGCATCTGGAACGCCAGTATGCTGAACTCCGCCGAAGTGCGCGAAGCGATGTCGGCAGCAGGCGAGAAGCGCGAGGGGGATTTCGCCTCTCTGCCACCCAAAAAACACACTATGTCGACGACCGTCAGCTAGCATTGCCGCTTTAAATTTGTAACAGGGTTAAACCGAATGAATCGCTGGGCGCATGCTTAGCGTTACTAATAAAAATGAGAGGCGCACCAAGTGGTATGCGCCCTAAACAAAGGATTGGACCATGCTCAAACCGATAATTGCTATCGTAGTAGCCCTTATACTCAGCATGCTCATCGCAATAGCGGGCAGTAACAACAGCGCCCTTTTTGATGGCATGCCTATTTTCATGCTCTGCGCCTCTGTTGGATTTGTTCTTCATTGGCTCGGATTTATCCCTGCCTATCTATTCCAAACCGAACACTACTTCGATCTTATTGGATCTATTTCCTATGTCGCGACGGTCGCCCTCGCCTTTCTGCTTGTTCCCTCGTTCGATGCCCGGGGCTTAGTGGTCGCGACCTTAATTTGCGTTTGGGCGATACGGCTCGGTAGCTTCCTCTTCATTCGAGTAAAAAAGGCTGGCCAAGACCGGCGGTTTACACAGATAAAAACGAAGTTTTTCCGGTTTTTGCTGACCTGGACACTTGGCGGCACTTGGGTATTCATCACTATGGCCGCAGGGCTTGCAGCAATGACCTCCCAAACTCAGACTGAGATCGACGCTTTTTTTATGATCGGCGTTGCTCTCTGGGTCGTGGGTTTTAGTATAGAGGTCGTCGCCGATCGGCAGAAAACGGCGTTCCGCGAAGACCCAGACAACGCAGATAAATTTATCAGCAGCGGGCTATGGTCAGTTTCCCGCCACCCAAATTACTTTGGTGAGATTATCCTGTGGGTAGGCATCGCAGTCCTCGCACTTCCCGTTTTGGCCGGTTGGCAATGGGTCACCCTCGTCTCACCCATTTTTGTCACCTTCCTGCTGCTCAAAGTAAGCGGGGTGCCGATGCTCGAGAACAACGCTGAGTCGCGCTGGGGTAACGACCCCGCATTCAGAAAGTATAAAGAAAACACCCCAATCCTCATTCCCTATTTCGGCAAGCCAGATTTAGGGTAAACTCTGCGAAGCATAAAAATGAGATCATCGAGGATTAACACCATGTTACAACGCCTAACTAACGCCCTAGCGGCCGTCACCCTAGTCGCGGCCTCGTTTGCACTAAACGCCCAGTCTATCGACCTCGGGCGCGGCGAACTGCCCGTTACTGTCCCCGCAGGGTATTCGAGCGAGAATCCTGCCCCCCTAATTGTATTGCTCCACGGCTATACTTCGAGCGGCGCGATGCAAGACAGCTACATGGGATTCAGTAAACTAGCCGACCAATACGGTTTTTTGTTGGTCGCCCCAGATGGTAACCGCGAGCCAGGTGGCGATGAAAACCGCTTCTGGAATGCGTCTGACGCCTGCTGCGACTTCTTCTCAACAGAGGTTGACGATTCGGCCTATGTCGCTGACATCATCAAAGAAGTGAAAGCCCAATTCACTGTAGATAACAATCGCATTTATCTCGTTGGACACAGCAACGGCGGCTTTATGTCTTATCGTGCAGCCTACGAACATTCGAATACGATTGCTGCCATTGCGAGTCTCGCGGGTGCAACGCATATTGAAGAGCGCGACGCCCCAGCGAACCCTGTTCATGTGCTACAGATTCACGGCACGGCCGACGGAACGATCGCCTACGAGGGCTCGCACATACTGCAAAACTACTACCCCTCTGCGCTTGAAACAGTGCAGCGCTGGGCTAAATACAATGGCTGTAAAGCTGAAGGTGAAGCCCGCGAGTTACGCGATCTAGTAAGTACGCTCGAAGGCCATGAGTCGTCTACAGTCGTCTTCAAGCAAGGTTGCAAGGCGGGTGGTTCTGCCGAACTTTGGACAATAGCCGACGGTTCTCACGTGCCAGCTTTCTCTCCTACGTTTACAGCTCAGGTCGTTGAGTGGCTGTATGCCCATCCGAAGACTGTTCCAAGCTTCGCTGACTAACGATCTTTTAAGCAAAAAAAACGGGAAGCTCTTGGACTTCCCATTTTTTTTGCCGAGATCGAATGCTATAGCAGTGCTTCGATCCTATCCATCAAAGACTTCATTCTCCTTAAGACCGGCGCATAGGCCTCAGCAGTGGTCATATCAAGCCCCGCCTCGTCACGCAGAATATTATGTGCGTAGTCTGAGCCTCCAGCACTTAATACGCGAATAAACGAATCGCGAACCTGCTCGTCACCCGCCAAAAACTGCTCGGCGAACCAAGCTGCGCCGGTTATCGATGTCGCGTATTGGAATACGTAAAAGTCGTAATAGAAATGTGGAATAAAGGCCCATTCGGCAGCGTATTCGTCATCGATTGTCAGAACGCCAAGCTCATGGCCATGATAGCGCTTCAGCAACTCCCCATACATTTCAGACAATTTGGGGCCCGTGAGTGGTTCACCCGCCTCTACTGCTTCGTGCATTGCGAGTTCGAACTCGGCGAACATTGTTTGGCGAAATAAGGTGCCGCGTATATTTTCGAGTGCGCCACCCAAATAAAACAGTTTTTCCTCATCGCTACGCGCATTTTCGATCATGTATTCCTGCAAAAGAATCTCGTTAATCGTAGAGGCCATTTCCGCCGTGAAAGTCGAATAGCTCGCCGTCTCATAAGGGTTTTGCTTCTGTGCCAGGAGACTGTGTACTGCGTGCCCCCATTCGTGTGCAAACGTCGACAACGATTCATAGTCGTCGTTGTGATTGAGCAGAACAAACGGATGCACATCGTAAATGGAGCCGTTCATATAGGCACCCGAGCGCTTGCCCGGCGCAGGATGACTATGCATCCACTCGCCATCCAATCCTTGTTTTAACAGCGCGAGGTAGTCCTCACCGAAGGGCTTAAGCGCCTCAAATGTAATGGCCGCAGAACGCGCTAAGTCGAACTCACCGGTATCGACCTCGACCAGTGGCGGATAGATGTCGAAATACCTTAGGTCGTCGACGCCGAGCATGCGCCCACGTAGCGAAAGATAGCGGTGAAATAGCGGAAGCGATTGGTTTACCTGAGTGACTAGCTGGGTGTAGACCTCAGGCGGAAGTCCATCATCGAAAAGGTTCGCGGCAAGCGTAGAGTCATGATTGCGAACCTTCGCACCGAATACATTCGACTGAATATTGGCCGCCATCGTCGCACCCATGCCATCGTTATACTGATTCCACGTTTGCCAAAAAGTATCGAATACTAGTTTGCGATCATCACGATTCGGTGCCGCGCGCCATAGCGAATACCCCGCTTGCGAGAGTGTCACCTCTTGCCCTTCGCTTAATGTTACCGTCGGCCAAGGAATATCGGCGTTCGCATAGCTTTCGTATATCTGTTCCGACGCGCTCAGCGCAAGACTCGCCTGAGCAAGAATTTCCTCGGTTTTTGCATCAAGGGTATGCGGCGCACTGCGCAGTGTATCGCGCAGGAAAAACTCGTGTGCCGCAAGCGTCTCATCGTCACTAATAAATGCTTCTATGCGAGCGTCGCCTATGGCGAGTATTTCTGGCGCAAGCCATGAAATCGATTCTTCGAAATTTGAGTATAAAGTCCGCGACCGGCCTATTCGCGCTTGCGCGTCTGCATCGCGCTGGTCAGAATCGAAAATCAGGCTTGTATACACATAGAGTCTAGCAATCTCTTTTTCGAGCGAGGAGATTTGGTTAAGTGCTGCACTCAGCGACGCTGAACTATCGCCTAAAGACCCTGCCAGCTTGGGTAGTATTGTGATCTCATCTTGCGCTGCCTCTAGGGCTGACTCCCACGCGTCGTCGTTGGCATAAACGCCGGTCAGATCCCACACGACACTCTCCGATGCTTTTACAGGTGTTGAAAGCGATGCGACTGCGAGTGTCAGGCTTAGTAAGAGCGCTTTTTCGGTCAGGGCGCGGACGTTCATGGGTGTGCCTCACAGAGTTTTAATTGTAGGGAGCTGAACCTCTACTCGTTGTTCAGCTCTCAAATTTACCAAGGTATTTCGCTGCCATCCCAGGCGACGAAACGTGCCGGGGGTCTCTTCCTATTGTCGCCAGCCTCTTCCTCGACCGGCGCAAGCGCCTCGCTCAGGCGCGCAAGCAAGGAGGCCGCCACGAAGTCAGGAGTGAACAGCTTACCCTCCGGTACAGACCGCTGAAACGGCTTACTCAAGGGAGTATCTGTTGTGCCTGGATGAAAGGCAATAAACCGGAGCTCGGGTAGCGTGCGTTGGTATTCTATGGCGCTGGTTTTAAGCAGCATATTCAGCGCGGCTTTAGAGGCACGGTAGGCATACCAGCCCCCCTTGCCGTTATCTTCAATGCTCCCTATGCGAGCACTGAGCACAGCAATAACGGCGGGGATTTTTCCCTTCAGATGAGTTTTGAGCAGCACTTTAAGGTGTTTTAGCCAGAGTGCAGGAATGACCGCGTTACTTTCGAACACAGCATGGAGCGCTTCTCGGTCAATCTCTTCGATTCGCTTTTCAGGACTGATCGTTGCGTCGTGTAAACGGCCATTACAGATGACTAAACGACTCAGCGTTCTTTGCTTCTCAGCGAGCAAATCAGTGCAGTCCTTAACCACCTCGCCCATCTGCTTGTCGCTGTAGTCGCAGCGCAGCCAAACTAATCGTGCACGTTCATCAGACACGTGCGGCCAAAATACATCGGGGCAACTGCTGCGACTTACCGCGATCACCTGAGACTCAGGCTCCTCGGCTAACACCCGTCCGATGAGCGCTTGACCTATTTCGCTTTGAGCACCTATTACCAACACTGCGCCGCTCATTGCTTTTGCGTCTCGGTCTGCTCTGCCAGCGCGCAACTTTCGGCGCCTATTTCGGCGCAAGGCTCACAGCGCCTTTGACCGGTCAACACATACGAAATGGTGTAACGATAACGCGCAAAAAACAAATAGCCTAGATCGCTAAACCAGCGCATAACCGGCATTCTCAATAGCCCAAGCCAGCGCTTCTGGCCCACGGCGCGCCAAGATTGATGTGCGACGTCTAAACCATAAATCAAGCTGCCATCGGCGTAGAGCCCATGCATTATCTTATTCGCTGCAACGGGGTCTATGTGAGGGAATCGAGTGGAAAAATCCTCGACGTGAATATCTTCGAAACGCAGGTTGCCTGATGTATCTAGCTTTGCGAGCTCTTTCATTTCGGCGCTGCAGACAGGGCAATAGCTGTCGAAAAAAAGCGTCAGAGGATAGTGGTTCATAGCAAAGGCCTTTAGAGTCGATCGGATTACAGTAAAAAAACAGCGCTGAGCTAAGTTTCTAGTCGCTTAAGAGTAAAAACACCCCGTGAAGCAGCAGCACAGCGATGGTCAGGAAAGCGCGAAAAGCCGAGTAGCGGCGATGCACGGCGTGATCTATTGTCGGCATCGACGCCGCTTCTACCAAAAACAACAGCACAAAGCCGGTAGTGAGAATAATAAACGGGTAGAGGATGTTGCCATGGCTTAACAGGAGCGCAGACCATGCGAGTAGCGCAAATACGTTGCTCGCCACCAGTGCGAATAGCCCTGCCCCCAACTCGAGTGTCTTTCCAGACGAGAGAAGTCTGCCCCAGTGCGTTCCGCCCAGGAACGACAAAATAATCGCGCTGTAACTCAGAAAAAGCTGGCTGGCGCGAGCCTCTTCGCCGACGTAAAGTAAGCCACAGGCTGCAACAAAGGGGGTAAGACCTGCGTAGCCAAGCGCTGAAATTACCTTCTCTGCTCGTGTCATGTCACCCTCCGATGGTAGTGCCTTATAGTACGGTCAATGCAGGCTTCGAGATTGGTCTAGCATACTCTAACCAGCGTTATCCATTAATTGCCTTTCAGCGCCGCGCGCGATCTGCCAGCTAAGCGTTGGCATCAACCAACCCAAGAGTCTTGCCCCCGACTATGCTTCTCGACAATACAGTGACAGTCCCATCGAACACGAAACGAATTCGCTGGATTTTAGGCGATCAACTCGCGCTTTCACACTCATGGTTCGAACAGAAAGATGAGGCGGTACTGTATGTAATAGCCGAACTGCGTCAGGAGACAGATTACGCCCCGCATCACAGCCAAAAAGTCTGTGCGTTCTTTGCCGCCATGCGTAACTTTGCCGACAGCCTAGCGCGTCTCGGCCACCGAGTCTTACACCTAGACCTCGATGCGACGGCGCCATTTAAAGACCTGCCCGCGCTTATCACCACTCTGTGCGCAAACAGCTCTATCGAGCACTTCGACTACCAACGCCCAGACGAATATCGGCTACAGCTCCAACTGGAGCAGCTTAGCCTTCCGTCGCACTGTACAAAAACGCGCTATGAATCGGAACATTTCCTCCTCCCCTACCCCCAGATCGAGAAGACTTTTACCGCTAATAAAGCCGTAAGGATGGAAAACTTTTACCGCAAGATGCGTAAACGCTTCGATGTGCTCATGGAAGGCGATCAGCCGCGCGGTGACCGTTGGAACTTCGACGCTGAAAATCGTAAGAAACTTAAGAAACACGACATCGACGCGCTACCCGCCCCTCTAGTTTTTGCAAATGATGTGAAAGCGATTATTTCAAGACTCGAGCGTCATAAGGTGAAGACCATTGGCGTTAAAGCCGAATCAATAATATGGCCAATCA
>Ga0209119_1004506_pt1 | contig 11420 bp, 10 predicted proteins | sample COG_03_FD_184747 | JGI IMG/M metagenome (GOLD analysis project Ga0209119, IMG submission 184747) | Pelagic Microbial community sample from North Sea - COGITO 998_met_03 (SPAdes) (version 2) | ecosystem: Environmental > Aquatic > Marine > Neritic zone/Coastal water | place: Helgoland, sampling... | reverse complement strand
TGACTGTTAATCACTTGGTCGCTGGTTCGATCCCAGCCCGAGCAGCCATTATTAAAGCTCTAAGCCACAACGGTTTAGAGCTTTTTTGCGCCTGTATCCTTCAAGAGAAAATAGTTTTGGTGGACTAGAAGTTGCCTAGTTCTAAAAAGCACCGCCCCGCTATTCCCCCTCCAATTAGTCACCCCTTTAACAGTATGTTCGGAAACGCTCAAGTGGATGCCTCATTGTCATTAATGGCTTCGCACTGATCGGCATTTGAACGAGATACCGCCCAAGTGTTTCCTAATTATGGGCGGAATCCACCTATTTCAGCCTATTTAAAATAGCAGCAGCTACAGAAGATACAGACAATCAAGTGGTCACCAGATTTCTGGGATGGGTGGAGGGGGTCGGCATCTCCCCTGCCCTGCTGTTGTGATAATACATTTCCTGCCCTCGAAAAAATTGAACTGGGAATGTGCGTGCTGGGCTTCTGAAGTGAATGTCTCGATTTTCGTATTGTGCGTTCGACACCATTTTTCCCTCCCTTTTCTTACCCTGATCCCAAAATTATGGCGCAGCTCGCCAAAAATAAAGCGGCCAGTCTGAGCTAGGGTTACAAAATGTTCTTTTTCGGACATCGGTGCGGGGCGGTGTTCTTCAATGGCATAAATGACAACTTGGAGTGTTACCGATGTCCTTAGAAGATTTGATACCTATGTCCTTGGGTCATACCAATGCGGAAAGGTCAGTTTATGTCGCGTCTAAGCGTCGATAGGCGTGCCGCAGTGATCGCATTCGGCGTGGTCACCTGGCTTAAGAAAGATGTTGTATCGAGCACTGCACGATTTACAGGCTCCATTGAGCCTAACCGGCAGTGCAGGAATTGCGGCTACTGTCACATCAACATAATCAGGCTGAATGTTTTCGATGTGCACTGGTCGGCGGCTAGTCCTTATGCCTGCTAAAGAATTCAATTCATCCACCATGCGATCCGGTAGAGTAATGGTTTTTTTTGATGATCCTATGTAAAGTGCAATCAACCACCCGATACCACTCCACGCGGTTAGCAAAGTAATCCAGAATACAGCTATCTTACTGGGATGACGCACTTCATGACGCTTGAAAATAGCCTCATACTCTTCTCCAGCTGACTTTTTGATATCTTCATGCTCACCAATATCAGCATTGCCGCACATAATAACCGGCCAAAAATAGCCAACCAAAAACCCGATCAGAACTAGGAATCCAGTGAATGCATTCTCCCATATAAATGCAGGCATCCAAAATAGGAAGACCACTATGACACATGCAATTAGCGACGTCATCCAACTGTTATCACCAATAAATGTCTGCTTATCGAAACCCTCTTTCATATCTGTATACATAAACTTAATATTACCTTACGGCCTGATGCTTTTGAGTTGCTCGTTTCTTTGTTTTGTTAAAGTAGTCAGCTCATCCAGTGAGGCCTGAAGGCTTATGAAGTCAGCCTCTTCCACAACGGAGGCAACTTTTTTGATTTGCTCCAAAAGGCTAGTCATTTTTTTTTCTATCCCGCTAACACAATGATGGGAGTCGGGATTAGAATAACGAAGCACCTCATTTCTATAGTTATCAAAAGCTGCAGAAAGCTCTGGATTTCCAGCGGACGATATAGCGGCACAGATATCTATGACTTCAGCCTTCAAACCGCGATGAAATGATCTACTCATCGCCATCTTATCTTCGTCGCTCCTAGCATGCATCCCCGCGGCCAACATAACTACTGAAGCTATCCATAAGCCGAGAATAAGAACCAAGTGACTCGCAATGAAATACTTGGTGCTAAGTACTTCTGCCAGTCCCATACCGGCAACCACAACCACCGCTAACACATACAATGAAAGCAGTATGCCGGATGCAAATGTAACAGGGAGAAATCTGTCAGTCATGCGTGGGTTTCGCGTGGCGATCACAATATTCGCAAAAGGCAAAGTTTCCGCCCACACCAGACTCAACATGACCATTTTGTACATGGCGCTATATTGCTCCCCGTTATGAAGCAGCGTCATGACTGCAATGGTGATAACAACCGTGACCACCCACAAAATCAGCCATATGGCAGTATGCTTATTTTTCATATAACTAATCTTGCTTGGAGCCACATTCAGGGCAAAATTTAGCATCCTTCTGAAGTTCCGTATTACAGCTGATGCACGCTGGCTTTGATCTAACGGTGCCACCACATTCCGGGCAGAACTTATATTTACTACTCACGACAGCTTCGCACGATGAACAGGCGATGGGAAGTGGCGCGTTGCAAATTTTGCACTCTGCAGCGTCCTCAGGGTTATCTGCTCCACATTCTGGACATGCGAAAACAGGATCTGAACAGTTGGGACAAAACTTGGCCCCCTTGATGATTTCACTGCCACACTTGTCACATGGGAAAGTCTCACTGGATGCCGCAGGATTAGCCACACCAGAAGAGTCAATCTGGTAACCGCACTTGCCGCAGAACTTTATATCTGAGCCTACCATTTGCTGGCACTTTGGGCACGGTTTGCCTTGATCGGAACTCATCCCGCCTAGTTGCTGCCCCATTTGGCCCATCGCGCCTCCCATAGCTCCTCCCACACCCAGTCCCATGCCCATGCCGATACCGGCACCCATCAATCCTGAATTTGCCGAACCCTCGTTACCCGCTGCAGTTTCCATTGTATCGAATGAACGTTCCTGCTGATAATTATAACCGACAATGTCCATTTCAGCCTTTTTGGCTAACGCGTTTTTTAAACGAATAATTGCCGGGTCGTCTTCGGGTGCATTGATCGAGCTTATGTTGAACTTAATCAGCTTCACCCCAAATTCACTGAGGACTGTAGCTAGGCTAGACTGTAGGCCTGCCGCAATCTCATCTAAGTGCGCGCCGATCTCGAGAATGGAAATTTTATTCCTAATGATTTCCTTAGAGATGCTGGTTTTGGCCTGCTGCACCATGATGCTTCGAAAATATGACACCATTTGCTGACGGTTGAACTCAGGCATGGTCCCAACCAGCTTTGTGACGAATTTTCGACTATCTTCAATTTGCACGCCATATTGCCCAAAGCCCCTTACGGGGACCATGATATTGTATTTCGGGTCTTGCAATTGAATGGGGTCACTAGTTCCCCATTTCACATCAAGAGGGATTGTCTTATTCACAAACCACACTTCCGCGGTAAACGGCGTCTTCTTACCAAATGGTAATTTAAAAAGCTCTGAAAGGTAGGGGTAGTTCTTAGTATCTAATGTGTGTCTACCTGGACCAAACGGACCAACCATTTGTCCCTCCTTAATTAAGATGGCCTCTTGGGACTCACTAACAATTAGCTGCGTCCAAGTGGACAGCTCCTCGGATGGGTATTTCCATGCATAGACATCATCGGCCGCATTCCATTTTAATCTATCAACGACTGCCATAATTTATCGGGTCTTTATCGAGTTTATTGCTAGGGAATTGCTTTTAAGCCCCGCGGTACCCAAGAGCCCATCGGTCGGGGTTAAATGGGGAGAAAGGGGCAAATCCCGTTAATTATCATAAGTTGGTCCGAGGTCGTGGGTTACTTCAAGCTTAAAGTTGTCCTCGAATCTTACCGATTAGGCTCTGCCGCGCACAGTAACCCAGTGAGCCTAAAAAAGCTCTGGCCCAGTTTAGGTAACTCGATCACAACAATCTGCAAGTAGCACTTCCGCTTACCGATGAAATCTCACAATATTTGAGCTAGTCCCGTCCTTAAAGTCGATCTGAACAGTCACAAACTCAGTAGCTTTTGGAATCTCAGTGTGAATCGGAAGATCTGGACCAATAGGGGCTGGCCAAGCCTGTGTAGTCGTTGGAAATTCGAATAAGGTATCTGGCTTTTCTTTATCTAGACCATATTTGATCGCCTTAAACGCAGCTCGGTGAGACAAGAGATGAGTGAAATATAACAAAAGCCTGTCATTGAAATCACGAAATGAAAGCCAGCTCATCTCCGAGCTACTCAAAATAAAGATACTCTGGTCATAGGACTGCACATCTGGATTAAACTCAAACTCATACGGTCCCATCCTTCCCCCATCAGCATTTACATACTCAATTTCCACCAATAAAGCGTCACTCGCACTCCTTGCCAATTGAATTTGCTGATTAGCACTAAGCTTTCCTGTATCCGGGTCTGTCCATCTCAACTTACCAGTCGACTTAAAATCACCCTCCCCTTTTTTTCTCCAGAATATTTCGAGAGCAGGCTCCGCAATCATCACATCGCCAGTCCACCCACTATTTGCATGATTCCACGTAACTGTGACTGGGTTTTCTAAGCGTGAGAGTGAAGCGGTAAGCTTTTTCATTCGGACATCTGCGTCGTCCCTCCACTGAGCAACAACTTCCTTGTCGATGAAGTATTTCACCAACTGCCCTTCTTCATCTAATCGGCGAAACACGTCCAGCAATTTCTTTTCACTGTCTTTATCGCTTAAGCTCTGATCCCCCAAACGATCAAGAGAATAATCCAAACTTAACATATAATAGGCAGGTGCCAAATCAGGAGTATCACGAACAATCCCCTCTAGCATCGATATTCGCTTATCACGATCCCACAACTGACTTAGTGCCAACTGAGCAACTACACCATCGGTTCGATTCGCGATATACTGATATGATTCCCTAGCCCCAGATCGCCCCTCCTGAACTTTAAGAAACTCAGTAAATCTCAGATGAGGGTCTAGATATTGAAGATCACTCTTAAAGTATTCCAAATATGAGCGTCGCGCACCACCATAATCGCCTTTGAGTTCATACAACCTAGCGTTGTGATAGTATTCTTCAGGAGTATCTGGATTTTGAATTAGCCCACCGAGCTGTGAAATTTCCGAAAAAGATGAGGCAATAGTATCTAAGCCCTCGATCACACGATCAGTCTTTTGCTCTATACGGTTAGTAGTATCCTTAATTTCAGAAATATCCTGCTGCATTAAACCTAGCGATTCCTGCATCTTCGCAATCGCGGGAACACTGGAAGCAAGCAAACCGCGCTGCTCACCCTCGTCCCCTTGTGAAAAGCGATCAGCACCAAAGATACTAGCCCCATAAACAATGAAAACACCGAGGCTGGAATAGCCCAACGCCTTCCGTGACTCCTCAGGACGGACAAGACCACAAAGCCGACGGTGAGTATAAATGAAAGTAAGAATAGGTATTTCGAAAACGGGGCCAGAGGCTGTAAAACATCCGCAATGAAACCACCAATAAAAGCGACTGGCCCTGCGACTTTACCAGACTGCTTTAAGGCGTCATTAAATTGATCGGGCAACGATATAAGAACATTTTCACTCATAAAATACAGTCAAGCAACAACCAGTGATGACCTTCAAGAATATTCGCCACCTATGAACCAATAAATAGCAAACCCCAACCAAGCCTGTATAAACCTTCGTTTACAGTCACTTCTGGGGACATGCGAAAGCAATAGCCAGGGATGTAAAAAGGGGGCAAACGCAAAATATGAAGATTCGCTATGGCAAGTTACTAGTGGTGAAATTGGGTATAATCCGAGGACATAGGTAACAAATCTTCTAAGGACATCGGTAACACTTCAAGTTGACATTTATGCCATGGAAGGAAACCAAATCGATGATCGAAAAAAAACGGTTGCACTCAAACGCAAGCCAAATGAGAAATTAAAGCTAACGAGAACAAGTCATTTTGTAGTTGATAGTCCTCTGATGGTGCAATAGCAAAAGATATAACCGAATATGGGAAAATGACCGATCCTGAATTCACGTTTCATTTTACCGATGTATCAAAACAATAAAAATAACAAAGTATAACCGAATATGGCAAAAAGTAATATAAACAAAACTACCGACATTGATAAGATTAAAGATAAAATCTTTTCTGATGTTTCAATGATGAGTGGAATTAAAGTCAAAGGTGTTGACACTGAACCAAACAAATTAATTCTAAAATACAAGGTTGGCAAAACTACAGTTACAACTGGATCAGATAAGACAATAATAGTATCAAATCCTAGATTTATCCCGTTTTGGATTTGGGATATTATCTTTGACCGTACAAAAACAAAAAAAGTACACAACAAAGTGGTTCAGATTGTAATGTCGGCATAATTTAAGATCTGATTTATTGATAGCAATTTGCTTTTTGGCGGCGCTAGCCGCCCAGTAAATAATCCCTAGCTCTTCTACAAGCCCCGCTTCGGCGGGGCTTTTCTTTTACTCGACATGATGTATCCAATGACCATTCAAAGAACCTCTAACATTCCAGATTACCCCGTCCTTGAACAAGCATTTAGTCCTCAAGGTGCTTTATTCAGCATTAGGAAATAACGCCCTTTTACGCTCCCCTTAACAAATCCCTCGAGACTGCTGTAGGTTGTCTGAGGTGGGAATCCTTGTGTACTGTCGGGGTATTACAGGGAGTAGCATAGGGGGCGGGGGCCCAAAGAGCCAGCGAGTGCTGTGTATATGAATCTATGGCCTTTGTAAAATATTACTGCCACTGAGGCTTGGTAAGGGTCGCAGGTGGCTATAGCCCCACGCACGTATCAGCATAGACCTCATCACCAGCCGCCCTGTGGGCTCTGGTGCTTCTGAGTCTCTGTGAATCCATCTGAGCCACGACGAAACAAACACGCCATACGCGCAGTTTCCCGTAGATTCGCCTAATTAAGGACGAACAGACAAAAAAGCCCCCCCCGTCAAGAGGTGACCCGATTGATTCTAGACTGCCCCCTGCTATGAGAACACGCTCACCTGCTCGCCGTCATCTAGGCATGTGGCCTCCGGAAAATGATAGGCGTTCTCACCATGTGCATCTGCAAGGATGTCGTAAAGCATACGCCTACTTGGACTATAGACCGCTGAGTGATGGTTGTTCGTCACGATCTGCCAGTCGTCATGCCCTGTGATCAACTTAGCTATCTCTAGGGCAACGGGAGCCATGTCGTGGCAGCAATGCACAATGACGAAGTAGCGATAGTCACCGTGCTTTGGAAGCGGGGCCCCCTTATCTTCCTCATTGTAATGATAGTCAGTCCTGCACGCATCCCACAGGTTAAGTAAGTAACAGCCATCGAAGTTATCGAGCTTGTCATGGAAGGTATCTCTGATGTTCTCGAACTCAATGACCAGCTTACTAAGACCTCTGTCGTCGTGTACGTGCTGATAGACCTTAGCGACATCTGACTTGGTCAGTCGCAAGTAAGAGTCCACTGGTAGATCTTGCTTGGTGTGAATGTCTGGGAACGAAGGGTTAGCTGTTGCTGTAGTCATTAATCTGATTGGGGTTGTTTGTGGGGATTGAAGTCGATGGTCGGGTTTATCGTGAAGCCAAACAGCTCGAAACTGAGATCGCAGCATAACCTTCGCAGCGGCTCGGCGTCCCCTTCAGCGACGAGCCAACCATCATAGAGCGTCGCGACAGGCTTCATTAAACTAACTGCAACCAGATTCACAAATGCAGCTTCCTGCTTTCGTAGCTCCTGCCCCAGGGCGCTTGGATTCGCCCTCTTCATCGCTGCCATCCGCTTGGCCATGATTGGAAATAGAGCGCTGAACTTCTGCCACGTCCGAGACTTGAACAGTCTAACTGGTTTTCCTTTTCCGTTAAGGATAGTCTGCCAGCAGAGCTTGATGCCTTTCCTCGGCTCAAGGGCGGTGAATTTGGCTTCCAGTTCGGCAACGCGGGCAGGTTCTTTAACGCCTTTGTGGCAATAGTCTTTGAACAGCTCCAGATCCTTGAGCCAACAGTCCTCGAACATCTCGTAGAACTTGTGCGAATCAAGCAACTTGAGAAAGCTCGCGTGTTCTTCCTCTTGATTCTCATACGCCATCGCCTCTTCGCCATCTTTGGGTCTAAAGATTTGAGCCAGAAACTGAGGATGGGAAGATGAGATATCAACTTCAGCAACTGGAGAACCATCGGCAAGGAGCAGCCCTCTCAGATAGCTAGGCAGTCCAACGATTTCATTGGTAAGACGTCCGCGCTTAACCGAAAGCCGATGCTGACCCTCCTTTATGAAGTTGAACAGCGAGAGCATTGAAGCGGTGTCTTTCCCGTCACCCTCCATTGCTGCTATGTATTTAGTGAATGCCCCAAGAAATGCAGGCGGAGCTGTGAAGGCCGATAGATAGTCGAGAAGTTTCGGAGAGAGCCCTGCCGCCTTCAGTCTGGATTTCTGATAGTTCTCAACAGATCCACGACGTGCAATGAGCTTGGGGTATGTCAGCTCGTGTTTCTTTCGTTTATTAGAACGAGGAACAAGGCAGTAACGACTGGAAAAGTTTCCTGCCGAGTGATGCGTAACCTTCACGATCAGCTCAAGCTTTCGAGCGTCGGCAAGTGTATGTTTTCCAATGCGATGTTGAACGAACTTGGAGCTTATCGAAGCGCCCTCTTCCTTACATCCACCAAGGGCAATCAAATCGTGGATGAACCAAAAGAGCTGTTCTTTACGGTAATTCGAAAGTTTGGAGCTCAAAATGACCTTAAGAGCAGAAGGTGTAATATCGACAACAGAGGGAGATTCAAAACACCGAGAAGGAGCAAAAAGCTCGGGAATAGGAATATCGGGAAGGACAAGGAAAGGAATGGTATGAGGGGTCCCCCTGGTAGAGTATGTTACCCCACTATTACTCTTCTCATTAGAATATGTGCCCCCGATTTGCCCCTCCACCGATTTGGTAGAGGAGCGCATCCATGGATAGCAAGATCTACGACTCCTAGGCTTAGATAATATTGCCATGGCAGTCGGTAAGCGGGAGACCTTGATCGGCTCGTGCTTGCTTCTGATTATTTGGTGAAGCTTGGCAATGTTTCGGCTGATTTGAAGCCACTGAAGGGCTTTGGATTTCCCAGCCCTTACCATGTGTCACCTTGACCAGTTCATGAGCTTCAGCGTCCAATCTCGTCAGTATTCGTTCGAAAGACATTTTAGCCTTGGTGGAGCTGGAAAACTCCCGTCGATAAATCATCGGGTCAGTCGCTGTTAACCCGCGTCCTGTGATTTTCCAAGGAGAGCCAGATTGCTTGGCGCGCGCGTTCATCACTTTGATTAGAACAGGCTCGTTTGTTTGTAATCGCCAGTATCCGCAGGATTCCAGTTCAGCGAAGAGGGAAGTTTCAATGTGAGACTCCATTACGACGCTCCCTCCGTGATGAGGTCGTTGATGTCAGCAAGCAGGTAGTGCTTACGAGTGCCGATGTGAGTCGGCTGGAGGATGCCCTTCGACATCCATCTGTGTTCAGTCGCACGGCTGATTCCGCCTAGAGCTTTACGCGCCTCTGCGGAGGTTAATACTGGGATGGGTTGGTCTCTATTGGGGTCTGTTTTGTTTAACATGCACCCAATGGTAGCGTCATGCTCCTAGGGTTCTCGTTTTATTATTAAAAGTTAATAATGTAATGCCGTAAAACTCTGATGATAATTGATTTGTGTGATTTAATCAATTATTTCAACCCTCTCAGACGCGTCGCCATTTAGGAGCTGATCTAAGTGCCTTTTAAGTTTAACACCATCGTCACGCTGCTGCCCCCCATCGAGGTAGTCGCTGACTATCTTACCAGTGTCTATTTTCACGTTCGGATCGTCTTCGAGCGGAAAGTAATTCCACCGTTCCTTCATTGCCCAAATCTCAAGCGCATCAAGGTCTTTATGACCAAGAGACCGCGCAAGCTCCGCGAGCTGATCAACGTCATACTTCTCCCAAATGCCCTCACGAGCCCTTGCCTTGAATGCGCGGTATTCAAACAACTTAGCCTGCTCGTCTAAGCTGAGGTCAAAGATTAGATCAAAGGCGTCGATCTTGCGCTCTACCATATGCTCGGGATGTGATTGTCCGTTAATAACGATATCTGTGACTTCCAGCGCGCCAAAGACGCAATCCGACAATAGCTTCTCAAGGTGGTAGAGCTTTTTGGAGATCTTGAATGAACGTGCCATATTAAAGAATTGCTCTGGTTTTGTTGTGACTGTTGTAAACGGCATGCGCCATCTGGATCGTGTCTCCCAGGCTGATCGCTGCAATATCAATGCCATGCTCTGATGCCACACGATCACCAAAGGCTTTACGCAAATAGTGGATGGGCTGAATGGCCTTAATGATTCCTTGCGCTCTGAGCCATGCGGTTAACTCCTCGAAAAGGTCGTTGCATCTGTAGGACTCGGCTTTGCGTGTTTGTCGCTCTGCCTCTGGATTGACCATGTGAAAACCGAGTCGATATGCCCTCAATGCTTCGTGGACAATCCCACCTTTCGAGATGTTCAGCGTCCTGACGGAGTTCTTAGTCTTCACCCTTCCGTCATCGGTGCTGACGATCTTAATGGTGCAGGCTGTCAAATCGACATCTTGACGGCGCAATCGGTCTACCTCCGAGCGACGCAATCCGCAACCTGCGGCAAGTAGGAAGATCAAATGTAAGTCCTCGCTAAGAACCTTAGACGCTTTCTTTATCAGAGAATCTAAATCAACTTCAGCTTGGAATGGGGTGATCGTAGCCCCTCCGACCTTCACCGCAGAAAATGGAACCTCTGAAAAGGTAACATCTACTTTCTCCATGATCTTTCTGCCGAACAGAGACTTGATGTTCCGAAGGATCGAATTGATCGTGTTGTTTGCCCTACTCGCCTCCTCCTCGGTGTCGCCAACGAGCAGCAATCGGCGGCTTCTCCATTTCTCAATTCGCTCAGTCGTGAGCTCTGAGAGCTTCACAGCATCAACCTTTCCAGCCCATGACTGAGCGCCACCTTTCGCCGAAAACTTGCGAGCGTCCCCGATCTTTTTGATCTCACCAGCAACCTGACGAAGCTTACGAGTATAATTCCCGAGTGTGGATTGTCTTAGCATTTTCAGAGATTCGACCTCAGCGATCCATTCGCCCACCGTCATCGTGTCACCAGTCTTCTTACTGGGCTTCAATGCCTCCCACCCTTCGGACTTGAGCAAGCTGTATTTGGAGGCTGCTGTATTTGCGGCGGTGTTTACGTTCCCAGTATCAAGGTTTATCCACACTTGCCTGCCTAGGTGGCTCATCCGTGCGTAATATTGGTTTGTCTGAACTCCCCTAACCTGACGCTTGGTAACCTTCGTTTTCCAATAAGTTGACGTGTCTTTTGCTGGCATGCTGATTTTCTCCCCTACTTTGGTGGACTAGTTGTGGACTAGTTTTTGTGATCTAAATTGAGACATGATGAAATAGATTTAAAGCTATAGATCGACTCAATGCCAGTGCTAGAGCGGCATAAAGTGACTCCACATATCCCAACACGTCTCATAGCGTAACGCAAGTGAAATGACTGTTAATCACTTGGTCGCTGGTTCGATCCCAGCCCGAGCAGCCATTATTAAAGCTCTAAGCCACAACGGTTTAGAGCTTTTTTGCGCCTGTATCCTTCAAGAGAAAATAGTTTTGGTGG
>Ga0209119_1004493_pt1 | contig 11450 bp, 10 predicted proteins | sample COG_03_FD_184747 | JGI IMG/M metagenome (GOLD analysis project Ga0209119, IMG submission 184747) | Pelagic Microbial community sample from North Sea - COGITO 998_met_03 (SPAdes) (version 2) | ecosystem: Environmental > Aquatic > Marine > Neritic zone/Coastal water | place: Helgoland, sampling... | reverse complement strand
GAAGTCATATTAGTAACCCTGTTTTGGCTAATTCGTTAACTGGCCTGATAATTAGCGGGTCAACGTCTGGCGTTACTGTATTGGGTTATTTGCAGGGATGGTGGCCTGTTTCTGGCAATGGTTGGATTTTATTTTTTGCAGCTCAAACTGTGCTTTATCTTATGGTTTATTGGGCTTTAGGTTTGGTGAATAAAGCGAGCTAGAGGAAGATTTTTAGAGGCTCAGCGGAATTTTATGTACCCTATGTTCACTTAGTAAAATTGGCTTTATATGGTAATATGGATTTATGTGTTCACTGTTTGAACTTTGATGAAGTAAGTGCTTCTAAGTTTCTCTTTGTCAGGGTCAGGTTTCCTGATCCTGCGGTAGCCATCATGTTCGAAAATTACTGATGTTGTAGTTTTTAGATGTGAATTTAAAAGCCATGTATATCAATAGTTTAATGGAAATTATTTATGAAATTACTTGTTCCTGGTGGCGCCGGTTATATTGGTTCTCATATGGTGAAATACCTTCAAGACCGTGACCATGAGGTTGTGGTTTTGGATGATTTTTCTACCGGCCATGATTGGGCCTTAAAAGGCTGTGAAATTCTGCGAGTTAATTTGCTCGATGAGGATAGGCTGGCTAGTGCTCTGAAAGGGCGTAAATTTGACGGTGTGATTCATTTTGCGGCGAAGTCACTGGTCGGTGAATCTGTTAAGAAACCAGATCTCTATTACCGAAATAATGTTGTGGGCTCGCTTAATCTTATTAACGAGATGCTTCGCAACGATATCAATAATTTAGTTTTTTCATCAACTGCGGCGATTTTCGGTAACCCTGTGGCTGACAAGATTACTGAAGATCATCCAAAGAATCCGATTAATCCCTACGGGCAAAGCAAGTTGATGGTCGAGAATCTTTTGCGAGACATATGCTCAGCTTATGATTTTAATGCTACCTGTTTTAGATATTTTAATGCAGCGGGTGCTGATGCGTCTGGTGGTATTGGCGAGGATCATGATCCTGAGACTCACCTGATTCCAAATGTCCTAAAGTCGGCAATTACTGGCGGTAATTCGCTGAAGGTTTTTGGTAACGATTACGAAACTCACGACGGTACCTGTGTTCGCGATTATGTTCATGTAACGGATTTGGCGCAGGCTCATTTATTAGGTCTGAAGAGCATGAGAGGTCAGGGCAAGGGTTTTTCTGCTTATAACCTTGGCAACGGTAATGGTTTTTCAGTGCTGGATGTCATTGATGGCTGTGAGCGGGTGGTAGGTAATACGATCAGCTATCAGATTGATGGCCGACGTGCTGGTGATCCAGCGATATTAGTCGCGGATAGTAACAAGGCGGTAATTGGCCTTGGCTGGAAGCCTGAATTTGACCGGTTGGGTTCAATTGTCGGCAGTGCCTGGCAATGGCATAGTGGTCTAGGGAAAAAATAAGAGGAAATTAAGACTATTTGCGCTGTGGTTATGGTGCTCATCTTTGGTCAATATCTCGTGCTACGCATGCTAAGCAGTTTTTGGCACTCGAGGGTGAGTCGGCATTGCTTCAGAGAGCTATGGGTCGTTTGGCAGATTTGAATATTGATACGTCAATCACAATCTGTAATGAAGAGCATCACTGTGGGATGCTAGTGAAAAAGATTCCGATGGCAATGCGTAGTAGGGTGATATGCTGCTGCATAACTCAACCAATTCTTATTTGCGCTCCAGTGATCAGTTGGTGGCAGCGGTAGGCGTTGACAATTTGGTCGTTGTTGCGACTACAGATGTCGTAATAGTGGCTAGGAAAAACCGTGTTCAGGATGTCAAGCTGATTGCTCAAAAGCTAAAAGAGCAGGCTCGTTCTGAATGGAAGCTGAATCGTGAAGTTTATCGCCCTTGGAGTAAGTACGATTATATTGATCATGGTGAGCGCTACCAGGTGAAAAGAATAAGAGTAAAACCTGGCGCAATATTAAGTGTGCAGATGCAACACCCAGGGCGGAAGATTGGATTGTGGTATCTGGTTCGGCAAGTGTAACTAAAGGTGATGATTCCTTCATGTTCACTGAAAATCAGTCAATCTACATTTGCTGGGGTTGTTCATGTCTTGGAAAATCCTGAAAAATTGGAAAGTTTGAACTTGAGTTAACTGAAGTGCAGTCAGGAACCTGCCCCGGGGAGGACGATATTGTCCGCTTTGAAGAATTATATGGAAGATCAAATTGAATTTTGTAGTGTTTGTTGTTCTGACAGTGTCGTACGTATAGGTAAGTTTAATTTATGAAAGTTGCAATTGTTCACTATTGGATTTTGCAGATGCGTGGGGGAGAAAAAGTCCTCGAAGCATTGTGTGAGATGTATCCAGAAGCTGATATTTATACCCATGTTTATAATCCCGATAATGTGTCTGAGAAAATAAGGTCTCATAATGTTTTCACGACATTTATATCAAAATTGCCATTTGCAAAAAGATTGTATAAGTTGTATTTGCCGTTTATGCCTATGGCTTTGGAGTTGTTGGATTTAACGGACTATGACCTAATTATTTCTAGCGAATCTGGCCCGGCTAAAGGCATTATTCCCGGGCCTAGTGCTACTCATATTTGTTATTGTCACTCACCCATGCGCTATATTTGGGATCATTATCATGTCTATCGCAAGAGTGCGGGATTTTTGGCGAAGCTAATGATGCCGTTGACCTCTCACTACTTGAGACAGTGGGATGTTGTAAGCGCTGCGCGAACGGATGTGTTTGTAGCCAATTCCTCACACGTGGCTAATCGTATCAAAAAATATTACCGGCGCGACGCTGTGGTTATTCATCCGCCTGTAGCGGTTGAAGACTTTAGTCAAGTCGATGTTACTGACCTTGAGGATTTCTACCTATGGGCTGGTGAATTGGTTGCTTATAAGAGACCTGATATTCTTGTTGATGCTTTTAATCAATCGGGAAAAAAGCTGGTAGTAATTGGTGATGGTCCTGCGTTAAAACAGTTGCAAGGTATTGCAAAGGATAATATTCGATTTCTTGGTAAGGTCGATTTTGATAGCTTAAAGTGGCATTTTGCACGATGTAAGGCGCTTATTTTTCCTGGTGAAGAGGATTTTGGCATTATTCCTGTAGAGGTTCTAGCCTCGGGACGGCCAGTGATCGGATTAGCTAAAGGCGGTCTTTTAGATATTTTCGGTGAACAGAGTGTTGGTCAGTTATTTTCTGAGGCTAGTGTAGCCAGTTTACAGAATTCGATTGACATGTTTGAAGGGAATGACCAGGATTTTACTGACGCATGTGCTGCACGGTCAAAGGATTTCAATAAAGAAATTTTTAATAGTAAATTCACTGATCTTGTTTCGCAAGTCATGCAAGAAAACAGGAAGTCATAGTTTGGTTGGCTTACATTACATTTCAAATGTTGGTCATTTTAGCCGTGCAGATGAGTATTTTTATTAGTGGCTATTTATCTCTTACTTTTAACTTCAATTGAAAGAATAGCTGGTTTATTTCCAACATATTTCAGTATCTTTTTTTTAGCCACAGGTATGTTGGGAGGGTTGTACACTTTAAGAATTAGCCGTGTGCGAAAGGAATCTGTTTTTTTAATTATCTTGATTCCCTTTTTGTTTTTGAGCGGGCTAAGCTATGGTTTTAGCTTAGAGAAATTATTCAGAGCAATTCAGCTCACAATTTTAATTCTTACTTTTATCTATATATCGCATGTGCTTACGGTTGACTCTTTCTTTAAGTTATTTTCAATACTTGCCCCTGTGTTGATAGCTGTTTTTTGTTTAGAGTTGATTGTGAAGCATGATTTGAGATCTGCATTTTTGAATCTTGATATAGACTATTTTATACACAGCGGTGGAACATCTTTTTACAATGAGCTTAAAGGCCGAGGGTCGGGTGTGCAGTTGGTTGCTCAAGGCAATGTTTATGCAGCCGCTTTAGCTGGTTGTACTGCTATAGTGAATTTTCTCAATCGACGCTATGGGTATGCGGCTTGTTGCCTTTTTCTTGCTATATGTACCGGAAGTCGCGCAATATTAGTTTCTGCATTTTGTATTATCACTTTGATTAGTGTTTGGAGATATATGCCAGCTTTCAGGCCTCTTCTCACAAGAGGTTTTGCTGCAGTTATCATACTCCAGCCTATTGCTTTCTTAAATATACAAGCCCTTTTATCTGATGAGGTCAATGAGTTCTTGTTAAGTTTGAGTCCACGCTATGTGTCATTCATTGCATACTCAAATATGGGGTTGGAAAACGTGTTTGGGGTGGGTCTTTTTCAAGGAAAAACGTTCGCGGAATACTTTTTTGCTAGGTGGCCTATAGCCGCACATAATATTTCTTTGTCTGTGTTTGGAGAGTTAGGCATTTTGGCATACATTTGTTGGAGTGGATTTCTTTGGCAAGTCGCAAAGGTTCTGAAGAATAACTTGGCAGGATCAGTATTATTTGTTTACACGGTGACTATGTTCTCCTTTATTGGTGGCTTTAATGAATTCTCATTTTGGATTCCACTTGGCCTAGCTGTTACATTGGCGGAAAGTAATTTCAGGGTATTTGAAGAGAGGAAAAGTCAAACCCATCCCCATTTCTAGATTGGAAATTTTGGTTATTAATGGGGAGATTGCCGAGCTCTTAGGGCATGTATCTAGATTAAGAAGTTTTCCAATATTTTTAACCTGCTGTGTGACTTTTTATTGAAGCTTTATTTTCTGAGTTAGTTTTTCTTGGTGCCATTAGGTAATCAGGTTTTTATTAGACTCATTATTTTATGTTGAGGTATACCTTTTGAGAGTATTACACATTACCGCTAGAGCTGATTTTGGCGGTGGCCCAGAGCATGTATTTCTTCAGGTAATGGAGCAAATAAAGAGAGATGGGATTGAGTGTTTTGTGGCATGCCCAGATGACTATCCTTATAACGCTCGCTACTCCGAGTTGGTTGGTAATAGCAAGGTTACTCAGTTACCTCATCGGGCATTCAGTATAGTTAGTATCATAAATATACTGAGATTTATCCGGAGGCACAAAATTCAAATACTTCATAGCCATGGCAAGGGTGCTGGTATCTATGGGCGATTGCTCAGCTTTTTGTCTAGAACTCCAAGTGTTCATACCTTTCATGGGCTCCATGTCGGTGAATACAACTGGCTGCAAAAAAAAATATATATTGCTATAGAGAAAATTTTAGGGGTCTTAACCAAAAAAGTAGTTTGCGTCTCTAGTGGTGAGCGCGAGCTTATTTTGAGTCATAATTTAATTGCGGAGAAAAAGCTCCAGCTCATAGACAATGGTGTATTTATTCCTAACTATGAATTTCCAGCTAATCATACAGGTAGGTTAAAAGTACTTTCCGTTAGTAGGTTTGATGAACAAAAAAACCCAGAGCTCCTTTTAGATATCTCAAGAGAGATAAACGCAACAAATTTAAGAGATAAAGTTCAAATAATTGTTATTGGAGAGGGTGAGAAGTTTTCTTCGTGTAGAGATATTATAGATACAGAAGGCCTCAATGGAGTAATATGCTTGCATGGTACTACAACCAGCCCAAGACAATTCATGCATGAAGCGGATGTTTTTCTTTCGACTTCCAAGTGGGAGGGTATGCCTATTGCTGTTCTTGAAGCTATGTCGGAAGGCCTTCCGGTTGTGGCTACAAAAGTAGTAGGCAATATCGATGTAATGAGTAACCATGTCGAGGGGGTATTGTTTGACCTTGAAGATGTTAAGGGGGCGGTTAATGCCATCTCTGCAATGCTTGATGATGATTTTCGGGGTAAGTGTGGACGTTCTGCTCATGCAACTGCCACTTTGAAATTCTCTGCCGAAAAAATGGTCACTCATACCTTAAAAGTTTATAGCCAAGTCTAATTCTAACCTCTATGCGATATATAAGAAGGGCTAAGAGTTAAAATCTTTAATTTGCAATAAGAAATTATCAGGCGGCAATTTTTGCCATTGAATAATTATGTCCAATTTGGTTTGTCATTTTTTTAATGCCAGCAAAAATATCTCAATTTCATATGAATAATTACATACGGCGATTTTATGAAAGTTAACATACGATTTCCTTCATTTAACAAAGTATCGGATTTAGATGCGATGCGCAAACGCTTGTTGAAAGGGGGCCTCGCTGGTCTTGTAATTAAGATCTCTGCTGGATTTCTATCGTTTCTAAGCTTTGCGTTAATTGCTAAGGCTTCCACCGCTGAGGATTATGGCAGGTTTGTTGCTGCTTTTAGTTTAGCTTTGTTCTTAGGACAGGTGTCCACTTTTGGGCAACCCAAAACAGTTTTACGCTATTTGGGCCAGTATTCAGTAAAGGAAACCAGCTCTGAAGCAAGTGGTGTTTTTTTACACACACTCAAGACAGTATGGCGGGTCTCATTAGCCGTTGCTGCGCTTAATGCTATTGTGTGGTTACTGTTGGCAATATTTAGTCCAGATTCTGATCAAACCCATATGCTGTTAGCGTCTCTTCTAATAATTCCATTGGCCTTAGCAGAGTTCCTCTCGCACGCCTTAAGAGGTCTCCAAAAGTTAGTTTCGGCAATGGTCCCCAGAGATATTATTTGGAGATTATGTATTTTGACCATGGCCGGTTACTTTATGATTATTTCACATAGTCCCTCTGCAAATGAACTCATGGTTATTGCGTCATTAATTTTGGCATTTGTTTGCTGTTTTCAATTGTTTATGGCTATTAGGTATCGAAATGATAGGTTTGGTAATGAATTGTCCTTTAATGATCAGCCTATGTGGAAAAAAACAGCCTTAGGCCAATGGGGGCTCAATGTATTTAGTACTAGTTTTCCACATATAACAACGTTATATATAAGTCTCTTCCTGTCTGCCATCGAAGCTGGTGCATTCTTTTCGTCAATTAGAATCGTGAGCTTGCTATCTATGCCCCTGATAGCAATTAACCTCGTTTCTGCGCCATTAATTGCTAGGTATATTAATTCAGGTGAGAATAAAAAAGTTCGAAATATATGCAAGATAAGTGCTGGCCTAATAGTCCCTGTAGTCGCAGTTGGTGCCTTGGTAATAGTTTTGAGCGGGTCGCAAATGTTGGGGCTATTTAATAGTGATTTTACTCAATATGACAATGCTTTAATCATATTATGTATAAGTTACACCTTGAATGCTTTACTTGGTCCAACAGGGTCCTTGATGCAGATGTCCGGTAATGAGAGGATATTTCTTAAATTTACAGTAATTAGTAATATTCTTGGTTTATCACTTTTGCCGATACTAACTTCTGAGTTCGGTCTGGCCGGAGCATCAATTTCGTGTTTAATCGCGTCATGTGGCTGGAATATTTGCGTCTGGATTTGGGCAATGAAAAACATGAATATAGATTCATCTGTGTTCTCATTATTTTATAAGCAAAAAAGTTAAAGGCGAAATATGTCACTTTTTAAAAATATAGACAGAAGATTTCGTAAAACAAAAAAAGATTCGTTTGGTAACCGAAGTCGATATTGGTATGCAAGAAATGTGGTTCGTAATGTGTTTAATGATCTTAAAACTGCCGAGTTAGCAAAGGTAAACTTTAGAAGTCCAATTATAATGGGTTTTATTCCACGAAGTGGTTCAACGTGGGTAACTCAAATGATGTCCAACCTTGATCGAGTGGTATGTATCAGTGATCCCTTATTGGAGCGTAATGCTTGGCTTGCTTCGCGAAAGTATAATTTTAAGTTAAGAGAGCAGTATTTATCAGAAGCCGAAATCTGTGAAACTAAAGACTTTCTTAATGATTGCTTTACCTGTAAAGCTAGATTTACTAGTGCCACTACGCCTAAAAAAATTAATTTAGATCAGTCATATACACCATTTGTTAAGATGGCAAATGCAAATTGGTGCCTGCCATACTTAAGTAAAACTTTTAATGCTTTCGCATTTCAATTAGTTAGGCATCCTATTTCTACTGCGCTATCACAGCTTAATCACTGGAACATGCCATTCTATTTAGATAAGACTATCGATAGATTGTTACTTAATGGGCATATTGACAAGGACCAGTATGGTCGCCTCTTGAGTATTATCGATTCATCGGACCAGTTTAGTATAAGGCTTGCACAGACTTGTATAGAAACTGAATTTTCCCTTAGTCGCCTTCCAGGCCTAGGTGTCCCGTGCGCAAAATACGAAAATTTGAGAGATGGTTCGCTTTATGAATTAAGTTTTCTAGAGAAGGTTGATGAAAATTGGGAGGATAAGTTGCGAAGAAGTTTTCACATTCCCTCCAAAACTACCCAATCCACATCAACTATAGGTAAAGCCAAATATTTTGAAAAGGCACATATCGATATTTATAAAGAACTGACAAGCTCTCTAAGGCTTACCCATACAATGGAGAACTATAATTAATATTTCAAAAAATGATAAGTTACCAAATCTTATATATATAGGGACTGGTAAGGCGGGTAGCACTTGGTTGTACCATGTATTGCACAAGCATCCTGAAGTTTTTTTGACTCCAGTTAAGGAAACAAACTTCTTCGATTTGAATTATGAAAAAGGCGTTAATTGGTACGAGTCATTTTTTAGTGATTCTAAAGGAAATAAAGTAGTTGGTGAGGTTGGGCATCGTTACTTTCGTCAGGAAGGTGTTGCTGGAAAAATAAAGGATACGCTAGAGAAACCAAAACTTATTGTCGGTCTTAGAGAGCCTTGCAGCTATTTTGTTTCAGATTATTTGTATTCAAAGAAAAATGGTATGTTTCATGGGGATACTACTGATTATGCGTCAGAGAAATTCTCTTGGGATGTTTTGGAATATAAAAAATATTTTTCTGTTTATGCAGATACCTTTCCTCTAGAAGATATATTTATCTATGACTTTAACGAACTAAAGACAAATCCTAAGAAACTTTACTTGAATTTATGCTCATTTTTGAAAATTGAAAACTGCCATTGGGATGTCAGTTTTGCCGAACCAGTGAATAAAGCCTCTTCGTCTAGAAATCCAAAAATGGCAAGAGCTCTGAAGATACTGTCCATTTATTTGAAGCGTTTAGGCGGGCAGAAAGTGATTGCCTATGGAAAGAAAAATTCACTCTTAAAGAGATTGCTATACAAAGAGCTGAAGGAACAACCTGTTCTCAGTTCAATGATTAAAGCAGAGCTTATAGATAAATCAAGGCCAAACGTAGAATGGATGGATAAAACATTTTCACTTAATTTAATTGAATCTTGGGGCTATAAGCGTTGAAGAGTCCTAATACTTTTATAATTGGGGCACCAAAAGCTGGCACAACTGCGCTCGCAACCTACTTGTCCCAACATCCGAATGCATTTCTTTGTTATCCAAAAGAACCATCTTATTGGAGTACTGACTTAAAGCAAAAAAATGCCAATCTTAAAATAAACACTATCGCAGATTATGAATCTTTATTTTCTGGCGCCGATGAAACTACGCATAATGCCGTTATTGATGCAAGTACACGCTATATAATGTCAGAAGCTGCGATTCTTAATATTGTAGAATATCAGCCAAATGCAAAATTTATCATTATGCTTAGAGACTTAGTTGAAATAGCTTACGCCTTTCATATGGAGCAGCTGTTTAATGATAATGAGGATATTAAAGATTTTTATACAGCATGGATCCGTCAGGATGAAAGGATAAGTTCTGGGGTTTATCCTAAAAATTGTGCTGATCCTAAGTTACTTCATTATAGAAATGTTGTTTCGTTGGGAACACAGTTAGCCAGTGTTTTAAACTATGTTCCACGCAATCAAGTCCTTATTATATTTCAGGATGATATGCATAAAAACACGAAAGAGACTTATCTTAATGTTACTCGTTTTCTAGGCCTTGAAGATTATCTTCTTGATGAGTTTCCTCGTCATGGTACAGCACATTTTAATAGGTTTGATGCGCTTGCTAAGCTCTATCAATCGCCTAATTCATTTTTACAGCCTATCGTCAGAGGGCTGAAAAAATTCGTTCGAACAAAACTTAGCTATAATTTTCAAGAACTTATTAAAGGTTTATTTATTAAGCGAGTTGGTCGAACTAAGTTAGAGCCTGGCGTAAGAAAAAGTATTATTGCCGAGTTGACAGATGAGATAGATTTGCTATCTGAGATTACTGGCAGAAATTTAAATCACTGGAAAGAGTAATGAAACCTAATTTATTTATCATTGGCGCACCTAAGTGTGGGACGAGTGCACTCGCTCATTATTTATCAGAACATCCGAAGGTATTTTTTTCAAATCCTAAAGAACCATTTTATCTTTCAACTGATTATCCGCATCTTAAGGAGCAGCATTTTCTTAGTAATGATAGTGATTACTTAAAATTATTTTCTCATGCAGACCAACGAATACACTCAGTTGTAGGAGAGGGTTCTACTAACTATCTTAGGTCGCAGACTGCTGTTAAAAATGCGCTAGAGATAAATCCTCAAGCAAAATTTATAGTAATGCTTCGCAACCCAATTAGTGTTTCGCATGCTTTTCATATGGAGCAGATTTTCGCGAGAAATGAGGATGTAGTTTCTTTTGAGGAAGCATGGTTATTGCAAAATGTCCGTAAGACTGGGCAGAAAATACCAAACGCTTGTAGAGCACCGGAGTTTTTACAATATGGTGAAATTGCTCTTTTTGCAGAGCAAATTGAGCGTTTCTTTGAGGTCGTTCCAGAAGCGCAGCGAATTATTTTATTGCAGGACGATCTACAAAAAGATACGTTGGGGACTTATAAGAAAACGTTAAAATTTCTGGATCTTAACTACGACGGCCGGACAGTTTTTCCAAGAGTCAACGGCTCGCACTCTCATCGTTCTGAGTTTATTGCCAACTTAGTCTTATCTCCTCCTAAGCTCCTTAGGGCGCCTATGTTCTTTTTACGGGGAGTTCTCCGTCAAACCAAACCTACGTATATTGAATGGATTAAATCAAAACTTCGGAAAAAATCTAACCGCCAAGAATTATCTGTTTCTTTTAAGGAAGATTTGTTGACTTATTTCTTGTCTGACATTAAGCGCACTGAGGCCCTGATTGAACGGGATTTGACCGATTGGAAAAAACTGTAGAGCCAGGCTCAATGGCTTTGTTTCCAAATTCTTTTTTGATGTTACAATTACAAATTATGGTTAGTAGTTATTTTTAAAGACTGTTTCTGGTCTTCAGTGTTAGTTTAAAGCTTATAAATGAGTTATTTGAATTTAGTTAAAAGTAACGTTTTAAGCCGATTTCATATAGAATTTCAAAAAAAATATGTTTGTGTGCAATGGTTTTATGGATTTGATGATTTTGGATCAATATTATCAAAATTACTTAAATCATTTTTATTATGTAGTTGGGGGTATATTTTGAATTGTGCGGTTATATTCGGTGGTACAGGGTTTATTGGTGCTTTCTTTGCTCGGCACTTGCTGGAAAATCAGGGGTTCGAGAAGGTATATCTTTACGACCACGAGCCATTATCCATTAAAACTTCAAGTTTCCGT
>Ga0209119_1004490_pt1 | contig 11453 bp, 10 predicted proteins | sample COG_03_FD_184747 | JGI IMG/M metagenome (GOLD analysis project Ga0209119, IMG submission 184747) | Pelagic Microbial community sample from North Sea - COGITO 998_met_03 (SPAdes) (version 2) | ecosystem: Environmental > Aquatic > Marine > Neritic zone/Coastal water | place: Helgoland, sampling... | reverse complement strand
ATTTTTCCAAGTGATATTTTTTCTAATTTCTTTTTTAAGATTCTTTTCTTTAAAGAAGATAATTTATCTGTAAATAAAATCCCTTCTAAATGATCATATTCGTGCTGAAAAACTCTTGCAGCAATACCGGTTAATGTATTTGTGTGTTTTTCGAATTTTTCATCTAAATATTCAAAAGTAACTTCTTCTTGTCTAAAGACATCTTCTCTAATATCAGGAATACTTAAGCACCCTTCATTAAAAGCCCATTCATCGCCTTCTTCACTTAAAATTTTAGGGTTGATGAAAACTTTATTAAAATCTTTTAATTGCTCTCTTTCTAGTTCTGTTAAATCTTCATCTTCAGCAAAAGGTGTTGCATCAATCACAAAAATTCGAACAGATTTTCCTATTTGTGGAGCAGCGATTCCAACACCATTTGCATTGTACATGGTTTGTTTCATGTTCGCAATTAACTCTTCTAGTTTTGGATAGTCTGGGCCAATTTCTTTGGCTACTTTTCTTAAAACAGGATCTCCGTAGGCTACAACTGGTAAAATCATAAATACTTTAAAATTCTAATACTTTTCGCAAAAGTACGAAGAAAGGCATATTTAGAAAACTTATTTACTGTATAAATAAGATTGCAAAATTATAGTGGCACTTATTTCATCAACCAACGCTTTGTCTCTACGTTGTTTCTTTTTCAAACCACTGTCGATCATAGTTTGAAAAGCCATTTTTGAAGTAAAGCGTTCATCTACTCGTAGTATTGGAATGGTAGGAATCTGTTTTTCTAGTGATTTTAAAAAAGGAAGAATATGCTTCTCACTTTCACTAACAGTATTATTCATCTGTTTAGGTTCTCCTATGATAAATAATTCAACTGATTGTTTAGAGGTATACTCTTTTAAGAATTGTAATAATTCTTTGGTCTCTACTGTTGTTAATCCAGATGCAATAATTTGCAATTCATCGGTAACTGCTATTCCTGTTCTTTTTTCACCAAAATCAATTGCTAAAATCCTTGCCATTCTTAATTTATTTTGTGCAAAAATAAGGATTTTAAACAGGACAAAATTATCTGTTTAAAAAATGTATCTTCGCAATAGAAAGTGATTTGTATGGTATCTTTGCTAGTTGTTTTAAACTAAGAAATTTAACCATATTAGAAATAATTAATTTATGAATTCTTTACAAGAAATTATAGAAAATGCCTGGGAAGACAGAGCGCTTTTGAAGGAAGAGAAAACAATTAACTCAATAAGAAAAGTTATTGATTTATTAGATGATGGTACTTTACGTGTTGCAGAACCTAAAGATGGTGATTGGCAAGTGAATGAATGGGTAAAAAAAGCGGTAGTATTATATTTTCCTATTCAAAAAATGGAAACTTTAGAAGCTGGTATTTTTGAATATCATGATAAAATTCCATTAAAAAGAAATTTTAAAGAAAGAGGAATCAGAGTCGTTCCGAATGCTGTTGCAAGACACGGATCTTATATTTCTTCAGGTACTATTTTAATGCCAAGCTATGTCAATATTGGTGCATATGTAGATGAGGGAACCATGGTAGATACATGGGCTACTGTTGGAAGCTGTGCTCAAATTGGAAAAAACGTTCATTTATCTGGAGGAGTTGGAATTGGTGGAGTTTTAGAACCATTACAAGCATCACCAGTAATTATAGAAGATGGAGCTTTTATTGGTTCTCGTTGTATTGTTGTAGAAGGTGTAAGAATAGGTAAGGAAGCCGTTTTAGGTGCAAACGTTGTGTTAACAATGAGTACCAAAATTATTGATGTTACAGGAGAAGAACCTGTTGAAATGAAAGGGAATGTGCCAGAAAGAAGTGTGGTAATACCTGGAAGTTATACTAAGAAATTTAGTGCAGGGGAATACAATGTGCCTTGTGCATTAATTATTGGAAAAAGAAAAGAAAGTACGAATAAAAAAACCTCTTTAAACGATGCCTTACGTGAGTACGATGTAGCTGTTTAAATAGTTCTATGAAGAAGATTACTGCGATTATACCTACTCTTAATGAGCAAGAGCGAATTAAAAACTCACTAAAATCAGCTGAGTTTGCTGATGAGGTTATTGTTATTGATTCCTTTAGTACTGACGATACTGTTAAGATAGTAAAAAAGTCTAATGCAATCTTATTTCAAAGAAAATTTGATGATTTTTCTAAACAAAAAAACTATGCAATAGGTCAGGCATCCAATGACTGGATAGTTTGGATTGATGCTGATGAGGTCCTCACCAAAGAGCTTCAACAAGAAATAAAAGAAGCAGTAGAAAACCCGAATGATTTTGTTGGGTTCTATATTTATAGAACCTTTTTCTTTAAAGGAAAGAAAATGCGATATACTGGAACACAGAATGATAAACTTATCAGAGTGTTTAATAGACAATATTGCAAATATGAAGGGATGGTTCATGAGAAAATTAAAGCCAAGGGTAAATTAGGTGTTCTCAAAAATAGAATCTTGCATTATTCATATATCAACTTTGATAGATATATTGAAAAACTGAACCAGCATTCAGAATTAAAAGCACAAGAATTATTTGATAGAGGAATGATGATTACACCATTTCATATCATCATTAAACCTCTGGCTCGTTTTATAAAACACTATTTTATTAAACTAGGTATATTAGATGGCTTCTATGGTTTTATTATTTCATTTGCTCTCTCATACGGAGTTCTAGTCAGATATATAAAGCTTTGGAATCTGAAACAGAAGCATAAACGAAATGATAAGCTCGACAAATAAGATCGATATTTCCATCATTATTGTCAATTATAAAAGTTGGAAACATCTCAGAAATTGTTTGAATTCTCTCAAGAATTTGAATGATTTATCTTTTTCTTATGAAACAATTGTGGTTGATAATTATTCTGATGATGGTAATTTTGAGAAATTTACCAAAGAATTTTCAAGTGTTCAATTTGTTTTAAATTCTGGAAATAATGGATTTGCTAATGGATGTAATTTTGGAGCTTCCAAAGCAACAGGAGATTATTTTCTATTCTTAAATCCAGACACCTTAGTTAATGATAAAGCTTTAGAGGAAATATTAAGTTTTGCTAAACTTAATAGAAATGTAGGAGTCACTTCTTGTCTTCAAAAGAAAAAAACAGGAGGTTATGAAAAAAGTAACAGAATTTTTCCAAATTTGGTAACGCTTTTCGGACTTACTCGCTCCATTTATAAACTATTTAGTAAAAAACTACCCGAATCAAATAATCAAGTTTTGTATACAGATTGGGTGTCGGGTTCTCTGGTTTTTATAAGTAAAGAGTGGTTTGCACAAATTAATGGTTGGAATGAAGATTACTGGATGTATTATGAAGACATAGATCTGAGTAAAAAAGTTCAAAAATCTAATGGTAAAGTAGCTGTTTTAAAATCTGTGGAAATCATTCACAATCATGGAGGTGCTTCACGATTAAACATAAAAACGTCAACAATTACAAAAACTGAGGTCCAAATATCAAAGCATATTTACATTCAAAATCATTTTAAAGGAGTAGAAAGAATTTTATCCCATTTTATTTTATTTAAAGTCAACGTCTTTTTTAAATTACTATTGGCCATTTTAGGGGTTCTATTATTTTTCATTCCTAAAATGCAATTAAATGTATATTTGTTTACAAGAATTATAAGCTATTATAGTCATTGTTTAAAAAACAGGATATGGCTCAGTAAAAATTCTATGAATTTTAATAAATAACAAAATGACTAAGAATAGAGCTTATTACGGTAATGTAAGACCTGAAATGTTGCAGTTTATTCCAGCAAATGCTTCAAAAATTTTAGAAGTTGGATGTGGAGAAGGAAAATTCTCTGCACAATTAATTAAAGAAGGAGTAGAGACTTGGGCAATAGAACCCAATGATATTTCAGCAAAAAGTGCTACAGAAAAATTGTTTAAAGTATTAAAAGGCACTATTGATGAAAAAGTTGGTGAACTTCCTGATAATTATTTTGATGTCATTATCATGAATGATGTCATAGAACATTTATTAGAACCGTGGGATGATATTCAAAAATTGAAAAGTAAATTAAAAGACGAAGGTGTTTTTGTATCCTCAATTCCCAATGTTAGATATGCTAAAAATTTATTCAAAGTTCTTTTTCACAGAGATTGGAAATACACAGATGATAGAATTTTAGACATCACACATTTTCGCTTTTTTACAAAAAAAAGTATCCGAAGATTGTTTGAAGAAAACGGATATTCTGTACAAAAAATGAAAGGAGTAAATATGACCAAATCGTTTGCTTTTTTCCCATTTGCTGTACTATTTAACATCCTGTTTTTATTGAGTCAACTAGACATCTTTTATATGCAGTACGCTACTGTTGCTAAAAAGAAAAAATAATTTATGGAAGCCGAAGTAACCAACGCAATCACGAATTTAATTGCTGGAAAAACCATTTTATATCCAACTGATACCGTTTGGGGTTTAGGATGTGATGCAACGAATTCAGAATCAGTTTCTAAAATTTTCGAGTTAAAAAATAGAGCAGAAAGTAAGAGTTTGGTCGTCTTAGTTAGTTCTTTAGAGATGCTAAATTTATTTATAAAAGATATTCCAAAAAAAGCACTAGACATAATTCAAAACTGCAATAAACCGACTACGATTATTTATCAAAATCCAACAGGGTTTGCTTTTAATACCATTGCATCAGACAATACTATTGCTATTAGAATTCCAAAACAGGAGTTCTGTATCAACTTAATTAATCAATTTGGAAAACCTATTGTATCTACTTCTGCAAATGTTAGTGGAGAAATGACACCAAAATCATTTTCAGAAATAAGTCAACCAATTTTGGAGGGCGTAGATTATATAGTAAATTTGGAGCGTAATAAAATCTCTGATAAATCATCGACTATTTTAAAATTAAATAGTGATGAAATTCAGGTGATAAGAGCTTAATTAATGCAGAACAAAAACTACCAGAAAGCAATAGCTGAAGATATTTTCTCAATTATTTCTCAAGCATCTACAGAGTTAGATGTTAAAAGTTATGTAATAGGTGGCTTTGTGCGTGATTTTATTTTGCAAAGAGGAACCGCAAAAGATATTGATATAGTTGCTACAGGAAGCGGAATTGCTTTGGCTCAAAAAGTTGCTTCATTATTACCAAACAAACCTAAAGTACAAGTTTTTAAGACTTACGGAACTGCTATGTTGCGCTATAAAGACATCGAACTAGAATTTGTAGGAGCAAGAAAAGAATCTTACTCAGAAGGCAGTAGAAATCCAGAAGTTAGTGAAGGATCGCTAGAAGATGATCAAAACAGAAGAGACTTTACGATTAACGCGCTTGCTATTAGTCTAAATGAAGATGATTACGGAAGTTTATTAGATCCGTTTAACGGAATTGAAGATTTAGAGAAAGGAATCATTAAAACACCTTTAAATCCTGATATTACGTATTCTGATGATCCGTTAAGAATGATGCGTGCGATTCGTTTTGCTACGCAACTTAATTTTGAAATTGAAAAGGAATCCTTAGAATCAATAACTAATAATGCTACTCGTTTAGACATTATCACAAAAGAGCGTATTGTAGTAGAATTGAATAAAATAATTGAAGCTCCTGTTCCGTCGATTGGATTTTTACTATTAGAGGAAACGAATTTATTAGGAAGAATTCTTCCAGAATTAATCGACTTAAAAGGAGTTGAAGAGGTTGAAGGACAAAAACATAAAGATAATTTTTACCACACTTTAGAAGTAGTAGATAATATCGCACAAAATACTCAAGATGTTTGGTTACGTTGGGCAGCTTTATTACACGATATTGGAAAAGCACCTACCAAACGATTTAGTAAAAAAGTAGGGTGGACGTTTCATTCTCATGAATTTGTTGGATCTAAAATGGTCTATAAATTATTCAAACGATTAAAAATGCCTTTGAATAATAAGATGAAGTTTGTTCAGAAAATGGTCTTATTAAGTTCTAGACCTATTGTCTTAGCCTCCGATGTAACAGATTCTGCCATACGAAGATTAATATTTGACACTGGAGAAGATATCGATTCTTTAATGACCTTGTGTGAAGCTGATATTACAACTAAAAATCCAAGAAAATTTGAACGTTATCATAAAAATTTTGAACTTGTAAGGAAAAAAATAAAAGAAGTTGAAGAGCGAGACCATGTTCGCAATTTTCAACCACCAATTTCTGGTGAAGAAATTATGAAAACATTTAACCTCAAACCATGTAGAGAAATTGGGCAACTCAAAGATGCAATTAAAGAAGCAATTTTAGATGGTGAAATTCCTAATGAATATCAAGCTTCCTACAATTTTATGATTGAAAAAGGAAAAGAATTAGGGTTAAAAATAGTTTCTTAAAAATGAAAATACTTCAGGTTATAGATCAATTAGGACTAGGTGGAGCAGAGAGAGTTTGTGTAAATATGGCCAACCTCTTATATCGAAATAATTATGAAGTAAAAATGATTGTTTTCGATGATTCAGGTGAATTATTTGAACTAATTGATGAAGGCTTAGAAGTTGTTATTTTACACAGAAAAAAGTATCGATTTAAAGCATATAAAAAATTAATTAAAGAAGTTGCAAATGCAGAGGTTGTTCATATACATATGCGTCAAAATTTCAAATATGTCAAAAAAACATTACTTGCTTATGGCGTAAAAAAGAAGTTAATTTTACATGATCATTATGGAGATATTTCATGGAATAAGAGAATCCCTACATTTTATCGTTCTCTTTATAAACCAGATTTATATATAGGCTGCTCTGAATTATTAACAAATTGGGCAAAAAACATTGTAGGATTTAAATCTGACAGAGTTTTTTTAGTCAACAATTTCGTTTTAAAATATAATGTTACTATTTCAAATGGTTATAAACCTCAAGGACTTGTTCTTGTTGGAAACATGAAGCCAGTAAAAAACCATTTTTTAGCTGTTGAAATTGCTAAAAAACTTAAAATGACCTTAACTATTTATTGTGCAAAAACCGATAATTCTTATTTTAAAAACCTTGAAAATAAAATTGCATCTATTGGTATGACAGATATGGTTTTCTTTAACCATGATTCTATAAATGTGCAAACAGAACTGTATAAATATAAATATGCATTATTGACATCTACATCTGAAGGAGATCCATTAGCTTTAATTGAATATTTATCTCAGGGAATTTCTTTTTTAACAGTTAATATTGGTGAATCTGTTAAAGTTATAAAAAAATATTTGCCATTTTTTGTGCAAGAAAATTTTGAAGTAAATGATTGGGTGAAAAATTTTAATGAGATAAAAGACATCTCTAAACTAGAAGTACTTGAAGTTTATAATAAACACTACTCGTCAGACTTATTTTTAGAAAAATATATTGAAATTTACAAAACTCTCTAAAGAGTTTGCATAGTTACTAATTTATAATACTCCCCTTTTTCGGTAAGTAGTTGTTGGTGTTTACCTTGTTCTACAATTTCCCCTTTTTGCATTACTACAATATTATCTGCATTTTGAATGGTAGATAATCTGTGAGCTATTACAATGGATGTTCTACTTTCCATCATTTTTTCTAATGCATTTTGAACTAAAACTTCAGATTCTGTGTCTAAAGCAGAAGTTGCCTCATCTAAAATCATGATAGGTGGATTTTTTAATACTGCACGAGCTATAGATAATCGTTGTTTTTGACCACCAGATAGTTTAGTTCCGCTATCTCCAATATTGGTTTGATATTGTTCTGGTTTATCTTTTACGAATTCATGAACATTTGCTGTTTTTGAAGCTTCTATAATATCTTCTAAACTAGCATTTGGTTTCCCTAATTTGATGTTAGTTTCAATAGAATCATTAAATAAGATAGAGTCTTGAGTTACAATACCCATTAAATTTCTCAAAGATTTTTTAGTTAAATCTTTAATATTTATTCCATCTATTAAGATTTCACCTTTATTTACATCATAAAAGCGAGTAATAAGATTTGCTAATGTAGATTTTCCACTCCCAGATTGACCTACAAAAGCAACCGATTTACCCTTAGGGATTTTTAAAGAAAAATCTTTAATTACATATTCTTCCTCATACTTAAAATAAACGTTTTTAAATTCAATTTCACTCGAAAACCCATGTTTTATTGTTGCATTCGGTTTATCATTAATTGAGTTTTCTGTTTCTAAAATCTCTAAAATTCTTTCTGCCGAAGCATTTCCTTTTTGAATGTTAGAAACCGAGTTAGACAAAGCTTTAGCCGGTTGTAAAACAGAATAGAATAATGCGATGTAGGTTATAAATGTTTCTGCATCTAATGTAATACTTTCACCAGATAAGACAATATTTCCACCAAACCATAAAATAATCATAATAGTAATTGCGCCTAAAAACTCACTTAAAGGTGAAGCAAGTTTTTGACGTTGAATAACCTTAGTCATCAAACGAGCATAAGATCCGGTAGAATCAGTGAATTTTTTTTCAATTGTTTTTTCAGCATTAAACCCTTTAATAATTCTTAAACCTGTTAAAGTTTCTTCTATAAAAGATAAAAACTTACCACCTTCTTGCTGAGCTTTCATTGAATTCCTTTTCAGTTTTTTACCTAAGGAAGAAATAATTAAACCTGAAATTGGTAACATTACAAATACAAAAAGAGTAAGTTTTGTACTCATTGCAAACATCATTATTAAAATGATGATGATCGTTAATGGATCTCTAACAATAGATCCAACTGAATCTAAAAAAGAAACTTCTACTACTTGAACATCTGAGGTAGCTCTTGAGATTAAATCTCCTTTTCTTTTTTCTGAAAAATAAGAAATAGGTAAGCTTAATACTTTTTGATAAATAGCATTTCTTATATCCTGTGTAACACCATTGGTTAAAAAAGCTAATTCATAAGACCCTAAAAAACGAAATAAATTTTTGAAGAAAAATAAAATTATACACAAGACACAAACAAAAGCTAACGTAGCTAATACACCATTTGCATTCACATACTGAGTGATTTCATAATAAAAGCTATTTTTTAAATAATCAAAACTATTTGTGATTCCTGTATAAGTAGGTTTTATATTTACTTTATTATCTGTTTTAAAAAGTATTGACAATACTGGTAAGAAAGATAAAACAGTTAAAATATTAAAAAGTGCATACAACACATTAAACAATGTAGTAGTCCAAACTCTTTTGATATAAGGTTTTGCGAAAATTAATATCTTTCTAAAATATACCATTAAATATCCATTTCGGTTATAATTCTATCAATTTTAGCTTCTAATTCTTGTTCTTTTTTAACTGCATTTTCAACAGTTTCCAAAGAAGATTTTACACTAAAATAGAACTTTATTTTTGGCTCCGTACCACTTGGTCTCGCAGCAACTTTTGTACCATCTTCTGTATGATAAATTAATACATTAGATTTTGGTAAATCCATGATTGTTTCTTCTCCAGTAATCATATTTTTTTCAGTTGAAGCATCATAATCGTTTAGAAAAGTTACTTTAGAACCATCTATATGAGTTAATGGATTTTTACGTAAATCAATCATAATTTGTTTGATTTGCTCTGCTCCATCCATTCCTTTCTTCGTAAAAGAAACTAAACGCTCTTTATAGAATTGATGGTCTACATAAAGTTGAAGTAATTCTTGATAAAATGAACTTCCATTTGCTTTGGCATCAGCAGCAATCTCACAAGCTAACAATGCCGAAGTTACCGCATCTTTATCTCTTACAAAATCACCTACCATATATCCAAAACTTTCTTCGCCACCACCAATAAATTCTTGTCCTGGAAAATCTTTAATCATTTTAGCAATCCACTTAAAACCCGTTAAACCGATTTTAGTTTCTACACCATAACTCGTAGCGATATCATTCACCATATTGGTAGAAACAATCGTAGACCCTACAAATTGATTTCCGTTGAGTTTCCCTTGTTTTTTCCATTGTTTGATTAAGAAATCTGTCATGACAACCATCGCTTGATTTCCGTTCAATAATTTTATCTTTCCATCAGTATCTCTTACTGCTATTCCAATTCTATCACTATCTGGATCAGTTCCTAAGACAATGTCAGCACCAATTTTTTCAGCAAGATTTGTTGCCATTTCTAAAGCTTCAGGTTCTTCAGGGTTGGGCGATTTTACTGTTGGGAAGTCACCATCAGGAACTTCTTGTTCTTTAATACTATGCACTTGAGGATACCCAGCTCTTTTTAAAACTTCAGGAATTAATTTTACAGAAGTTCCGTGTAAAGAAGTAAAAATAATTTTTAAATCATCTCTTCCTTTTACATCAAATGTTCCGTTTTTGATTGATGCATTCCAGAAAGCTTCATCTACTTCTGCACCAATTTCAGAAATTAATTCAGGTTTTGCTTCAAAATTAATATCAGAAAATTCCAATGAATTTACTTCATCTATAATACTTTTATCTTGTGGAGGAACTATTTGTCCACCATCTGTCCAATATACTTTGTATCCATTATATTCTGGTGGATTATGAGAAGCTGTTAATACAATTCCTGCATGACAATTTAATTCGTTTACTGTAAAAGATAATTCTGGAGTAGGACGTAAGTCTTCAAAAACAACAACACTAATATTATTAGCAGAAAGTACATCTGCTACTAATTTTGAAAATGTATCACTATTATGTCTACAATCGTAAGCAATAGCAACTTTTATATTTTGGTTTGGATATGATTTTTTTAGATAATTACTCAAACCTTGAGTTGCTTTTCCTAGGGTGTATTTATTAATTCGATTGGTTCCGGCTCCCATCATTCCACGCATTCCACCAGTACCAAATTCTAAGTCTTTGTAAAAACGATCAGCTAAATCATCAGATTTAGAAGTAATTAACTGTGCTACTTCTTTTTGTGTTTCAGTATCAAATGTATCTGAAAGCCACAGTTGTGCTTTGTCTAAAATATTCTCCATCTGTTATAATAAGTCCATAAATCTATGGATTTAGTAATTGAGTTTTTCTTTAATTGTGTAATAGTTTTCTCCTTCTTTTGATTTTAAGATTAATTCACCAATAAAACCAGCTAAGAATAATTGTGTTCCTAAAATCATGCAAACCAATGCGATATAGAACCAAGGATTGTCGGTTACTAAAATTGTTTTAGCACCTTGTGAAAGTTTGTAAAGTTTCATAACACCAATGTAGAATGCAGAAATGAATCCAAAAATAAACATTAATGTTCCCCATAAGCCAAAGAAGTGCATCGGTCTTTTTCCAAACTTTGATAAGAACGAAATGGTAATCAAGTCTAAGAATCCGTTAATAAAACGATTCATACCAAATTTAGTTTCGCCATATTTTCTAGCTTGATGTTGTACTACTTTTTCTCCAATTTTATGAAACCCTTTATTTTTTGCTAAAACAGGAATGTAGCGATGCATTTCACCTCTTACTTTTACTGTTTTGATGACTTCGTTTTTGTAGGCTTTTAATCCGCAATTA
>Ga0209119_1004488_pt1 | contig 11455 bp, 9 predicted proteins | sample COG_03_FD_184747 | JGI IMG/M metagenome (GOLD analysis project Ga0209119, IMG submission 184747) | Pelagic Microbial community sample from North Sea - COGITO 998_met_03 (SPAdes) (version 2) | ecosystem: Environmental > Aquatic > Marine > Neritic zone/Coastal water | place: Helgoland, sampling... | reverse complement strand
ATTTATCTTTAGAATAGATACACTACTTAGAGACATAGATTTACAGACCACTTTCGGGAATACTAATCAGGCCTCAAATCTGACTCCTAGTGCATTTTTAGTAGATGTATGTGACCACATCTATTTTTCTGGCTGGGGATCTAATGTAGACCCAACCAACCATCCAGGTAGCACAACAGGCATGCCCGTTTCTAGCGATGCTGTGCAGAAGACCACCGACGGCAATGATTTTTATATTATAGTATTGGGGCGAGATGCGGAAACGTTATTGTACGCCACCTATTTCGGTGGAGATGTAACAGGAGATCATGTAGACGGAGGCACTAGCCGTTTTGATAAAAAAGGAGTGGTCTATCAAAGTGTGTGTAGCAGTTGCCCTCCCTCCACAGATGGACAAACTTCTCAAGTAAGTGATTTTCCTACTACCCCAGGTGCTGCCTTTGAGACTAATCCAAGCGTTCGTTGCTCCAACGCGTCGTTCAAGATAGACCTCCAAATACGCTCTGCGGTGATAGCAGATTTTATCGCCAACCCTACAGTGGGTTGTAGCCCACTCACAGTACAATTTACGAATGCTAGCATACTTGGAGACTCCTTTCTATATGACTTTGGTGATGGCTCTACAGCATTTGACCGAAACCCGAGCCACACCTTCACAGAACCTGGCACCTATACTGTCACTCTTACATCCATAGATAGTGGCACATGCAACATCATAAGCACCTACCAGAGGCAAATTGAAGTGCTGGCAAATGCTACCGCAGATTTTGCTGTTAGTTTTAATGGCTGTGACAATAAACTGGAACTAGAAAACAACTCTATTAATGGGTTCACCTATAGATGGGATTTTGGAGATGACAACGAGTCTACTGAAAAAACACCAAAGTACAAATATGATGTGCCAGGAGAGTACAGTATCACGCTTTTTGTAAACGAAGGCACTCCGTGTGAAGACGAGATTATAAAGCCTGTTAGCATTAGCCCAAAGGCCACACCAGAGATCACGCTATACAATGTCTTTACACCTAACAATGATGGTTTGAATGACTGTTTTGTTTTTGATGGTGAGTTTCTGGAGTGTAAAGATTTTAAATTGAAAATTTATAACCGCTGGGGTGAACGGATGTTCGAAACCACAAGTCCAACTAAATGCTGGAACGGTCGTATCCAAAACACTAGCACTGATGTGCCAGAAGGCACGTATTTCTATCTGTTGTGGTTTGGAAATGATTCTACTCCAATTTCGGGTATTATAGATTTATTGCATTAAAAAAGAGGTGCTATTTCTATCACTTCTTTTTTATACCTAAGTACTTAAGCTAAGGATTAGTTTATTATCACCTTTTTCACCTCTATGCCAGCAGATGTCGTTATCCCTATAAAGTATATTCCAGTCTCCTAGTTTTGTATATCTAACTTACCCTCACCTTTTCTAATTATCGGCATTTGCTTACCTGCACTAGTATAGATTTTTAGTTCTGTAATATATTCTGTGGCAGAAATGTTCAATGTATTAAAAGCCGGGATATCGTAAATTTGTACGCAATCTATGTCTGTATTACATCAATTGAAATTATCTTACCGTCTCATATTTAGCTACTTACTTCTAAGTATCACAATATGCTCTAATGCACAAATAAGCATAAGAACTATAGATAGCCACGCAAACCCAAATGAGCCCAGCATTGCTATTAAGCCTTCTCAAGTTTGGATAAAACCCATGGTAGCCGCATCTAACATAGATAATTTCTATACCAACCCACTAAACCCAAAGTTACCAAAGTCTAAAAGCACTTCTAAGTATGGTGTATATGGAGACCCTGTTTTGCACTATTCAGATACCACTTTGTTCTTCGCTCATTTATCTAAAACTCCAGGTAAAGCCTACGGAGAATGGTTTGATAGAATAGTCGTACAAAAAATAGAGAATCCATATACTTGGGAAGAAACATCATATTCGGTAGGGTATAATCAAGATAAAATGCAGGATAAGCCGTGGCTTAGTTCTGATAATCATAGTGATAGATACAATGGCAATGTGTATGTAACTTGGACAGAATTTGACAAATACGATAGCGATGATCCTGACGATAGAAGTAGAATACGATTTTCTAAATATGAGCTATCCACAGATTCATTTAACACAGCAATAACTATTTCTGATACCACAGGGGATTGTCTAGATGGCGATAACACCTTGGAAGGAGCAACAACAGCCATTGGTAAGGACGGAACCATATACGCCGTATGGGCTGGGCTCTATTATATCTGGTTAGATAAGAGTACCGATGGAGGAACTACTTGGGGTACAGATCGTAAAATAGCCTCTCAACCTAAGGGATGGGACATGGATATGCCCAACATAATGCGAGCCAATGGAATGCCTTTTATCCAAAGTGACACGGCCAGGGATATACTCTATATCACTTGGGCAGATGAGTATAGTGGCAATGCTGATGTATGGCTCCTGTACTCGCAAGATCAAGGAAAATCATGGAGTGAAAGAATATGCGTAAACCAGGATACAAGCAACAGAGGACAGTACTTCCCTAACATGGCGGTAGACCAAGCCACGGGCTCTGTCTTTATAGCATACTATGATTTTCGATATTCCAGCTCCGAAGCTTTTTATAATATCATGCTCAATACGTTTTCTATAGAAGATGGCATGTCGGAATACCTGATAACATCAGAAGCTATTCCACTTCCAGGTAAAAATGTGTTCTACGGAGATTACTTAGATTTAGATGTGCAGGGATCTAATTTAGCCATACTATATACTGCAAATACTATTGCCAATGAAACTAGAATTAAGATAGCACATACTAATCTATATCAGAAGCATCTGATAGAACGAAAAGGAAATAGCACTAATGCAATAGGTATAGTAGACCAAAACGACAGTTTGGTAGTGCAGTGTAATGCGATAATTCCCTACAGGCTAGATGTGAAGGTAAAAATAAGAGATGCGAATAACCATAAACGCAAGATCAAAAAAAGCGTAATTTACAAGGACTTAGATCAAGCTATAGACCATCGCATACTTGGTCTGCAGTTAGCAGATACTGAGTACATCAAAAAAGCAAAATTTACCCTCAGATATTTTGCTGGTAACAAGAAACAAATTCAAAAGCTGAAAAATGATTTTGTAAACAACTGATTATCTTATTTTTAATTCAAAATGGAGCTTTTATTGTTTCCTACTTAAAAGCAGCATTCTAATGCTCACATTAACTTTGTCTTTTAGCTTTAAATAAACTTAATTTGCAGACTATTTTTTAAGCACAAAACATGTCAGACAAATACAATAAAGACGAAGAAAGTTTTATACAAAAGATTCAAAATAAGACAGGTTGCCTGTTCTTAGTCATAGGTGTAGCTATGCTAGCCTTTGTACTTACGGATCTAACATCTTCTGGAGGAAGCATATTTGGATCTACTGCAAATTCGGTAGGTACTATAGGCGGGGAGCAAATCGCTTATGATGATTTTAACAATCGTTTTGAAGCTATGAAGCAGCAAATTGCTCAAAATAATCCAGGTTTTGTAATGAGCGAGGATATCTCTAAGCAGTATAATGACGAAGCATGGAATCTCTTAATCCAGTCTAAAACCATAGACTTAGAATATGAAAAACTGGGTATAGACGTAAGTCCAGCAGAGTTAGAAGATTTAACAATTGGGAATAACACTGATCCACAAATCATGCAGTCGTTTACTAATCCAGAAACGGGTCAGCCAGACAAGCAGCGTTTAGTACGTTTCTTAAAAGAAGATATTAATCAAGATCCAAACGCGAAAGCAAGTTGGTTAGCTTTCCAAAATCAATTTGTAGCCGGGCTTAAAGCTAAGAAGTACAGCACTTTGATAGGTGGTAGCTACTACGCAACAGACTTAGACGCGAAATACAAGAACTTAGAGAATAGTAAGACCATAAATGCGAGCGTGGTGGCTTTACCATATGCTCAAAACTCTGATTCTTCTATCACTGTGAGCGATAGCGAAATCCTTTCTTATGCTAAAGAGTATAAAGACAAGTATGAGCAGAAAGCAAGTAGAGATATAGAGTACGTCAAAATAGATGTGACTCCGTCTAGAGAAGATTCTGCTAAAATGATGGAATGGGGTACGGAAGTAGCTGAGAAATTTAGAAATGAGAAAGATGATTCTGCATTTGTAAGTATAATGAGCAGCGAGACTCCATACGATCCATCGTATATGGTTAGAGGTACATTCTCAGCGGATATAGAGAATAAAATTTTCGGAGCTAATGTAGGTGAGGTTGTAGGACCATTAGAAAAAAATGGGACCTATAGTGTATTCAAAGTTACTGACTCTGGCACAGATACTCTTAGATCTGTAAAAGGAAGCCACATTCAGTTTGGTGTTACAGGTATAGATACAGCTAAAGCAGAAGGAGAAGCGAGAGAGCTTCTTGCTAAAATAAGAAGTGGTGCTACTACTTTCGAAGCAGAGGCAGCTACTAAAAACTTTGATGCTTCTAGAGCAACTGGTGGCGATATGGGCTGGGTAAGAGAAGGAAGTGGAGCTTATCCTACTAGATTAATTAATCGCTTATTTAATTCTGGAGTAGATAACTACGTAGTGGTAAGATCTAGTAGAGGTGTGCACCTAGCTAAAGCTACCTCTTCTGTAAGCAGAAAAACGGTACAAGTAGCTCTGATAGACCAAACAATATACCCAAGTACTAAGACAGATGGCGAAAGCTATAAGAAAGCGGGTCAACTACTTACGAGAGTAAATAAAGAAAACAGTTTTGAATCTGTAGCGGAGACACTAGTACTTACTAAGCGTGTAGCAGGTAAAGTGACAGAATCTAACCCAGCTATTCCTGCATTGAAAAACCCAAGCAAGCTTACTAGATGGTTATTTGATGCTGAAACTAGCACGGGCGACATTTCTCCTATCTTAGATATGAACGGCAGCTACGTAGTAGCTCACTTAGTAAAAATAAACGAAGAAGGACTTCCAAGTGCCGAAGATCTAAGAGTAGCTATAGAGCCACTTGTAAAGAACAGAAAACTAGGGGAACAACTTAAGTCTAAAGTAGAAACTGCATTAGCAAACGCTAGCAGTGCCGAGGCACTTGCCAAAGAGCTAGGAACTGTAGTATCTGCATTGCCAGCAGCTTCATTTGGAGCTAGTAATATTCCATATGTTGGTCAAGACGATGCTATCTCTGGAGCCATATTTGGTGTGCCAGTTGGCGGTCATTCAGATGTAATAGTAGGCAAATCAGCAGTAGCTGTAGTTTATGTAAACAATGAGAATGAGTACCAAAAAGGAGACCTTACCATCATTAAGGACCAAATAAGTAGAGAGGGAGCACAAGAAGCTAGGGGATTAGCTAGTGAAGCTCTAAAACAAAAAGCAAAGGTAAAAGACCAGAGATACAGATTCTACGATTAGTATTTGGGTGATCTTTAATTTTAAAAATATTATATATTCTAAGGTGGGGACAGGTCCCCACCTTTGTTTTTTACACGGTTTTTGTGAAGATTCTACTATATGGCAATCACTAGCTGACACGCTTAGCCAAGACTACACGGTTATCTGCATCGACTTACCTGGATTTGGTCGGAGTAGGGATCTTTCGTTTGGCACACTAGACGAGGTAGCCAGGCAAATAAACAAACTCCTAAAAGCAGAAGACATCGAAAGTTGCATCCTATTGGGGCACAGTATGGGTGGGTATATAGCCGCGGCATATGCCGCTTTGTTTCCTACTGAGCTCAAGGCACTAGCCCTCGTGCATAGTACGGCACTAGCAGATAGTCCATCTAAAGAAGTCAATAGACAGAAGAGTATAGACTTCATAGCAAAAAATGGGTCTCAAGAATTCTTTCGTTTGTTCATCCCTGGATTAGTCGCTTTAGAGCACAGAGGGAGACTTAGAGAACAACTTACGGCATTAGTCAATCAAACGAGCGACAGATCTATACTAGCAGGTCTGAGTGCTATGAAAGAGCGACCTAGTCACCTAGAAACTATTGCTCAGTTAGATAAACCTATTCTCTTTATGAAAGGCGAAGAAGACACTCACTACTCAACAGACGAAATATACACCCAAGCAGCAGCAGCATCCATATGCCAATTAAGTGTACTGCAAGGTGTTGGGCATTTATCTATGTTAGAAAATCCAGAAAAGTGTTTAGTGGAGGTCCAGCGTTTTCTGACCTTTGTAGAAGCTATTTCTTAATATCGAAAGATACAAAATTACGAGCAGGCAGTTCGGTCACTTCTATAGCTTTTACACGTGCTAGTCCGGGGCCTTTTTTACACCAAGATACCATTTCAGCTATAGCAGCATCTGAACCTTCTACCTCTAAAGATACAGTGCCATCAGACTCATTTTGTACAAAACCACGAACACCAAGATTTAATGCTTTTTGCTTAGCAGATACTCTAAAGTAAACTCCCTGCACTCTCCCACTTACGGATATTCTATTTGCTTTCACCGCACTATTCTATTCGCTCCCATTGGGAGGTTCTTCCTAGCCAGGTCATTCCCATTACGTATCCTCTTAGGTTTAAGACATCCTTATTTTCGCCTGTATAGTACATGTACCCGTCATAGGTCTTGCCATTATTAGGATCGTATATAGTACCATCTTCCCACTTGGTCTCGTCCGCATTCCATTTGAATCCCTTCATTATAAGCATACCAAGCCTGTCTCTACTTTTCAAGCTCTCATCTGGATTTTCTGCATCCTTCTTTGGAGTGCCATCTGCATTATTAGGCTCCACTAGTTTATCTATTTTACCATAGTACAATCCGTCTTTGGCTCTATAAATCCGGATATGTGCTGTTTTTTCTGAATTCCAGTACGTGCCTCGTACATCATCTGCTTCTATCGTAAGCACAGAAAATGCACTCACCACCGCTGCCAAAATTACCATCCACGTTACTAATCCTACTTTTTTCATATTTTTTTGTTTGTCAATAATACGAAATATGTACCAAAAGTTTTTGCTCATTGTAGATAAATTTTACATAGTCAATCACTTTAGGAACTTAATTTGCCGTTTCTATACTAACAGATGAAATACATTTTTGCAAAGGCACTCACTACTTTTACTTTTACTCTACTTTTTTTAGCAAGCTTTGGCCAACAAGGCACTGAGTTACTGATACAAGCCAATAGAGCTACATTAGAGCGGGATTATACGCAAGCGATTGTGCTATACAGCCAGTATATTAAGCTAAATCCAGAAGACTTTAGAGGATATTTCAATAGAGGTACTACAGAAATGAATGCTCAAAAATATACTGAAGCGGAACAAGATTTTACAAAAACACTCAGCCTAAACCCCGTTTATAAAGAAGCCTTCTACTATCGTGGGCAAAGTTTTGTGAAACAAAAAAAACATGACTTGGCTATAAAAGACTACACATACATACTAGATAAAGACCCTAAAAGTGTGCCTTTTTTAAAACTGCGAGCAGAAGCATACAACAAAAACAAACAAAATAATTTAGCACTCCAAGATTTAGATTTTGCCATAGGGATAGCCAAGCTAGAAGGTGATTTATATAAACGCAGAGCGGAACTTAAAATAATATTACGCGATATAAATGGTGCACTAAAAGACTATCACGCTGTAGAAAAGCTAATGCCAAAGTATAAAATGGTCCATTACATAAAAGGTAATTTGTACCTAGAAATAAAGGAAACAGATTTTGCTTGTGAAGAGTATAAACTAGCTCTAGACAATAATGTAGTGGTGGCCGACAGAGCTTATCAAGAGAACTGTAAGTAGATTTTCCCTCTCCCGTTGATTAATCGAAAACGAAATTTCGTTTAATTCTTGTATTTAACTCAAATAAATCTAAGTTAGATTCACAAGCACTTTAGTTTAATCCATTAAATTTGTAATCGCATGATAAATCTTAGATTCTCCAAATTACCACGCCACAGAAAGTTTAACTACTCACCTGTGTACTATAACGAAGAGCAAGAAGAACTGCATGCACGTGTAGACGATATAAAAAGAGAAATGGGTGAGAAAACCCATACTCAAGACTCAGCAAAAGAAAACATACGAAGAGCCTACCAAGCCAAACAAGTAGATACTCGCTACGGCACTATCCCTTCTCAAAAATACTACAGCCTAAGATTGGTACTCATAGCCAGCGTATTAGGTGTTATTTTCTTTTATCTCTGGGATTCTAACCTTCTAGAAACTATCTACGGAAACTTAAAGAAGTGATGCCCGGAGTTATCCATTTATTACCAGAAAGCACAGCCAATCAAATAGCCGCAGGTGAGGTGGTACAACGGCCAGCCTCTGTGGTAAAAGAACTCCTAGAAAACGCAGTAGATGCGGGCTCTACTAGTATTAAACTTTTTATCAAAAACGGAGGAAGCACTCTAGTACAAGTAGACGATAATGGCAGCGGTATGAATGCCTTTGATGCTAGAATGTGCTGGGAGAGACACGCTACATCTAAAATAGTAAAAGCAGAAGATCTGTATAACCTAAATACGCTCGGATTTAGAGGAGAAGCTCTAGCTAGTATAGCCTCTGTAAGCGAGGTAGAAATGCGGACTAAATCTGCAGAAGAAAGTGTAGCCACTCGTATAGTTATAAATGCAGGCACTCTAGAAACACAAGAGAATGTAGCTGCTACCCAAGGGACTTCTATAGCTGTGAAAAATCTATTTTATAATATTCCGGCTCGTAAGAATTTTTTAAAAAGTATAACGGTAGAGACTAAGCACATTTTTGAGGAATACCAACGTATAGCATTAGCCTATCCAGCGATATCCTTTGAGTTTGTAAATCAAGGAAAAGAAGTTTCTAAACTACAAGGCGGCAGCCTACTGGATAGAATATCTGATCTTTTTTCGGTAAAGAAAGAAGACCTAATAGTGGCAGACGAACACACCGATATTGTTAATTTCTCGGGATTTTTAGGTTCGCCAAAAACTGCGAAAAAGACAAGAGGTGGTCAGTATCTTTTTGCTAACGGAAGATTCATCAAGGACCACTACCTAAACCATGCTATCTCCAGCGGATATGGTGGTTTACTAGAAGAAAAAAGCTATCCTTTTTTTGTGATATTCTTACAAGTAGACCCAGCCAAAATAGACGTAAATATACACCCTACTAAGCACGAAGTAAAGTTTGAAGATGGGAGATACGTGTACACGCTGCTGCAGTCTGTAGTAAAAAAAACTCTAGGAGCTCATTTCGTAGTGCCTACGGCAAGTCAGCTTAGCAATGCTATAAACAGTAACCCTACAGCACCACGACTACACGTAACGCAGCCAGATGGTCGTTTCAATCCTTTTGAAACACCCAAACCACGAGTAACCACCAGCTGGGAAAAACTAGATGACCTGCTCAATACACCTATACCTACTACTAGGCAGCCAGATATATTCACATCGCAAGAAGAACAGCCCGTCCAGTCTGCAGATATTGGCGGCATTTTTCAAGTAGATAATACCTTTATAGTAGCCAAAATAGAAGGCGAACTTTCTCTTATAAATCAACATAGAGCTCACGCACAGATCTTATTTGAGCGATATGAGGCAAAACAAACTATCGCCTCACAGCAACTACTCTTTCCGCGTACCGTAGAATTGTCACTTGCAGATATGAACCTCTACCTAGAGATGCAAAGTGATATAAATGCGATGGGGTTTGATACGAGTGAATTTGGCAAGAATGTGATAATAATCAATGGATTACCATCTGAACTAAGCAAAGAAGATGGGGCTAGTATCGTAGTGCAAATCTTAGATGATTTCAAAACTAACTACCAAGAGCTCAAAATAAATAAAAAGGAAGCCTTGAAACAAGCTGCAGCTAAGAACGCTGCCATAAAGGCAGGCAAAAGCCTAGAAATAAAGGAGATGGAGACGCTAGTGCATGATTTATTGCACTGTAAGCAGCACACACATACAGCTAATGGCTTACCTATAATCGTAAAACTAACAAAGAGCAGTTTGGAACGTTTTTTTCAATAACAGAATACATGCAGTTAAATAGTAATCAGTTTAATATTCCTGTGGTAACACGCAACATCATTGGCATCAATATATTGATGTTTATAATGACACAAGTTTTGGGTACCCAAGCTTATGAGTATTTCGCTTTATTCAATTATCAAAGTGATTACTTCAAGGGATGGCAAGTGCTAACGCATATTTTCATGCACGGATCTTTCACACACATCTTATTTAATATGTTTGGGGTATACATGTTTGGTTCTAAACTAGAGCAAATGTGGGGAGCCAAAAGATACATCAATTTTTATCTGATTACAGGACTAGGTGCAGCTGTCATTCATACACTTGTACAGAATTACGAAATCACACAAGGCCTAACAAGTATAAATATGCCAACGGTAGGAGCTTCTGGAGCACTCTTTGGTATACTGGTCGCTTTTGCAATGTACTGGCCCAATACGGAGCTTTACCTTATGTTTATACCAATACCTATAAAAGCAAAATATGCAGTAATGGGATACGCAGCTTTTGAACTTTTTGCTGGAGTAAGTGGATTTCAAACGGGTATTGCCCACTTTGCACACTTAGGAGGTGCCCTCTTCGGGTTCTTGCTTGTGAAATATTGGAATAAAAATAATCGATCTTCGTTTTACTAATTAAATGGATATCTGGGAGAAAATAAAATACGAGTTTCACAAAGGAGATTCTGCTGTAAAGCAGATTATAATTGTAAATCTAGCCGTATTTATATCCACAGTATTGGTGGGTGTAGTAGCTACCGTATCAGGTTTTCATTCTAGTGATTTATTGAAATATTTTGCTGTTCCCAGCGACATAGGCACTCTACTAATGAGGCCTTGGAGTTTGGTTACCAATATTTTCTTTCATAGTGGCTTTTGGCACCTATTGGGAAACATGTTACTTTTATTCTTCTTAGGCAGAATTTTAGAAGACTTTTTGAGCACCAAAAAAGTATGGCACATTTTCATATTTGGCGGGTTAAGTGGAGTTGTACTGTTTATAGTCGGATACAATTTGTTTCCAGTATTCTCAGAAGTAGTTTCCGAAGGAAATTTACGAGGAGCCTCCGGAGGCGTCACAGCTATAATAGTAGCTACAGGCGTATACCTGCCAAGGTATCAAATAAGACCTTTCAATCTTTTTAATATTGAGATGAGATGGGTAGCTTTATTATTTGTTTTTAGAGATTTGTACTCCTTCCCTGGTATGCAAAACTTAGGAGGAATAATAGCCCACCTAGGCGGGGCTATTTTTGGAGCACTATACATACTCAATCTGCAAGGGAAAATAGAATTCCCTACTTTTAGCTGGAACACGGGAAAATCTGCTAATATGAAAAAAGTAGTGCTGGACGAAAAAGAAATAAAAAACCAAAAGAAAAGTGCTCAAAAAGCTAAACCAAATCAGGACGAAGTAGACGCCATACTGGATAAAATATCACAGAGTGGCTACGA
>Ga0209119_1004478_pt1 | contig 11486 bp, 8 predicted proteins | sample COG_03_FD_184747 | JGI IMG/M metagenome (GOLD analysis project Ga0209119, IMG submission 184747) | Pelagic Microbial community sample from North Sea - COGITO 998_met_03 (SPAdes) (version 2) | ecosystem: Environmental > Aquatic > Marine > Neritic zone/Coastal water | place: Helgoland, sampling... | reverse complement strand
GCTGTATCTTCATAGAAAAAACCTGTATCGCCTAACGAGCCATACACCTCATCTGTACTCACATGATAAAATAGCTTGTCGGTATACTCATCCTTCCAATATTCTTTGGCTGCTTGCAGTAGATTAGCTGTTCCCAATACATTGGTTTTTACAAATGCCAATGGATCCGTTATAGATCTATCTACGTGACTTTCAGCTGCTAAGTGTATCACGTGAGTTATTTTATTTGTTTCAAATATCTCCGTTAAAACTTCCAGATTCTGAATATCTGCATGGATGAACGAGTAATTATCCGCAGATTCTATATCCTTTAGATTTTCTAGATTCCCAGCATACGTTAGGGCATCTAAATTATAAATATGATCTGAAGTAAAGGTTTTCACAAATAGTCTCACCACGTGTGAACCTATAAAACCTGCTCCTCCTGTTATTAAGATGTTTTTCATTTAAATTATCATTCCGGCGGCTACAGCATTATTAGTCGCCTCTTCTACGAGTATAAGTGATCCAGTGGATCTATGTCCAGTATAACTGTCGCCATTCAAATTATTTATTTGGCATTTTACACAGCTTCGCCACCTCAGTCCCATGGACTGATTAAAAAAAGCGGCTATGTACTAAAGGTCACTTACTCCAAAGAAGTAAGTAATCGGTGTGATTTGTTTTAAATTCTTCATCAGAAAACTCTGAGGAAGAATAACACACATATTTTATTTTTTTACTGAGCTTTTGCTCTACTTTTTGCACTAGGTCAAAAAGATAGATTTTATCTATTTCTCCTACAAAAACTAAATCTATAACTTCTGAGCTTAACCCTTTGGCTAGGTCACCTACTACAAAGACAAGCTCTAATGCACCTAACTGCCCTATTACATTATCTACTATTTTATCTAAACCAGTAAACTTAAGGAGTATGCTATTAATGTCTTTATATAATGGATGCTTGGTATTGGCCTGAAAATACTTCTTATTTCCTTGCAGATTAGAAGAGAGCAATCCTGCATTCTCTAACTTATTAAGCTCTAAACGAATAGAATTACTTGATTCTCCAAACTCCGCCTCTAAACCCCTAAGATAGGAGCTATTACTGTTGTTCAAGAAGAACTTGAGCAATAATTTGACTCTTGTTTTGGATGAGATCAGCGTTTCAATCATAACAGATATTGAGTAGCAAATCTACTCAATCTTTGACATTTCCTTATACCAATTATAAACATTTGTTAAACCTTCCTTAAAATGAACGCTTGGCTCATAACCTAGAGTGCTCGTAATCTTATCTATACTAGCTAAAGAATGCTTCACATCTCCTTGTCTTTCTGGACCATAAATAGGATTCTTATCCGAATTAGATAATTCTTTTAAGATTTCAATCATTTCATTCAGAGTTGTTCTACCACCACAGGCAACATTAAATACTTCGTGTTCCTTGAGTCCTTCAGAAAAAAGAGCTCTCATATTAGCTTGGATAGCGTTATCCACATAGGTAAAATCTCGACTAGTCTCTCCATCTCCATTAATTTTTGGTGAAGTACCTTCCATATAAGATTTACAGAAAATAGGAATTACTGCTGCGTAAGCGTTGTCTGCATTCTGTCTTGGACCAAATATATTAAAGTAACGAAGACCTATAGTGTGCACACCATATACCTTAGAGAATACATCTGCATAATACTCGTTTACTGCTTTGGTAACGGCGTAAGGGGAAAGAGGCTTACCTTCATTGCCCTCTATTTTAGGGAGTTCTGGACTATCTCCAAAAGTGGAAGATGAAGCTGCATAGACAAATTTGACTAATGTCTTACTGTCTTTTGCTGCTACGAGCATATTTAAGAATCCTGAAATATTAACGGAATTCGTTAAAATCGGATCTTCTATAGACCTAGGTACTGACCCCAATGCAGCTTGATGAGTTACATATTCAATTCCTTCAACAGCCTTATGACAAGTATCTATATTCCGAATATCACCTTCTAAGAACTCAAATCTTGGATCACTGAAAAGATGTTCAATATTTTCTTTATAGCCATTAGACAGGTTATCTAACACTCTAACTAGCTTAGCATCTTGGGATAGCAAATAATCTACCATATTACTGCCAATGAAGCCCGCTCCACCCGTTACTAGGAAAGTTCTTCCAGAAATTTTCAATCCATTAAAGGGTATCATAATTTTAAAGTCTTGCGTCTATACTATCTACATCAAAGAATGCTTTGATGTCAAACACAACTGTTTTCTCCGATTTTAAAGAATTAATATCTAAGGACTTAAATTGATCGTGAGATACGGTCAATACAACGGCTGCGTAATCAGTTCCAATCTCTTGTACAAGATCAACTCCATATTCATGTTTCACTTCAGCAGCATTAGCCCAAGGATCATAAACATCTACATCAATACCAAAATCAGTTAATTCAGTATAAACATCTATGGCTTTTGAATTTCTAATGTCTGGGCAATTCTCCTTAAAAGTAATTCCAAGCATAAGAACTTTTGAGTTCTTTATCTTTTGACCTTTGTCGATCATAAGCTTGACTACTTTCTTAGCAACATGTGCTCCCATAGCGTCATTTATTCTACGACCACTTAGGATTACTTGAGGATTGTACCCCATCTCTTCTGCCTTGTAAGTCAAATAATAAGGGTCAACACCTATACAGTGGCCACCTACTAGTCCAGGTCTGAAAGGTAAAAAGTTCCACTTAGTCCCAGCAGCTTCAAGAACCGATAATGTATCAATATCTAACTTCTCAAAAATAAGCGACAGCTCATTGACAAAAGCAATATTTAAATCTCTTTGGCAGTTTTCTATCACTTTGGCTGCTTCAGCTACTTTCAGTGATTCTGCTTTATAGGTACCTGCTGTTATTATAGATTTATACAATTGATCTACGACCTCTGCTATTTCAGGAGTACTTCCAGATGTCACCTTCATTATTTTGGTAACAGTATGCACCTTATCTCCTGGATTAATTCTCTCAGGAGAATATCCGCAATAAAAATCTTTGTTAAAAGTAAGACCGCTACCAGCCTCTAGTATAGGCACACAAACTTCCTCCGTACATCCTGGAAAAACCGTAGACTCGTATATTACGATATCCCCTTTTTTGAGCACTTTACTTATGGACTCACTAGACTTTTCTAATGGACTAAGGTCTGGTCTTTTGTTTTTATCTATAGGAGTAGGTACAGTGATTATATATATGTTACACTCTTTTATATCTTCTAAATTGGTCGAAAAGCTTAGCTTATCAGCTAATTTAAGATCCGCTGGCTCTACTTCCAAGGTAGCGTCTTTACCTTCAAGCAACTCATCTATTCTGTTCTGATTTATATCAAACCCTACAGTAGTATACTTTTTACCAAACTCTACAGCAAGTGGTAGCCCTACATATCCTAAGCCAATAATGGCTATTTTTTTATCTGTTAAATTCAATTGATTTTGTCTAGCCGCAAATATTCACAAACTATATGGAATAGTTTTTAAAAAACAGGCAAAATACCCACAATTACTTATCAATTCAATTTCTTAAAAGCTTGATAAGGCAATTCTATCTTTATACTTTGGCCCAAAGTGCCAAAACTAACCAAGAAATGCTCCTTATCATTTTGACGGAGTATATCTCCTGTATGACCAATTAACGGACCTTCTACCACCTCTACTTGCTCACCTACTGTGAAATCCTGGGGTGTATTAATGGTCTCTAATGAATAGCCAGAAGCTAGAACCGTTTTAATGTTTGTGATTTCCTTTTCTTGCACTATAGCATCATCACCATTGTACCTCACAAAGGCTACCACTCCAGGAATTTGTAAAACACTATCTCTCTGCAGTGCGGTAGGTTTCACAAACATATACCCATTAAAAAGAGGTACTTCTACCCACTTTTTACGATCAGACCATTGGCTAAGTTTTTTATATAAAGGTAAAAAATGTACTATACCTAGCTGCTCCATCCTAAGAGAAGCTTTCTTCTCTTGCCTGCTGGCCACGTATACAACTTTCCAATTTTCTTGTACTTTCATCTTATATCTAAAAAAAAGTCCATCCTCCAAAGGAGAGAATGGACTTCGATTCTATTTTTCTAATTCTTATTTTACTCCGTGCATTAGTTTTTTGAGTACTGGATTTAATGCAAATACAAGCAGTCCTGCCACTATAGGAACAATAGTAAATATCAAGAAGAACGTAGACAAGCTATATTGTTCTGTTATATTTTCTATCTGTCCACCGAATATGGCTGCTAACTTATTACCGATAGCAATAGCTAAATACCACATACCGAACATAAGAGCAATCATGCGAGCAGGCACTAATTTAGAGACGTAAGATAGACCAACCGGAGATAAACTAAGTTCACCTAAGGTATGAAACAGATAGGCCAAAATAAGCCAGACCATACTCACCTTTGCTCCTGCTTCTACACCGTACAAGCCAAAAACTAAGATCCCAAAACCAAGCCCCATAGTAATTAATCCAATAGCATACTTGCCTGCAGCCGATGGATTGTACTTACTATCAAACCATTTCGCAAAGAAGGATGCAAATGCAATAATAAAGAAGGAGTTCAAGATACTAAACCAAGAAGCTCCAATCTCCACTTGATTATCTTTAATACTAGTAACAGTGGCAGAAACAATACCATTGTCAACATTCAGGTTTTTACCAACGCCAATAACATTGGCACGTTTTTCTTCTGTCAAATACCCAAAAGTAGTCCCCTCATTGTCCTTTCTGATAATACTCAGCTTATCGCCTACAGACAAATCAACTGGTTCACCAACCGTTGTGGTATGTGTAACAATTTTGTCTCCTACTGGAGCTTGCACGCCTGCAGCAATCATCGCTTCAGAAAGTGCAGTATAAGAAGTCTGTGGCTCTCCTTCTTTATCCATTTCTACATGTTCAATAGCTGAATAGCTTACTTCATATGCAGTTGTGTTAAAATCTCTGTTTAACATCCAGAAAACTATTGCCCAAACACCACTAAAACAGATTGCTAAAACAATATTCGACCCTGGAATTTTCTTAAATGTTTGTTGCCATAACTTGTACAAAACATACGTAATAATTAGTAAAGGACCTACAGTCAATATTGTATTAACAATGTTAAAAATAGTAGCCGCACTACCTGTCATTATTCGCTGTACACTGTCCCTCGCAAATAATACTAAAGATGACGCTCCTTGCTCAAAAGACATCCAGAAGAATACAGTAAAGAATGCAAATATGATAAAGGCCAGCATACGATCTCTCACAACTCTCGTGTACCTAAATATTCGAGAGATAGCCATTATTAGAAAGGCTACCAAGGCAACAATAATCATAACATACTCTCCACCTAAACCTCCAATCTCAAAAGGAAAAAGATTAGTTCCTCCAATTTTAGACATAGGGTCATTGATTAAATACGCGAAACCTATAACACTAGATACTGCTATAAGTATCTTATCTAGCATAGTAAAAGGATTGGCAGGTTCTTCATCAGAACTTGCGTTAGATGTAACACTTTTCTCATTAATATTTTGAGGTAGTTCTACTTCATGCACTTTACTAGGAGCATCTCCTATAGTACCAAAAAGAGGTTTAGACAGCCAAAACTGTAGAGTACCTAAAAGCATAAACACTCCGGCAAGACCAAAGCCATAGCTCCAGCCTAACTTCTCTGCTAAATAACCACAAAGTAGCATTCCTAAAAAAGCACCAGCATTTACACCCATATAGAAAATGGTATATGCTCCATCTTTTTTCTCTGGTAAATCTTTGTACATTTCAGAGATGATAGAAGTAATATTTGGTTTGAAAAAACCGGTACCTATTACAATAAGAGCAAGACCTGCATACAGCGAAAATTCTGTTTCCATCGCCATACTAGCATGCCCTAGTGTCATCAATACACAACCTACTACTACTGCCCAGCGGTACCCTAGCCACTTATCGGCTAGTATGCCCCCAAGTATAGGCGTAAGGTACAGGAGTCCTGCATAGGTGCCAAACAAGGCACCTGCATTTTCTGCAGACCAAGACCATCCAGGATTATAACTTACTGCAGCCATGGTTAAGAAATTAACCAAAAGCACACGCATTCCGTAGAAGGAGAATCGCTCCCACATCTCAGTAAAGAAAAGCACCATTAATCCAGCTGGATGTCCTAGTACTTTTGATTCAAAAAAATCTGTTTTAGTATTTGACATAATTTTTATTCTGGCTTACCTATATCTGCTAACTCAAAACCTTCAGCTTCTTCGTGATTCAAGCCTTCTCTATCCTCCACTCCATGAGTAAGTTTTTCGAGTTGCTTTCTTAATAAGAGCATTAACATTCCGAAAACAACACAAAAGATTGCTATTCCCGTAAATATTTTAAATTCTCCAAGACTTTCGGACCACTCACCCAATAGGCCAGCTAGCTTACTTCCAAACCCTGTCATTGCGAAATACACTCCCATCATAATAGATGCATATTTAAGCGGAGCTAATTTAGTGATGAATGACAATGCAACAGGTGATAGACAAAGTTCTCCTATAGTATGGAACAAGTAAGCAAATACCAACCAATACATGGCAGATTCTCCCGTATTTTCAAATTGTATAGTAGCACCCGTCATAAAAAAGAAACCAGCACCCATTATTATAAGTCCTACAATCATTTTGAATAATGAACTTGATACTTTTCCTTTCAGTTTACGATTAGCCCAAAATAGAGCAATGGATGTTCCAAAGAAAATAATAAACATAGCATTTATAGATTGGAATACCGAAGCTGGAATTTCAAAACCCATTAGGAATCTATTGGTATTATCTGCTGTGTATATACTCATAAGACCACCTGCTTGTTCAAAGGCTCCCCAAAATACAATTACTAGTAGAAACGATATGAATAAGACTCCAACTCTATCCTTTTCTATTTTTGACAAAGGTCTTTTTGAAGCTGCTCTTTCTTCTTCGTTTATTGATGCACCTATATAATTTCCTACATGTGTTAAATACTTTTGACCATACATATATACCGCTAAGCCAAGAAGCATACCTATGCCTGCAAGTCCAAAGCCATAATGCCATCCGTGAACCTCTCCAACATAGCCCACAATAAGACTAGATAGAAACGCACCTAAATTGATACCAATATAAAATATGGTAAAACCTTTATCTCTTCTAATATCGCCTTGCTTGTATAAGCCACCTACCATAGTAGATATATTTGGCTTAAGCATTCCTACACCTAATACTATAAGCACTAGACCCGAATAGAAAGCCCACATCTCTTCTACTGCCAATATTCCATGACCTGCAACTAGAAGCACACACCCAACCATAACAGACTTACGCTGCCCAAGTAATTTATCTGCTATAATACCGCCTGGTATTGACATCACATAAACCATCATGGTGTACCAACCATACAAAGCAAGAGCCTCACCATTAGACCAACCCAATCCAGGATTTTTTTCAGCTACTTCGGTTATTAGATACAATACAAGGATTGCTCTCATTCCATAATACGAGAATCTCTCCCACATTTCAGTGAAAAATAATACGAAAAGTCCTATCGGGTGACCGAATAGCTCCTTTTGATTAGTTAGGTTATTTGACATATTTTTTTGATTTAATTCTAATTTAATTTCGGTAAAAATAGATTTTATAATTGAAAATGAAAGTCTTACAGATTTTCGATAACGAAATTGGTCATCTTGTTGTATAAGTGTAATCTCGTGTACCCTCCGTAGATCCCGTGATTCTTATTTGGATAAAACTCTGAATCAAATGGTATATTGTTTTTAATAAGTTCGTCTACCATCATCACGGTATTTTCGAAATGTACATTATCATCTCCTGTGCCATGTACTATAAGATACTTTCCTTTTATATCCTTTACAAAATTGATAGGCGAGTTATTGTCGTACCCTTCTGCATTATCTTGTGGCAAGCCCATAAATCGCTCTGTATAGATATTATCATAAAAACGCCAGTTGGTAACAGGTGCTATAGCTATTGCCATTTTAAATACATCATTTCCCTTGGCTAGGGCTAAACTACTCATATAGCCACCGTAACTCCATCCCCAAATCCCTATTCTATTAGAATCTATGTAGGCCAAGTCGCCAAAGGACCTAGCTGCTGCTATTTGGTCTTCCGTTTCGTACTTTCCTAATTGCTTATACGTCATTTTCTTAAACTCCTCTCCTTTAGCTCCTGTACCTCTGTTGTCTACAGATACGATAATGATATTATGCTTATTGGCCAACATTTGATGCCAGTAGTAATTGCTCCACCCAAAACTATTTTTCACAGTTTGAGAACCTGGCCCACCATAAACATGCATAAAGAGCGGATACTTATTAGAATCATTGAACGAAGCTGGCTTTATCATGTAGTAATTGAGCTCTGCTCCATTTACTTCTAGCTTGTCAAAAGTGACATCTCCCACAGTAAAGGCTTCATTTCTGCTAATGAACTCTGCATTGTCTTCTACCACACGAACTGTCTCCCAAGCACTATTTTTTATAGTATACGTATGTGGCTTAGTGGCAGATGTATATGAATGAAGAGCCAGCGAAAAATCTTGACTAAACTCAGCTGTGTGCCATCCGGATTCTGTGGTCAGACGTTTCTTGTTTTCACCTAAAAAATCGATACTGTAGATATGTCTCTCTGTAGAATTAACCTCTGTACTAGTGTAGTAGATTAATTCTTTGGCTTGATCTATACCCAAAACGGCATCTACTTCCCACTTCCCTTTGGTTATCTGATAGATCTGTGGACCCGCCACCTTATGAAAATAAAGGTGCTTATACCCATCAGACTCGCTACTTACTATCATATGTTCTCCATCATTTAAGAAGTATATATTATCTGTGATATCTACATAGTACTTACTAGTTTCCTCTAGAGCAGGTTCCACAGCTGTACCGGTTACCATAAGCATCTCCCATTTATTTTGTAGTCTATTAAGACGTTGTACCGAAAGCACATTAGGATCTTTAGTCCACTTAATACGAGGCAAATACTGATCATTAGCACTTCCTAGCTCCACTTTTTTACACTTCCCTTTGATTGCGTCTGCTATATATACGTCTACCACGCTATTAGCCTCTCCCGCTTTGGGGTATTTAAACTTATAGAAATCAGGATACAAATTACCATAAGTAGTCATCTGCCATTGTTTCACGCCAGACTCATCAAATCTAAAGTAGGCTAGCTTGGTTCCATCTTCATTCCACTCAAAACCTTTACTCATTCCAAACTCTTCTTCGTATACCCAATCTACAGCACCATTTATTATAGAATTATACGCTCCATCTTTAGTAATTCTCTTGGTTTTACCTTTCACTAAATCGAGGATATATAAATCATTGTCTTTCACATAAGCTACCTTATCTCCTTTGGGACTTAGAGTTGGGTAACGCACCTGCTCTCCTATACCTGTTTGTATATTTCCTTTCAGGTCAAAAACTCTAAAATCGCCAACACTAGAATGTCTATATATAGCTGTAGAGTTATAGTACAATAGGATAATACTTTGATCTGCATTATAATGATAGTCATCAAAATCTATCTTCTGACCTCTAAATACGTCTTTAGCATTTATTATCTCCTTTGTCTTAGCTCCCGAAACATAATCATATGCGTTTATCACAGAATACTCCTCTTCATTTCGCTCCTGAATACAATATGACTTGCCATCATTGAGGCTTACAAAACCACTTATAGTCTTAGGGTAAAAAGTTCCTCCAGCCCAAATGTCAGTAAGTTCTATGTTTCGCTTTTGACTGTAAGTAAATAGTGTAAAGCTAATGAATAGCAATAAAAGTGTGTTTCTCATCCTTCTTATAAATTTGCTTCAATAATAACGAAATTTTTAAATGAACTAGACAAATGGAGTGGATAGATAAACTTAAAAAAATAGTAGCCGAAGACATCATTTTCATAGACCCGAAAGTTTTAGAAAATTATGCAAGTGATTATACAGAGGATTTGGTTTATTTACCAGAAGTGGTAGCTAAACCAAAGACAGTAAAGGAGGTGTCTAAAATTTTAGCTTTCTGCACAGAAAATAGCATTCCTGTAACTCCCAGAGGAGCTGGAACCGGACTGAGCGGAGGCAGCTTACCGGTAAATGGTGGCATCTCCCTTTCTATGGAAAGGTTTAATAAAATACTGGATATAGATGAACAAAATTTTCAGGCTACCGTAGAGAGTGGAGTTATAAATGAAACATTTCAACAAGCAGTAAAAGCTGTCGGCCTATTCTATCCGCCAGATCCTGCTAGCAAAGGGAGCTGTTTTTTGGGCGGCAACATAGCTCATAGCAGCGGAGGCCCAAAGGCCTTGAAATACGGCACTACAAAGGATTACGTGCTAAATCTGGAAGTAGTGCTGCCCACAGGAGAAATAATATGGACTGGAGCAGATACCCTAAAAAATAGTACGGGATATAATCTGACACAACTGATTATTGGTAGCGAAGGGACACTAGGAGTAGTTACTAAAATAGTATTTAAGTTGCTCCCTCTCCCAAAACACGACCTACTGATGCTGGCTAAGTTTAGCTCTATAGACGACGCATGCAATGCCGTACCTCAGATTTTTATAAATGGTATAAGCCCAAGTGCACTAGAACTTATGGAACGAAGTGCAGTGGAATATGTAAAAATGTACTCTACCTCAGATGCTGCTACTTTACTCGGTATGACTGAGGATGTAAACTGCAAAGCATATCTGCTTATAGAAGTAGATGGCAATGATATGGAGCAGCTACTCACGGCTTGCGAAAGTATAAACGATGTGCTAGAAGCTAACCATACGCTAGAGGTCCAATTTGCTGATACTGCAGAACAAAAAGAAAAGCTATGGAAAGTACGCCGAAGTATCGGCGAAATGGTAAAACTGCACAGCATATATAAAGAGGAAGACGCGGTAGTGAAACGAGCTAACTTACCTGCACTCATGACTGGCACCAAAGCCATAGGCACAGAGTACGGCTTTGAAAGCGTATGCTATGGTCACGCTGGAGATGGTAACCTGCACATCAATATTCTTAAAGGAGAAATGACCGACATGCATTGGAACGGACCACACTTAGAAGAAGCCATTCGTAAAATTTTTAAACTTTGTAAAGCTTTGGGCGGCACTATAAGTGGAGAACATGGCATTGGTTTAGTACAGAAGAAATATATGAATGAAGTACTAGAACCTATTCACTTTACATTGATGAAAGGCATCAAAAAGACGTTTGATCCTGCTAATATTCTAAATACAGATAAAATATGGGAATAAAAAAACAACCCTGATTGGGTTGTTTTTTTTATATTAATTATAACTGCTAATTAGGGTCTGCTGAAATTCTCAGAAGGATGTAATATGGCTTGTTTGCCAATAGAAGACGTATAAGAATACTTCAATATGCAGCAAATAAGTCAGATTGTATTCTTCTGAGAACATATTTTGCCGAAAAGGCAAAATGACAAATGCAGGTAGTTGCACAGTTT
>Ga0209119_1004475_pt1 | contig 11489 bp, 9 predicted proteins | sample COG_03_FD_184747 | JGI IMG/M metagenome (GOLD analysis project Ga0209119, IMG submission 184747) | Pelagic Microbial community sample from North Sea - COGITO 998_met_03 (SPAdes) (version 2) | ecosystem: Environmental > Aquatic > Marine > Neritic zone/Coastal water | place: Helgoland, sampling... | reverse complement strand
TGGTTTTCCTTGCTTACGGTTGGTTCGAGTTTCTATTGAACGCTTGGAATTGCAAAACATGAAGGTTGGGGAGTTGAAGGAAGTCAAGAAGATTCGGATATAGCTGCTATGAGTTAAACAATACTGTATTGATACTTCGCAAGCTAAAGCCATACACATTGCCAAGTCGCTCAAAAGTCAGCCGCACAAACCCAAACTTGTCAAAGAGTATGTCTTGCCAACGCGACAATCAGAACGCAATCAATCGCCAGTGGGTAACAGCCAATAAAAGGAAAATGCTAACGATAGTGTAAATTTGAAACTGTATGCCTCGAACAAAATACATATTGAATCCAGAAGTTAAACGCTTGAAATCCGCACTTCCCTTATCGGCGGGGCGTTATATGCAAGTCAAATAGCTTCGACTTAAGGAATCAAATGCAAGATCTAATTGATAAAATAAAAGCCGTTATTCCTTTAAAGCAAGAGGCTGAAAAACACATCTACTCCATTGCTAGAGAAAGATCAATTCCTAAAGGGCGAGCATTGATTACCGAAGGACAAACGGTGAGGAAGACCTATTTCGTCACAGAAGGTTGCTTGAGGTCATACTGCGTTGACAAAGAAGGAAAAGAACACACCTTGCAGTTTGCCATTAAAGACTGGTGGATAAGTGATTTTATGGCTATTTACAATAATGAACCCGCTTCACTAAATGTTGAGTGTATTACTGACTCTCAGGTTGTTGAGTTTAATACTAAAGAACTCGATGATGTGTTTAGGCTATTTCCAGAGTTCGAACCATTTCAAAGAAAAAATTTAGAGCGGCACGTAGTAAGTTTGCACAAGAGAATACTAAATCAGTTGCAGTTAACCGCTTCAGAACGATATGATTTGTTTTTAAATCAATATCCTGATATAGAACGGCATATTCCAAACTACCACATAGCCTCCTTCTTAGGAATTACCCAACAAAGCTTAAGCCGTATTCGAATAGAAAGAGTAAAAAAATAGCGTTCTTACCCTATGGTAATTTTTAAGGTTTTTCTTGATTCTACTTTTGTTTCAAATATTAAAAACAAAAGTTATGATGAAAAAAATATTAATTGGAATAGGTACTTTGGTTGTACTAATAATTGGACTGCTATACTTCACCACTAAACCACAACAAGAGAAGGATGGCTCGTATAGCCCGTCAAGTTTGGCATTAAATTTAGGAACTGTTTCTGTAACAGATTTTGAAGACATTCAATACACTAAATATCAAGGAGAGCGATCTAAGATTTTGGTGATTTTCACCGAGAACAAAAACCTGGAGATGAAAAACGGAAAAATGTTTTCTACCGGAAATCACCCTATAGAGGCACTAGTACCAATGTTACACCTAAAAAATGCAGGATTCGATTTTGAAATCGTAACTCCTACTGGCAAATCTGTGGTATTCGAAATGTGGGCTTTCCCCAATGAAGACGAGAACGTAAAAGCTATTTACAATGAGTACAAAACGAAATTTGAGCAACCGCGTAAGTTGACAGATTTTATTACAAATTCATTTGCAAATGCTAGTTCCTATGCGGCCATATTTGTACCAGGAGGTCATGGTGCTATGATTGGTATTCCAGAAGATAGAAATGTTGCAAAGGCTCTAAATTGGGCTCACGATAAAGACTTGTTTACTATTACGCTTTGTCATGGACCAGGTGCATTATTATCTACTACTCTAGACAATAAAAAGTTTCTTTACGATGGATACAAGATGGCTGTATTTCCTGATGCTGTTGATGAAATGACTCCAATGATCGGATACTTACCAGGACACATGAAAAACGGTGTGAGCGAAAGGTTAAAAAACTTAGGGGCGGCTATTGTAAATACCGAATCTGATAACACGGTCTGTGTAGATAGAAAACTTATAACTGGCGCAAGTCCATTGGCTTCAAATGAATTAGGAAAACTTGCGGCAAACACACTGCTAAAAGAATTAAAATAATCCTTTAAAAGCTCAAAGAAACAACTATGGAATTATTAGAAAAATTGAAATGGCGCTATGCTGCAAAGGCAATGAATGGTCAAAAAATACCTCAAGAAAAGATTGATAATATAGTTGAGGCTATTTCTCTTGCGCCAACCTCAAGTGGCCTGCAGCCTTTCGAAGTCTTTGTGATTACCAATCAAGATATAAAAGAACAGATTAAACCTATTGCTTGGAATCAATCAGTTGTAACTGATTGCTCTCACCTATTGGTTTTTGCAGCATGGGATACATACACTGAAGATCGCATCAATAAAATGTTTGATTTAACCAATGAAATACGTGGTTTTAAAAATGAAGGGTGGGAAAACTACAGACAAATGCTTCTTAAATCTTACCCAAAAAGAGATCCAGAAGTGAATTTTAACCATGCTGCAAAACAAGCTTACATAGCTTTTTCCCAGGCAATTTCTGCTGCAGCTTTTGAAGAAGTAGACGCAACTCCAATGGAAGGGTTTCAAGCTGACGAGTTGGATAAAATTCTTGGATTAAAAGAAAAGGGTCTAAGAAGTTCTGTTCTGTTACCATTGGGATACAGAGATGCCGATAAAGACTGGCTTGTTAACCTTAAAAAGGTTAGAAAAAGCAGAGAAGATTTGATAACAGAAATTGACTAGAACCATCTAGCTTCATAATAATATTGACAAAGCGATTAGGGTGAAAAACTCTAGTCGCTTTTTTTGTTTTAAACCAACTAGAACGCGATAAAACCTTTAAGGCATCTTTAGTAAATCCAATATGAAGGTAAAAAGAAAAGGATGAGGTTAGAAACAGCCAGCATATAACAGCAACCAAATGAGTAATAGGCCAAGTTGTGTAAATTTGAAACGAATGAAACTTAATAACCTAGACCCTAGCTCCAAAGAGTATTCCACGAGAGGCCTACTACTCATGGCCGCGGGGCGTTAGCCAAAATTTCAATCCAGATCTAAGCACTTCATAATTCATCGTTTTGTAAGCTTGATGCACGAATTATAAAAAACAGAATTCAACTAAAAATTTGCTGTTTGGCAACGAATACTACATTAAATGCAACGCAGTTGCATTTAATGTTACATTTGACCTTTCAATTAAAATTTGATTTCAATAAGCATGACAAACTCACCATTCATTATTTTAACGTCATTGTTATTATTCTTTTCCGGATGCAAAAAAGACGAGCCTCTTGATCCTGTTATCCCTAATGAAGAAGAACTTATTACAACATTCAAATACACCCTAACTCCCATTGGCGGAGGCGAAAACATAATTCTCACTTTCAAAGATTTAGATGGAGACGGTGGTAACCCTCCCACAATTTCGAAAGGCAAATTAGATACGAATACAACTTATTCTGGTTCTGTTGAGCTATTGAATGAACTGGAAAATCCAGTAGGAAACATAACTGAAGAAGTAAGAGAAGAATCTAACGATCATCAACTTTTTTATCAATCAACAATATCAGAATTAGAGGTTTCTTACAATGATAATGACCTCAATAATAACCCAATTGGCTTGGTTACTCAAGTAAAAACTAAAGCAGCTGGTTCCGGAAATATTACCATAACTCTGAGACATAAGCCAAATAAATCGGGAAATGGAGTGCAATCTGGAGATATTACCAATGCAGGCGGCGAAACAGATATAGTAGTCACTTTTGAGTTAGATGTTCAATAAACTTTTAGCTACTCTTTCCTTTTTATTTGTAATCCCAGCTTATCTGTCGGCTCAAAATTGCGACAGAATAATTTCGGGGCGTGTAATTGATCTCAGTACTGGCAAAGCAATTGAATATGCCAACATCTATTCTAAAGAAGCAGAAGCAGGAGCTGTAACAGATAGCCTGGGGTATTTCAAAATTCAAAATCTATGTAATGGCAGCTATCATATTTCCGCAAGTCATATTGGATGCCTACCGAAGCATCTATTCGTACAAATCACAAAGGACACATCATTAATAATCTACCTCGATCACAACAGCGAAGTATTGAACGAAGTGAACATTATTGGAGAAATAACCACAGCTACAACCCAAGAGAGCCAGACGCTTAACTCGGAAGACATTGCTCAAAATTCAGACAAGAACTTAGCAACCATGCTGGAGGATGTTACCGGAGTGAGTAGTATCAAAAACGGAAGTGGAATTGCCAAACCGATAGTTCATGGTTTGTACGGAAACCGACTCACTATTTTAAACAATGGCATAGCCCAAAGTGGTCAACAATGGGGTGTCGATCATAGCCCTGAGATTGACCCTTTAGTTGCAAACAAAATCCGGGTAATTAAGGGTGTTGGAGCTTTGGAGTATCAAGGTAATTCGTTGGGTAGTGTAATTCTAATAGAACCAAAACAAATTACACTCGACCCACACGTGCATGGAAATGCACGCTATTTTTTTGAATCGAATGGTTTGGGGAATGGCATAAACATAGATTTTGAGCAATATGGCAAATTGGTAGCTTGGCGAATAGTTGGTACACTCAAAAAAAGTGGAGACAACAAAACCTCCAAGTATTATTTACGAAACACCGGAAATCAAGAAGCTAACGTTGCCCTACAGCTCGAAAAGACATGGAATAAAAAACTGAGCAGCGATTTATATTTCAGTTCTTTTAATGCTGAACTTGGTATTTTAAGAGGATCGCAAGTAGGAAATTTAACCGATCTCGAAAATGCGTTTCAATTAGAAGAACCCTATTTTACAGAAGATAATTTTTCTTATTCTATCGATGCTCCCTTCCAAAGGGTAAATCATCATTTGCTTAAATTCAAATCTAAGTATAGCCTAAATAAAAAACAATGGATCTCCCTTACCTATGCTGGGCAATACAATTTAAGAAAGGAATTTGATGTTCGACGAGGAGGTAGAACGGACTCCCCTTCCCTGAGCTTAGAGCAAAAGTCAAATTTTTTGGAACTAAAATACCACCATTATTTACCTAAGAATTGGAAACTTAAAACCGGTATTCAAGGCAACTACGTTGACAATGTGAATAAGCCAGAAACAGGGATATTGCCCCTAATCCCAGATTACATTTCTCGCGAATTAGGAATATTTGCATTGGCAAACAAAAGCTATAAACAAACTAGATTTGAGCTTGGAGTGCGCTACGATTTTGAAAACAGAAAAGTAGCTACCATTTCAACGGGGGTACCAAGAGAAATTGTTCGTTACGAGAACAACTACCAAAACCTAAGTGCTGTTGGAGGCATTACCAACGATTTTGCAAAATGGCTTAGTGTAGCTTATAACTTGGGTTATTCAGTACGAAACCCCGAGGTAAATGAATTATACAGCAACGGTTTGCATCAGGGAGTTGGCGGAATTGAAGAAGGAAATCCAAACCTAAAACAAGAAGTTTCATTTAAAAATACACTCTCTATAAAAACGAAAATAAAAAACAAATTTTCCTTCGAAACCTTGCTGTATTATCAAGAGTTTCAAGACTACATTTTCCTTAATCCAGAAGACGAGTTTCGTTTAACCATTCGTGGTGCTTTTCCTGTATTTAAGTACGAGCAAACACAAGCTCAAATTATGGGGTTTGATGCTGTGGCAAGCTATCAGTTTTTTGAACGCGTAGAGCTCGTTGCTAAGTATAGCTTTCTGTATGGATCTGATAAAACGAACAACATACCACTGATATATATGCCAGCTAATAATTTATACGGAGAACTAAATTATCAGATACCTAAACTAGGCCCATTTGAAAATGTTGAGATACAGCTCAACAACCGATATGTTTTTAAGCAAAACAACCTCCTTCCATCCCAAGATTACTTGGAAGCTCCGGAAGCATATAATCTTGTTGGTGTAAAATTATCTTCGAAAAAACAGTTTAAAAAAGTCAAGCTAAATACCTACCTCAGAATAGAGAATTTATTGAATGTAAGCTATCGCGATTATTTAAATAGGCTAAGGTATTTCGCCGATGATTTAGGAATAAATGCAATTGTGGGGATAAGTCTTTCGTTTTAAAACCTGATACCTATGAAATCGAATTTGAATTCAATAGAACAATTAAGAAGTTTGGACTTAAAAGCCACATCCATTAGAGTGGATTTACTTTCTATCCTTTCTGAAAGTGAAAAAGCCATTTCTTATTCTAAAATTCAAGATTCTTTGCACGACTTTGATCGCATAACCCTGTACAGAACCATAAATACTTTTTTAGAAAAAGGAATAATTCACAAAGCTCTTATTGAAGACAACGAAACTTTTTATGCCTTATGCGGTCATAATTGCACTTCCCAAGGGCACAGCCATAGACACATACATTTTAAGTGTAAAAAATGCGAACAGGTTTCCTGCGTTCAAACTAATCATTCAATTGATATTGAAGTACCTGGGCATTCTATCGATCGTTTTGAAATAGAAGCAGTTGGTACTTGTGATTCTTGTCTTAAATGAGTTCCATCAAAAAACTAGAATTTACAATATCTTTATTCAATGTCAGAAACCCGATTATAGCACCGGCAATAGAGTGATATTACTCAACTTTGGCTAACAGCGCCCACATGAGAAATAGGCAGGTCTGTCGTAAATTTGAACCTGAATACCACAAAGAAATGACATGAAGAAATCCGAAGTCAAACCCCCATGAAACCCCTCTTTTGTTTCAGAATCCGCATAAATCCCTGTTTCTAAAAACACCATAAAACACGCATTGACTTTTTAAATTAGACTTTCATGCAGCCTAAACAATGAAACCTGCCTGTCTGGATAATGCTAACAACAAACTGATATCCAATGAGCCGTTTGTATTAAATTTAAATCATATTTAAACCCAAATTCGAGTTACGAAAAATCTGTTATAAAAGGCCTTTTTATTGGTACTAAAAAGTCGATTATTTGTTTAAAATAAAGTCTACTAAATTACAATCGTCAGTTTGAAACCTATGTCCTAATATTATTGGGTCCTAATTACACCTGAAATCACTTTTTAATTAGTGAGAGCTCTCTACTTCATGAGGTGTTAATTTACTTCTATCTCAGTAATTTTAAACTCGGTCCTCCTATTCTGTGCATGTTCTTCTTTTGAACATTTTACTCCATTTGAGCATTGATTCCGGAGTTTGGTTTCCCCGTAACCTATTCCTGTTATTCGATCTTTAGCTATTCCTTTAGAGGTAATGTATTTGGCTGATGACTTTGCTCTTCGGTCTGACAATTTCAAGTTGTAAGTATCACTTCCCCTAGAATCTGTATGGGAGCCTAACTCAATTTTAATTTCAGGGTTGTTTTTTAAAACTTCAACAATCTTATCTAATTCTATACTAGCATCTTTTCTAATGTCTGATTTGTTTAGGTCAAAATAAATTGGATTTATTTCAATTAGTGAATTTATATCAGAACCAACCTCAATTTTGGAAAAACTCAAGGCATCCAATTCAAATATATTGATTTCTAGTTCATCCTGAAGAACAATATTCAAATCAGATTCTCGATTGAGGTAACCTTCTGCACTTATGGTCACTCTATAGCTTATTGAGTCGCCTCTCTTTGCATTAGGTAGAGCAGCATAAAAATCACCATTCTCACATTCGATATCATACATTAGACTATCGTTCCTTAGATTGTAGAGCTTTATATGGACACCTTTAATAATTTTTTTAGTTTCTTCATCTACAGTAATTCCCGCAAATGCATACAACTTCTGAACTAGGTTTAAAGTAACTTCTTCGTCACTGGTTTTAACCTGAGTATAAAGTGTATCCTCCTCACTATATGATTCTTTACTTGCAGCAATCGAATAACTACTATCAACTTTTGCTTTGAAAGTAATTTCTCCTTTGTCATTCGTTTCCAAAGATTGGTAAGGGCTTCCATTTTCCTTTAAAATAATCACTTGTGAATTTGGTAACACTTCACCGGTTTTTTTGTTTAGAACTATTACCGTTAAGCTAACAGCCAAGTTTTCATCTCTTTCGAAGTAATAAAGATCGTCACTGCCGTGCCCTCCTTTTCTATTGGACGAAAAATAACCATGAGTTAAATTTGAATCAAGAACAATTGAAAAATCATCTCCTGAGGAATTAAAAGGTACGGCCAGATTTTCTGCACGAGTTGCATTTCCATTCTCCAACTTGGTTACAAATAGGTCAAGCCCCCCCAAACCAGGTCTTCCATTGGAGGAAAAATAAAGCAAGCCAGAGGGATGAAAGTAGGGGAACATTTCATTTCCTTCTGTATTTACTTCTTTTCCGAGATTTTCCGGAGACCCCCATGTACCATCATCGTTTAAAGTCGTTCTATAAATATCAGCGCTACCAAATCCACCAGGCATGTCAGATGAAAAATACAGCGTTTTTGCATCAGGACTAAGACTAGGATGTCCAACAGAATAATCATGATTATTAAAATGAAAACCTACTCCTTCAGACCATTCACCGTCATTAAAATTTGAAGACATAAGCTGAAAACCAATTACATTATCTTCACTGTCATCATGATAAATGTTTTGGGTGTACACCATGTAACTTCCACTTTGATTAAACGAAGCCGGTCCTTCATGAAATTTTGAATTGATTTTTTTATGAAGTTGAACTTCATTAATTAAGTCACCATTTTCTTTTATTTCTGCAACATATAAATCCAGGAAAGGCAAGCCATTCCAATTCCATTTTCTTTCTATTGGCTTGCTTCCTTCTCTTGACGAGGCAAATACAACCTTACCCTTGTACAATGTTGGGCCAAAATCCTGTTGTTCACTGTTGATGGCTAGATTTGAAACCGAATATTTTTTGTTCTCAACCAGTAAGTCATTTACGTAGTTTGAATTTTCCGAATGTAATTGGGCACGTGAATCTTCTTCAGCTAATTCTGAATACTTAGTCATCCAAGTTTTTGCCTCTTCGTATTGACCTTGGGCTTTAAGCATTTGTGAGTAATAGTAATAATCTAGATTAATTGCCGAATCTGAATTTACGAGAGTACTATAAAATTTAACGGCTTCTTGATTGTTGTGCAATAATCTGTTACACTCCGCAAGACGGCGATTTACATGAGTGGTCTGCGAATCTAGCTCAAGATAAATTTCTTTAGCTTCCGAGTAGGAGTAATTGGCAAATAGTTTTTCAGCCTTTCGGTACTTCATTCCCTGGGAAGAGGCAGCACCAAAGATTAAAATGGATAGTGAAAATAGAACGAGTTTTTTCAAGGCTTCTTATTTTAAAAGTAACGTGGAGAGCGAATTTTATCTTTGTCTTTAAACACGAAATCATACTTCAGCACAATTTCGTGGCTACCACCATTGTAGGTGCCAGTTTTTAGAGCAAAATGATAGTCATAGGAATAACCAGCTTTAAGTCGTTGGTTAATATATAACCCTGCAAGAAAGCCAAATGAATCCCCGTATCTAAACATTGGACCTGCCCAAAAATTTTCATTGAATTCAAATAAGGCGGATAAATCAAACACAACAGGAGCATTTACAACTGCTCGCACAAAAGTTGTGGGTTTAAACAGTAAGGTCGAATTCAATTGCCAGTTTACACCAGCAACTAAGAAATAATGACGAACATCTTTTGTGTTATTATCTGAGGCGGTATTTTCCCTACTATCACTTTCCAATAACCTAGGTGAAGACATTCCTATGAAGTACTTGGGAGTAGAATAAAACAGACCAAAACCAACATTTGGTATTACCTCGTTGCTAACGTTTTGTTGAAACGTAGGGTCAATATTGTCATTTATATCCAAATCATTAAAGCTGCCCTGAACTAAGCTTATACCTCCCTTTAACCCAAACGATAAAGTGGATTTCTTACTTACTTTTAGTCGATAAGCAATATCTCCATATATGTTTGTTGTGTTAGTAGGTCCTATTTTATCATTTAATAGGGTTAAGCCAACACCTAATTTCTGATTAAACAATGGAGAGTATATTGTTAGTGATTGAGTGACTGGCGCTCCCTCATAACCTACCCATTGAGAACGATTAATTCCAGTAATGGAAAGAACATTGCGATTCATGTCGTATGCGGCTGAATTACTTTCCATCATATTGAACATATAATGAGTAAACATAGCTTCTTGCTGTGCAATAGAAAGCAAAGGGACAATCGTAGCGGTTAATATGTAAACAAGTTTCTTCATTATACTATCGTTTTAAATAGATGTAACTTTTAATTGGTTTCTCATCAGGAGATAGCTCTAGTAAAAAGAAGTATGTTCCTTCCGGTAAGGCACCTTCTCCTACCGTAGCTCCATTTTCACTCTTTCCTCCCCAATTGTTTTCATAAGGTGCAGCCTCGAATATCTTATTTCCCCATCGATTAAATATGGTTATTGAATTATTTGGATATTCATCCAATCCTGGAATAATAAATAGGTCATTGGCACCATCACCATTTGGAGAGAATCCTTTAGGTACCCTTATAATAAGGGTGCAATTCTTAGGGTCCTTATAATCGGGAGTACCATCAGAATCGCAATCCGCTAGAACAACATTGCACGGATCATCTAGATTGCCTAAAGCTTCTATTCGATCCAAAATTCCATCACCATCACTGTCCAGTGACAAGTAATCTAAAACCCCATCTTCATCTGAGTCTGATGTCCTTGTCTCTAAATAATCGGGGATACCATCTTTATCACTATCAATAGGGATAACAGTAAAATATATCCATGCTGAGTCACAAAGCCCTTGCTCATTGCAAACTTTATATTGTAGGCTGTCCATTCCACAGAAATCAATACTTGGGGTATATGTAATGCCGGTTGAGTCAAAAGTGGCAGGCCCTCCTGCTGGAAATGTAACAATACTAACTGTGAGCTTACCTCCTCCTGGGTTAGAGTCATTTTCAAGTATCAGTACTTTTATTTTCCCATTATTGACCTTAACGCTATAATTTTTAGCCTTTGGTGTAAGTGGAGTAACCTTAATGTAGACCAAGACAGTATCACAGCCACCTGAATCACAGAGAGTTATAAAGAGACTATCGTTTCCTATGAATACTGAATTAGGAACATAAGTAAAACAGGTGTCTCCATTGGCCAGCCCACTTGTAGAACCATTAGTAGGACCATTGAAAGAAGAAATGACGTCGAGTGTATCTCTTTCTACGTCTAAAGCATCTATGCATATATTAATTGGGGTATTGACTTTAGTTGTTCTGTAAATGGTTTCAAGTGTGTTTCCACTTGAATCTACTGCAACAGGTAGATCATTCACTGCTGTAACCGTAATGAACAAGGTGTCAGTAAAACAGATTACCGGTAGAGGTACTCCCGAATCACAAACTGAATACAGCACAGTATCAATTCCATTGAAGTTAAGAGCCGGAGTATAGTCAATAGTAGTTCCCGTAACAGAAATAGTATATGTACCGCCACCAGTATTACTAATTATAGAAGTCACTGTAACCTTTGAACTATCAGGATCAATATTATTGGCAATCAGTGAAGGGCTAGTTGTCGTTGCCGCATCCTCCAGCATTGTCATGTACTCATTTCCTTGCGTCATGGTATCATTCACTGCTGTAACCGTAATGAACA
>Ga0209119_1004465_pt1 | contig 11502 bp, 12 predicted proteins | sample COG_03_FD_184747 | JGI IMG/M metagenome (GOLD analysis project Ga0209119, IMG submission 184747) | Pelagic Microbial community sample from North Sea - COGITO 998_met_03 (SPAdes) (version 2) | ecosystem: Environmental > Aquatic > Marine > Neritic zone/Coastal water | place: Helgoland, sampling... | reverse complement strand
GGAGATTTCGCCTGTAGCACCTACTACCATATCACTTGGCACGGTTAGCTTCACATCGTAATCTCCGAAAGGAAGAGTGAACTCTCCTCTGCCCAAAAACTGTTTGTTTTGCCATCCAGTTACATCGCTATAAACAGCCATTCTTGGGAAAAACTGAGCTATGGTATATAAGTAATTATCTTCTTCCTTAAAATACTCATATCCACTTCTACCTCCTATTTCCATACGGTCATTTATGTTATACCACCACTTGATATTCACTTTCACTGACTCGCCAGCTTTTAGCGGTTTAGCTAAGTCTATACGCATCATAGTATGGTTCACTTTTACGCTATAGTCTGCACCACTTGCATCTTTCACGTGATCTATATTAAACCCTCCTGGGAAAGTATGAAACATATTAAAATACTCATTCAGACCTACCCCATCTTTCAGATTACCCTGCTGTATTTCGTAGGTCATAGACTCAGGGCTACGCATATTTTGGTCTAGCTGCACCCATAGATATTCTAGTACATCTGGCGACGCATTATTATACGTTATTTCTTCTGTACCATATACACGTTGGTTCTCGTCATCTAAACGAATATCCATTGTATAGTCAGCCGTGTTTTGCCAGTATAGATGGCCAGGAGCACCACTTGCTGTGCGATATACGTTTGGTGTCGGTAGATCTTGATCTAACTGACGAAATTTATTTTGGTTTGTATTTTGATTTTGGCTCTGAGCCAAAGCACCAAAAGTGAACAGGCAAAAAGCTATGCTGAAAACGTATGCTATATTTTTCATAAAAGAAGTGCAAAGAAAAGGAAAATGGGGTAATCTGAGATAGTATTCTGTGAACAGCTCTTATCTTCGCATTGTAATGATGAAACACACCTTCTTCATATTTGCATTCTTGATTTTTTTAATTTCCAGTTGTGAGCAAAAAAAAAATCAAGAATCTAATGAAATTACGTCAATTGATATTTTGAATATCGATACTCCTAATACTGTCATTGAATCTCAGAAGACTAAAATTAGCAGAACCGTAGACAGCAGCCTTATTATGTCTGCATTTAGAGACTTTAAAAAAACACTTTTGGTTCGTGGAGCAGTGGACATTATAAGAATATCACAAATGCCAATAAAAGGCGATTGCGGATTTTACCGAATTAATAAAAAAATTAATCCTGAAAGTGATGATGCTTTAGGTCTTATAACTAAAGACATGCTCTTTCAAAATTCTCAGCTATTAGATAGCATAGAATATGAGGTATTGAAGTCATATCAAATATTTCAAAATAATAATGAGTTAGAATATGACCATCGAGTTTTTGAAGGTAATTTCTGGATGAGAGAGGATGCTTCCACATTCTGTTGGTCTGTAGGATGCGTCCGTTCTATTGACTTGGAGGACCCATACGAATATTCTATAATTTTCACTTTTGAAAAAATCAATAACCACTATAAACTAACGACTATTAACTGTGCTGGCTAACTTAATCCTATCCATACTTCTACTCTTGGCTCCACAGCACGACTTCCATACCTCGTGGATGAATATGACCTATGATGAAAAAAGCAAAGGCAACACACCAATATTTTATTAAATTCCAATCAGCATTTTTATACATTCTTTTGTCTAATTTCCGCTGAGGATCAACGTCGTAAGAAAAATAAACAAATTTGTACGTCTATTTTTAGTATATTTGTACGTATGGACGCAAAGCTTACATTAAAACTGGAAAAAGCTGTGATAGAAGAAGCTAAAAAATATGCGGCTTCAAAGAATTTCAGTCTCTCAAGACTCATTGAATCCTATTTAAAATCACTTACTTCTAAAGATGTGGGCGATTCTATTGCTATTTCACCTTTTGTGAAAAGTCTGTCAACGGGGGTAACTTTACCCTTAGACTTTGACGAAAAAGAAGCCTACAGAAACTATTTAGCTGAGAAGCACAAATGAAAAAAATATTTTTGGATACAAATATTATTCTGGACCTTTTGGGAGAACGAGACCCATTTTACTCTTCCGCAGCCCAAATAGCTACCTTAGCAGATAAAGGGCAAATATCAATGGTGGCTTCTGCTTTATCCTTTTCAACTGTTCACTATCTTCTATCTAGGATTGAATCAGATATCGTGGTGCGACAAAAACTATCTAAGTTTAAAATAATTTGCGAAGTCTCAGACCTTACGGACCAAGTCATAGATAAGGGATTGATTTCTAAATTCAGTGATTTTGAAGACGCTCTGCAATATCACTGTGCCTTACAAGCAAGCTGTGATCTAATAATAACTAGAAATGGTAAAGATTTTAAACTTTCAGACTTACCTGTGATGACTGCATCCGAATTTTTGACAAGTATAAAAACATACTAGAATGCTTAATTATATTTTTCTTTCTATTCTAGCTCTCTTCGCTCCCACTCATGACTTCCATACCTCGTGGATGAATATGACCTATGATGAAGAATCTAAAGAATTTGAAACTACATGGCGAACTGACACGGAGCATTTAGAGGGCGTTTTGACTGCCTACAGTGGGAAAGCAATATCATTAGAAAGCACGTCGATAGATAAGCATAAATCGCTTATTACCAAATACATAAAATCCAATACAAGCCTTGATTTTAATAGAAAGAGACAGCTTTTAGAAATAGATGTTATCGAAGTCACCTTTGCGGAAACTGTCATTCATTTTAAACCCATAAAATGTCGCAGAAAACTAAAAAGTATACGTATGCAAAATACATTGCTACAAGCTCAGTTTCCAAATCAGAAGAATATGGTACAGATAAACTACAAAGGAAAAACGTACAGTATGTTATTGGGTGGAAGTAAAGTGTATGAGCAGATAGCGATAGAATAATGGTTTCCTTATAGCTACCTAGAGGTGAATAGTTTTGCAGCTATTCTAAATTGATTATGTTTCTCCAACTGAAAATATTTATATTACTAGATAGAATTCAGATAATAAACTTGTCACTAGTTACCACTCACTCGTCAACTTATAACTAAACTTGCACCCATGCCATTCGACTTACAATCACCCTTTCAACCTACAGGAGACCAACCCGCAGCTATCAAGAAATTAGTAAGTGGAGTGAATGAGGGAATCCAAGCTCAAACCCTATTGGGGGTGACAGGTAGTGGAAAGACTTTTACTATGGCAAATGTGATACAGCAAACACAAAAGCCGACTCTTATAGTAAGTCACAATAAGACGCTCGTTGCTCAACTATATGGTGAGTTCAAGCATTTCTTTCCCAATAACTCTGTACAATATTTTGTTTCTTACTATGACTATTATCAGCCAGAGGCTTTCATACCTTCTAGCAATACCTACATAGAAAAGGACCTTAATATTAACGAAGAGATAGAAAAAATGCGACTACAGACTTCCTCTGCTTTGCAAAGCGGAAGACGAGACGTGATAGTAGTAGCATCTGTAAGCTGTATATATGGTGCAGGAAATCCAAATGATTTCGAAGACAATATAATACGCATAGAACGTGGCCAAAAAATAAATAGAAACACCCTACTTCAAGCATTAGTAAGTAGCTTATACTCGAGGACCACTGGAGATTTTAAGCGAGGTAGTTTCAGAGTAAAAGGGGATACCATAGATGTTTTTTTAGCCTATGATGACATTGCTCTACGCATTGGTTTTTTTGGGGACGAAATAGAAGATATAGAAACCATAGATCCTATGACTGGGCAGCGAATAGAGGTAATGGAAAATGCCGCTATTTTCCCTGCTCAACTATTTGTAACACCAAAAGATAGATTGACTGAAGCCATAACTCACATACAAGATGATATGGTAGCTCAGGTAGATTATTTCAAGAGTATAGGCAAGTCGCTAGAAGCTAAGCGACTGCAAGAACGTACCGAGTTTGACATGGAAATGATGCGTGAGCTTGGCTACTGCAGTGGTATAGAAAACTACAGTAGGTATATGGATGGCAGAAAACCAGGGCAACGCCCATTCTGTTTAATAGATTATTTTCCAGACGATTTCCTCATGATAGTAGACGAAAGTCACGTAACCTTACCGCAGGTACGTGCTATGTACGGTGGAGATAAAGCCAGAAAAATAAACTTGGTAGACTACGGATTTAGGCTGCCTGCAGCTATGGATAATCGTCCATTGAAATTTGAAGAATTTGAATCTGTAACTAACCAGGTGGTATATGTAAGTGCTACTCCTGCAGACTACGAGATGGATGCAAGTGAAGGCGTAGTAGTAGAACAAGTAATACGACCTACAGGATTATTAGACCCTATTATTGAGGTAAAACCTTTAACTAATCAGGTAGATGATCTACTAGAGCAGATAGACGAACGTATAAAAATGGGGGACCGTGTGCTTGTAACCACACTTACCAAACGCATGGCCGAGGAGTTGGATAAATACATTCGAAACTTAGGTATATCTGCTACCTATATACACTCAGAAGTGAAGACGCTTGACCGTGTAGAAATACTAGATAGGCTGAGAGCTGGAGACATAGATGTACTGATAGGGGTCAACTTATTAAGAGAGGGACTAGACTTACCTGAGGTGAGTTTAGTAGCTATACTAGATGCGGATAAAGAAGGATTTTTGCGTAGTGAGCGAAGTTTGGTACAGACTGTAGGGCGTGCTGCCAGAAACGTGAACGGTAAGGTGATTATGTATGCGGATAAAATAACCAATAGTATGCGTAAAACTATAGACGAAACCGAACGCAGACGACTGGTACAAATGAAATACAATGAGAAGCACGGTATTAATCCGGAGACTATCATACGTAGCAAAGAGTCTGTCTTTGAGAAAAAAGACAAGTCTGCACTAGAAAAAATAACCAACCCGTACCAAAGACGTCAAGACCCTGTGAGCATAGCCGCGGATCCAATAATGCAGTATATGACCAAGGATGGCGTGAAAAAAGCAATACTAGGCACCAAAGCCCAAATGCTAAAAGCAGCTAAGGACATGGATTTCATGGAAGCAGCGAGACTGCGTGACGAGATGAACCAACTAGAGGATAAGCTGAAGGGGATGAAGTAAAAATTCCACTCCTGCCAAAGTCCCCAATTTTCTTTTTCTTTGTACATATACCAATGAAAAAGCAATTCCTAATTCTACTCGTTTTATTCTCAGCATGTGCTAGCAAGCAGCAAGTAAGCTATGTTACTGGCACATCTAAAGCCACGATAACTTTACCAGAAGGTGCACGAGACGTCACCTTGCTCAATAGAGTGCGACTAGCCTATCCTTATAATAAGAGTACTACAGTGCTAAATCCCAATAATCCTGATTTAGTTAACGCTGCCTTCAATACCTTGAGAAACACGATTAAAAACCAAAGCTCTCTCCGGATAGTAAGTGAGTCTAACAACTATAAGTACAATGCGAATGGATCATACCCCAGTGCCCTAAGTCTTTCAGATTTAAAACAAGTTGGGATGGGATCTGATTTGGTAATAGCTCTTGAGAAATTTGGCCAAAATATATCCGACACATATACTATAGATATAAGACGTGAAAACTTAGGAAATAACACCTATCGTGAAGTAGACTTTTACATAGGAAAAAGAGTAATAGACGTGAGTCTGGGATGGAAATTATACAACACAAAAACGGGTGAAATAGTAGATACTTGGGAAGAAAATGACAAGTACTTCTATGAATCTGAAGGTAGAACTAGAGTACGTGCTACACAACTACTAGCAGCCAACTACAAACGAGAGATGCAAAACCTGGGAGTGACCTATGGACAGCGATATGCTGCTAGAATAGCCCCTACAGAACACCGCAGAACAGCATCGCTATATAGCGATGGCAATGAAGCATTGAAACAAGGGATACAAGCTGTACGAGGAGAGAATTGGGACGAGGCACAAACCATATGGGAACGTGGCCTGAAAAGAGAAGATAGACGTCGCAAAAAAGCTATGCTTCTGCATAATCTAGCCATAAACCAAGAACGACAAGGCAATACAGACGAAGCCAAAAGACTAGCAGCAAAAGCAGCTGACCAACATCCACTCGGGGTAAAAACTCAGAGTATTGTTGGTTTTGCCCCGGCTGCATACTAGCTCATCTGTGGACTATCAAACTCCAATAACACTTTTTAAAAGCAGAAAAATTAAGGTCATCAAAAATTAAACCCTGATTTCTTAAAGTTTCTCGGGTGACCTTTCTGTACATTTGACATTAACGTATAGAATGAATAACCAAGATCTTATATCTCTGATAAGAAATGGCGAACAAAAAGGTTTTGCAAGGCTTTACGACTATTTACCAGTCATACACAAATGGCTAAGAATTGAATTTATTTGATTGAAAAAGGTACGAGTTAGAGCCTGCCAAACGAGATAATTTATAAAACTTTTTTACTGCAGTTACATTCCATGCTAGTTTTAAGGTAAACTATTGCAACTTTAAAAAGACGCCAATAATCATGGCTTCCGATTCTAAAAAAGCTGAGCAATATGAAATAGACATGAGCAATACATTTCTCAAATCACGAGAGTTTAAAAACTTCTTTGAGCTTTGTGCTGCTGACTGTAGTGGGGCTGTAGCATTTCAATAACTGAGAAGTGTAGTCAAGATGACATCACAAGAGAAAGGCTCGTCCCGATAGCTATCGTGATCCTCCCAAACCACTTCTGTGGCTAGAGTCTCCTGTATCTACTAGGTCGGTTAAGCTCATTTCCAAAGCTTTACGGCTAAGTCCAGTTGGTCTTGGATTAAACTGATGTAAACGCATCATCATATTCCCTATTGTTTCTGAGGCATCTTTTAGGATAGCTACATCATCTACTACTCCTTTTTCACTCATAAGGAAACCAAATGTACGAGCCATTCCACAGTTGGCTATGAAATCTGGTACTACAGCCATATTAGCATCTGCATACATACTGATTTCTCCTAAGAATATCTCTGGATCTGCAAACGGCACATTGGCACCACAGCTTATCACTTCACACTGTCCGTCTATCAGGCTGGTTACTTGATCTTTGGTTACCAATCTACTTCCTGCACCTGGTATAAATATTTCTGCTCCAAGGCTCCAAATTTGAGCATTCACATCTGCAAATGGAGCAAACCCCGGAGTATTTGCATTGAGTTTATTCCCATCACGATTAATAAACATATCCGTAATTTCTGCTAGAGAATAGCCCTCTTTATTGATTAAGCCTCCTTCTCTGTCTATGATTCCTACGATTTTCACACCGTGTTTAGCTAGGTAAAAAGCAGCAGCAGCACTCACGTTTCCCCATCCTTGTATGATGGCTGTCTTCTGATTCATAGTGCCACCCCAAAGCTCATAGTAGTGGCGTACGCCTTCGCTTACTCCCCAACCCGTTATCATATCAGATACGTTGTATTTCTTAGATACGTCTGGAGTAAATCGCTCATCTATAATAGGAAGTAAAACTCCACTTTGTAATCTAGTGATAGCCTGTAGTTTCTCTACCTTACTATAGTTCTTATAGTATCCTTGCACTACGCCTTCTTGAGGATGTAGCACACCTAAATCAGCAGTATACGGAATCACCTCACTATACTGGTCTACATTCATATCGCCACCCGTACCGTAGTAGTTTCTGAGCATTGGCATTACAGCCGCATACCATCTTCTAAGTACACCTTCTTTACGCGGATCCGCTGGGTCAAAATTGATACCAGACTTAGCTCCACCTATTGGAGGACCTGCTACTGTAAACTTCACTTCCATCGTTTTGGCTAGTGATTCTACTTCACGCTTATCCAGTCCTTTACGCATACGTGTACCGCCACCAGCAGCACCATTTCTTAGGGAGTTTATCACTACCCATCCTTCAGCTTCCGTTTCAGAATCCTTCCATTCGAAGACTATCTCTGGACGCTTATTTTCAAACTTTTTTAATAACTCTTCCATTATACTATTTTTGAAAAATCACCATATAAGCTACCAGATACTGAGCTCTCGCTAGCACCTGTTGCTTCGTTAAATACATTTATTTTGTTCTGCACCCGCAATACCCCTAATAAGGCAAAAGCCAAAGACTCCTTGTAATCTACTAATCTATCTTCTGGTACTACTACCTCAGCTTCTGTATGCATTTTAATATGTGAGATAAGCGATTTATTAAACGCTCCACCTCCTGTTATCAATACTCTTTTACCACTCGAGTCTTCACCACTTAGGTCTTCTATACTATTTCCTATTTGTTGAGCTATATGGTCTACCAACGTTTTCATTTTATCCTCTTTTTTGGCGAGGCTATTTCTCACATTACCCCAAAAATGAGTGCTAATCCACTCTCTACCTAATGACTTAGGTGGTTCATATCCATAGTATTCTACTTCATTAAGATCTGCAAGTAAATCGTAGTCTATTTCACCTTTTTCTGCTATCTCTCCATCTTTATCATACTCTTGATCAAATTCACGAGCTATTCTATTGAGCACTATATTGCAAGGCCCTACGTCAAAAGCTACTCTACTGTCATTTACAGCTGCACTTATATTGGCAAAGCCGCCTAAGTTTAGGCACATATCATATTCGCCAAAAAGCATTTGGTCTGCCACGCCTACTAGTGGAGCACCTTCGCCTCCTAATATTACGTCCAAGGCTCTAAAATTAGTAACCGTAGGAACGCCTGTACAAGCATAGATACTATTTCCATCGCCTATTTGTACCGTAATATTATTTTCTGGCTGATGAAAAACGGTATGTCCGTGAGACGAAATTAAGTCCGCTTCTAAACCATTGTCATCTAAAAACTTTTTAATGTTTTCGCCAATAAACTGTCCGTAGAATCTATCTGATTTATGAAAAACCATAGAGTTTTGATGTCTCAACTTAGAGAGTCTTAGTCTCCACTTTTCCTCATAACCTATCGTAGTAGCAGCATTAATGGTGTATGACCATTTGCCCGCTTCTATTTCTTCTAAGGTGCAATGTGCCAGGTCTAAACCGTCCATGGACGTACCCGACATTACGCCTACTACATTATACTTTCTCATATATTCTTTAATTCCTGTGTTTGCTTAGATGATACCAATAAAATCCCTCCCCTCTAATATTATGTTAGAATCCGAGACAAAATTAGGATTAAATGCTTGTTGTGCAAACAAGCGACTTCCGTTTGTGAAGCTAAACAAGTGCTTGATGTGAAAATGTTGTTTTTACTCTGTGCATAGTAGTATCTTTGACAGCAGTAATGAAGAAGTACTTTCTAATTTTATTTTTAGGTCTATCAGGCAGTACATATGCCCAAGAAAAAAGCACTTTTACAGCACTTAGCTTAGGTCTTTCTCCTTCTCTTAATAAGCCAATAGTGCCTAATTATCTAACTGGTAGCATGGGCGTAGGTTTGGCCTTTTATGCAGATTATAAGTTTAGAGAAGATGTAGCTATTTCAGCAAAATTTGGTAACTCTCTACTCTCCTATCAAAACTTAGATAGCAATTTTAAAGTATCCATAAACACGATTGACTTAGAACTTGGTTTAAAAAAATATTTTCGGTCTCTAGATAATTCTGCGTTTGTACTTAGGGCTATTCCAAGATACGTATTTGCATCCAATCAAGATTTTTTAGGGCGAGGAGGATCTACAGCTCCTACTGCAGACCTTACCAAAACCAATAAGAACCAATTTACTGTGAGCATGTACGCAGGATTTGAGTTCAATTTCAAAGAACGTTCTGCATTAGAATTAGGCTACGTTTACTCACTCAACCAGCAACAGGGTAATGGTTATATAGACGCTGTTCCCCATCATATAAAAATGACGTATAATATTAATTTCTTGTACCGAAAGGCGAATAATTATAGCAGCTTAGCCAGAGAAACTTTAGAAAAATTACAAACCGACACCTTATATTTCATTAATAGAGCGTGCTTATCTGATTATACTCTAGATCAGCTAGACTCTATACTGCAAGTAAATTACACTTATAGTGCCTATAGGATAATAAGTGATGCCGATATAGCAGCCGTTAGTCTGCAACCTAATGTGCTTCATTTTGCTGTGATAGGTAGATACTATGCTAGTACAGGAGACCCCTCGACCAATGGTATATACCTTTTAGACAAAGACTTACAACTCACCGAAAAGCCATATCCTTATTACACTTCATACCGACGAAGCATGGGAGTAAAGGGAGATTGTTTTGGTGGCCCTGGAGCCATTGGTTCGCTGGTAGATGTATTCAACAGAAGACTTAGCAGGTAGATTATTTACTACGTTCATCAGAAATTGCTTTAAAATCACAATTGATTTAAAGCTGCTTGCTTATTTTTGGCACCATGAAAAAAATCACAAGTACACTCTTTATAGTTTTTATAACTGCTTCTGCAATGGCTCAACATACGCACACTACCATGCAGAATGAGATAGACAGCATGTCCTATGCTGTAGGTATGAATGTAGCGACTAGCCTAAAAGCTGGAGGTATAGACACCTTAAATTATGAGATATTCAAAGAAGCTCTGAAGGATGTGATACAATACGATCACACTGCACTAGAAGGCACTCAGTCAAATGAAATAGTTCAGACATATATAGCCAAGGCTAAAGCCGCAGAATTAGCAGCAGTTACAGTTGAAGGGACGGCTTTTTTAGCAGCTAACGCAACAAAAAAAGGTGTTAAAGTACTTCCTAATGGACTACAGTATAAAGTAATAACTGAAGGGAATGGTCTAAAACCTATAGACGGACAAACAGTGAAAACACACTATAGTGGTACACTCATCAATGGTAAGAAATTTGATAGTAGCTATGATCGTGGTCAGCCAGCTTCTTTTGGTGTAAACCAAGTAATACCGGGATGGACACAAGCACTAAAGATGATGCCTGTAGGCAGTAAGTGGGAACTCTATATTCCGCAAGAACTAGCGTATGGCGAGCGTGCTATGGGTGCCAATATCCCTGCATACTCTACGCTTATCTTTACTATAGAATTACTGGAAATAGTGCAGTAGCATTATTCCTCTACATCTCGGACAGTGATATTTACCTGAATAGTATCAGCGTTATCACTATTGAAAACAGATACTCTTGCCGTAACTAACGTGTCTTGCTCAAAGTCAAAGTGTGAGGCATTTCTGATGATTATTTCGCCTTTGGTTTTAGTAACATCAAATGCTCCTGAATGAGATTCTTCTACAACTGAAAATTCCATTCTACCAAAGCTAGAACTCGCTTCTATAGTGCCAATATTATCTCCTTCATTTGGATTTTCATCTATGACTAGGTGCAGATTTCGAGCATTTATTTTATCTGCAAAATCAGTTTCATAGCCACAACTTGATAGCATAACTATTGGAATAAGGGTCGAAATAAAATTCATATGCAAGAGTACTTAAATAGGCCGTTCTATTTGATAAACGTTCTTCATTTTTACGTAGTAAATTCAATCTGCATCCCAATAGTTGTGCCCCTGAGCAAAAAAATGTTAGATTAGGATAAATAAAAATGATATGAATATTATCCAATTTACAAGAGATTTCCCAGATGAGGCAGCATGCCGAGCCC
>Ga0209119_1004459_pt1 | contig 11510 bp, 8 predicted proteins | sample COG_03_FD_184747 | JGI IMG/M metagenome (GOLD analysis project Ga0209119, IMG submission 184747) | Pelagic Microbial community sample from North Sea - COGITO 998_met_03 (SPAdes) (version 2) | ecosystem: Environmental > Aquatic > Marine > Neritic zone/Coastal water | place: Helgoland, sampling... | reverse complement strand
CACAATCCACGATAAAGGAGACAGACCGTTTTTGCAAATACCCTCGGTGTCTGACTCCGCGAGCGTCAGGCCATGATGTCTAGTGTAATTCAACCAATGTCAGGGCCTTGCGCAAAAAAACTCAAGACCCTGATATTTTCCTCACACTATCTTTGCATAGCTACATTAAGGCCTGTATGAGAATGGGAGGGAGTTTGTTAGTCACCATATATTTTTCTCCATAACCGTAATAAAACATAACTAAACCAGAATACGGGGAAAATCCCTTACATTTTGGGAAAGGAAAGTAATGAATAAAGCATTTGATCTATCCGCTGCGCTAGGCCTTCCGCCTTTGCCGTCCCATAGTTCGGATACGATCGCCGCGTTACTTTGGGCACGCGAGGTATTACAGCAACACTTTACTACCACCTATGCAGTGAAAGACCCAAAAGGTATTGAAGAATTAAAGCCCGTAAAAATCGCTGGCACCGATCAATGGATACATATTCGTGGCCGCAACCGCAAAAATCCGATTCTGTTATATTTACACGGCGGACCGGGATTCTCAAATATAGGTATTATGGATGCGATACAGCGTCCCTGGGAGGATTACTTTACCGTCGTGCAGTGGGATCAACGGCAAGTTGGGAAAAGTTATTACCCAGCTAATGATGAAACAAATCCTCTCACTGTTCAGGGAATGATTGAGGATGCTGAAGAAGTCATTCAATACCTTCGTCGCCACCTTAACCAAGATAAGCTCTTTGTACTGGGACATTCCTGGGGTTCGGCGCTGGGGATGCATATGGCGAAACGTCATCCAGACTGGCTGCACGCCTATATTGGTGTCGGTCAGGTGGTGAATAAGATGGATAATGAACGGGCTCTTTACGAACGCTTGCTAAGTCATGCCAGGGAACAAAAGGATAATGAATTGCTTGCCAAACTGGACGCCATCGCGCCTTATCCTGATCCTGACTCTCCAGCGCAATCTATTGTGGAGAACCGCGCGAGTTGGATGTTAAGGCAATTATCTTTGTCGGCCGGTGAGGCTATGATGCATCATTTATTTTTTGACGATGTATTAAAAATATGGTCTTTTGACAAGCTAATCTCGCCGCATCTGACATTAACGGATATCAGTCATTCACTATTAGGCGATGAGATAGCACTTGAGCGCCCCCCCTATACGCTTATGCAAGATATGATCACTATTGATTTATCCAATGATGTGGGTTCTTCATTCGAAGTGCCGATTTTCTTTTTCACTGGTGCCCATGACTGGCATACGTCGCGAACATTGTCAGATAAATGGTTTAGTCAAATCAATGCGCCTCACAAAGAACTCATCCACTTCGAAGAATCTGCTCACGGTATTGTATTCGAGGAACCCGGTAAAGTACTCATCGCATTAGTGAACAAGGTGTTACCGTTTGCAGAGGGCGCCACGAAGAAATGAATGGTGGTGAGCAAAGGGATTCTATATTGAAATCTCAGAATTCGGTCAATGTTTTACAGAGCATGTCTTATGCGCTGCCCACCATTCCTGTTTATATGCTTTGGGCTCCGTTGAATATTATTCAGGGAATCTATGCGAAACATTACGGTATTGCGCTCACCACGCTGGCGAGCATTATTTTACTCTCTCGAATATTTGATGCCGTTTCAGATCCTGTTATAGGTTATTATTGCGATCAATACCGAGCGAAACAGGGTACTCGCAAACCGTTTATGGTCTTTGGCGGTTTGATGATTCTCCTTTGCGGTTATTTTTTGTATATCCCTCCCGGCACTGTCACTGCTCTCTATACTGGTTTCTGGTTTATTGCCTTTTACATGGCGTTTACGCTTTTTGAAATTCCGCATATCACCTGGCCTGCTGATATAGCCAATGATTCCGACGCTAAAATCAAGCTCTATAGCTATAGAACCGTCGCCAGTTACTGTGGATTGGCATTATTCTACTGCATCCCTTTATTGCCGTTTTTCGAGTCCAAAGAAATCACACCAGAAACATTGAAAGTGGCCTTTATAGTCGCTGCTGTATTCACCGTGCCGTTCCTGTTTCAGGCCATTCGAAGCGTTCCCAACGGCAATCCACCCTTGGCAGCTGATAGCTCAGAACGTGTTTTTTCTTGGGAGTCGCTCCAATCGGGGTTAAAAGAGATGCTCAAGAATAAACCGCTTGTACTCTTTATGCTCGCCTTCCTCTGTTTTGGTTTTTCTGGTGGTATGTGGTACGGACTGATATACATTTATGTAGATGCCTACCTGGGCATGGGTGGCCAGTTTGCACAGATGTTTTTAATCGCCTTTATTGTCGGTATTTTAGTGACGCCATTGTGGTATCAATTGGCGCTCAAAATCGGCAAGAAAAAAACCTGGATTCTTGCCACCACCTTTTTGATTTTCAGTTTTCTCTTCACCGGGACTCTGGATACGGGGGAAACTACCTTTGCACAATTGTTGACGCTCAAGGTCATTCAGACCTGTGGCTTTGTGTGCGCTTATACTATTCCACCGGCCATGCTTTCGGAAATTATCGACTACATTCACTGGAAAACCGGTACCGAGAAAAATGCCACCTATTTTTCGATGAAAGTATTTTTTGACAAAGCTAACGCTGCAGCAGGCGCCGCTTTAGGGTTAGCTATCGCTGGCTGGTATGGGTTCGATGTGGCAGCCAGCGAACACACCCGGGAGTCAATCGTTGGACTAAAGGCCGCGATCGTTTGGATACCCACCTTGATCGGGATGATATCACTGATATTTATTGCCCTTAGCCCTATCAATGAACGACGCCACGGAATCATAAGGCGACGGCTTGATGCACGGTTTTCTCGAACTGAGATAAAAGCTTCAATGCCAGAAAATGAACCCTTAAGTTCGAAAGAATCACCGCTTAAACAACGCACTATAGAAATCAGAGCATAAATATCAAGGTGCCGAACACGCTTAAAAAGGAGCTGAAGATTTTAAGCCATTCGCAATTCGTCAACGATTCAAACGATTACTAAAAGTGTTAAAAGAGTCGGTCAGAATACGCTATACATCTATATTTTTTAAGGAAAACGGGCTGATATGAGTCACACAGAATTAATCTGCCGGAGCGAATATATCACCATACGTGATGGTGTTCGGCTGGCAGTGAGCACCTGGTTCGGCAAAGAGTATGAAAAAAACACGGAGGAACGCCCCGTTGTGGTGGTTACCACCCGCTATTGGCGGGCTATGGAATTTGGGCAGGATAATCCTGAATTTCAACCCTATTATCCCTATGCGGCTTATTTATTGACACGAGGTTACGTGTTAGTCGTTGCCGATGCACGAGGATCAGGCGCCTCCTTTGGTACCCGAGAGGCCGAGCTTTCTCCTGTTGAAGTGAAGGATATCGGAGAGGTCATCGACTGGGCTGCAGAGCAGGATTGGTGTGATGGTAGAGTCGCCACAATCGGGACCTCCTATACCGCGAATACCACAGTGTGCAGTTTAGCAACCGCATCCTCTGCCTTAAAACTCGGTGTATGCCGTGCGCCGGACTTGGACGTCTATCGTCATGTCGTGGCGCCTGGTGGCATTATTAATACATGGTTCATTAAGGATTGGGGAATCAGCACGGCTGCCCAGGATTGCAACGACGCAAGAGGTTTGCTGGAAAGTGGTTGGAAAGTACCGCCTGGAAGGGCCGAAAATATGTTGGGTGTCAGACCAGTGGACGACGACAGGGACGGCGCACTGCTGGCGGCGGCTATTGCTGAACATAAAACCAATTTCAATATCTCTGATATGGGCGACAGGCTGACATTTATCGATAGCGCCATTACGGATAATAAGAAAGTAAAGCAGGACAGCCAGACTGATTGTGTCACTACCGTTAGCCCCTGTTTCTTTTCAAATCCCTACTTTTTTCAAGACAAGATTGAGCAAGGTAATGTCCCCGTCGTGATCCGCTGCGGTTGGCACGATGCGGGTACCCAGTTGGGCGCGCTTTCCATGTTCACCTCGTTTAAGAACCCTATGCGGGTGATTATCGGACCCTGGAATCACGGTGGCTATTTCCGGGCAGATCCCTTTCAGCCGGGTGATGGTACGCAGCCTGAAGTCATTCCAGTGGATGATGTGCTTGGGCTGATTGCTAATTCGTTGGACGCAATCTTTAAAAGAGACTTACACCCAACGGGTGATGCACCCATAGACGAACAGTTTGGTGTCGTGGAATACTACACCCTGGGTAAAAACCAATGGAAAACCACTAAAGTGTGGCCACTACCCGAAACCCGCCTGCAGCGCTTCTATTTATCTGTCGACCATCAATTAAGCCACACAGCACCGGAGCAGGATACCGCTTGCGATCTTTATCAGGTTGATCCCACCACAGGTACGGGTTTATACAACCGCTGGCATGCCCAAATGGGCCATCCGATTTTTTTCCCCGACCGGCAGGAGGAAGATAAAAAACTGCTGGTCTACGATACCCCCCCTTTGGAACAAGACCTTGAAATCACCGGGCACCCGGTGGTGACATTGTTTGTCCGCTCAACGGCAACAGACGGGCAATTCTTTGTGTACCTCGAGACCGTGGATCCCGATGGGCGCGTGCGTTTGCTGACGGAAGGTCAGCTCAGGGCTCTGCACCGCGAAGTGTCCGATGAAACACCGCCGTTCAAGATGTTTGGCCCCTATCACAGCCTAAAGGAAAAAGACGCCGAACCTCTGATCCCCGGTGAAGTGGCCGAAATCACTTTTGACTTGTTTCCGATATCCGTATTGCTCAAAAAAGGGCAGTGTATTCGACTGGCGATCGCGGGTGCAGACAAAGATACCTTTGCCTCCATTGATGATTGTGAAAACCCTGAAATCACGGTAGAGCGCAACAGCGTCTATGCCTCTTATATAGACCTACCCATTATTGACGAACGGGAAGAACAAAATTGAAAACATCCGAAATACCTATTATTGAGCTGAGCGGGACTTCCCGAGAACGCGGTCGCCTCTATGGCGAAACTGCCAAACCATTGATCGCCCAAGTGGTTGAAGCCTGGCGAGAGGGCCTGGGTAATTATAGCCAAGGTAACGCTAGCGTAAAAAACAAAAATCCTGACGCTTACTTGGATGCCTTTTTTTTACAAACCGATTTTATGCACAGCATTCAACAATGGGCGCCTTCCCTACTGGAAGAAGTGCGTGGTATTGCCGAAGGGGCAGGGCAAGATTTTCAAACCCTACTGGGTTTGCAGTTGATGGATGAAGAATGGATATTTGGCCTGCGTCATAGTTTGGCAAAGCCCTCTCACAAATGCACCGCCTTTGGTGTACCAAACCAGGAATGCGGGATTAGTTTTGCTGGTCAAAATATGGATATTCCCAGTTGGGTTGAGGGCACGCAGGTGCTCTTGCGAGTGATGCCCACTGATGATTCTCCCGAAGCATTGGTATTTGCCTTTGCCGGTAGTATTGGCTTGAATGGTCTCAATGCCAGTGCCTTGGGTATCACCTGCAATACTCTGAGCCAACTGAATTATGCCTCCGATGGGTTACCCGTTAGCTTTATTGTGCGCTCGATTCTACAGCGTCATAGTATGAATGAAGCTGAGCAATTCTTATGCACCATCAAACATGCTTCCGGCCAGAACTATATTCTGTCCTCACCGGGGGATATGCGTTGCCTTGAATGTTGTGGTACTAGCGTCGTCAGGTATGCCCCCGAGGAATACCAAGGCAGGGTGTTTCATTCAAACCATCCCTTAGTGAATCAAGATAAAAATGATCTATTGCCGCCTGACAAAAAGCGCAATAAAAACACGGTAGCCCGATTAGATTCCATTCGTAATCGATTGGGTGACATGTCCAGAGAGATGGCACTAGAAGATATCAAAGCAGCCCTTGCGGCCCATGATGATCATGAAAATCCCGTCTCCCGCCAAATCAATCCTAACAACGTCAGTAACTCAATTGGGTACACCGCGGGGTCTTCCATTTATGAACTGGGAGCTACCCCACGCTTACATCTCGCGGCAGGGCCGCCCTGTGAGACTGATTTCGAAACGTTTGAATTTATCATGGCCTCATGATTTTGAACAACTAATCGATAAGCATGCATAAAGAGAAACGCAAATATAAAGTAATGCAGGGATCCATTAATGACTCGTAAAGTAATTTTAACCTGTGCCGTGGTTGGCGAAAACCAGTACAACCAAGCGCACCCCAATTTTCCTATTACGCCGCAGCAAATTGCTGATGCGGCACTGGAAGTCGAACAGGGCGGTGCCTCCTGTGTGCATTTACACGTGAGGGATCCAGAAACCGGCGAAGGCAGCCGCAACCCCGATCTATTTTTGGAGATGGCCACCCGCGTGCGAGAAAATGGGGTAAAGGCGGTGATGAATATCACCTGTGGTGGCGGTGCTTTTTATTGTCCGGATCCGGAAGATGAAAGTCGCGCAGGCCTGGGGTCGGATATGGCTTCCGCCGAGGAGCGGGTCAAACATATTGAAATGTGTCTACCGGAGATTTGTTCATTGGATGTGTGCACCCAGAACCAAATGGACGGTGAGAAGGCTTATGTCTATCTCAATACTGAATACACTTTACGCAAAATGGCGAAAAGTTTTCAAGAGTTGGGTGTAAAACCTGAAATTGAAGTCTTTGCCCCCGGCGATATTTTATTGGCCAATAAAATGCTGGAAGAAGGCCTATTTGATGCGCCGCCCATGTACCAGATTGTGATGGGCACCCGTTGGGGCTTGCCTGCGACGCCGGAAACTATGATCTATATGAAAAGCCTGTTGCCCAAAGGCGCCAATTGGGCTGCCTTTGGTATTGCGAAAATGCAAATGCCCATGGTCGCACAGGCAGTTTTATTAGGTGGCAATGTACGCGTGGGCCTTGAAGATAATTTGTATCTAAGCCGAGGCGTATTCGCCAGTAATGGTCAATTGGTGGAGCGGGCTAAAACCATTATCGAATGTCTGGGTTATGAAGTAGCCACCCCAGATGAGGCCCGCAATATCTTAGGCTTAAAACAGTAATTAGGTAACCATATCAACATGACAGATAACAGGCTATCTATTGGCATTATCGGATTGGGCGGTGTTGCTCAGGCGCACCTTCAAGCCTATGAATTATTAAATAATGTCACTATTGTCTCAGTTTGCGATGTCAGAGCAGATGTTGCCGAAGCCATTGCCAAAAAATACCAGGCGCAGGCTTACAGTGACTACCGGAAATTACTAGACACAGGATGTGTTGATCTAGCCTTGGTCTTAACGCCAGCGTCAACACATAGAGAAATTGTAGAAGCTGTGGCTGCTGCTGGTATTCATGTGTTTTGCGAAAAACCCATCGCCGTCACACTGGAAGATGCTGAAGCCATGGTGGCTGCCTGCAAACTAGCCAAGGTAAAACTCTTTTACGGTTCTTGTTATCGGTATTTACCTGCCATTGTTAAAGCCAAACAATTGATTCAATCGGGGGCCATCGACGACGTTCAACTTATGACCGAGCAGTTGATTGGCGGTCATGGCAAAGAGAATTATACGGAACTGCCACCCATCCATTACCCCCTCGGCGGACCCGGTGGCCCGGGTTCCGGCTTGGTAGATCACGGGGTTCATTTGATAGATATTTTTGCCTGGCTCAACGACTCTGAGATTGTGTCGGCTCAAGGTCAGGGCCTGATCTCAGGCGCACCGGCCTCCAGTGAGTTTATGGTGATGCAATTGGCGAACGGCGCAATCGGCCATCTGCTCTATAACGCAGCCACTTATCCAACAGGGCTACCCAACGAAGGCATGTTTAGCGGCGGACAGGCCTGGCTTGCCGATGACAGCGTGGCAGAGGCGGGCAAGTGGGAAACCGAACCCGGCTCTATTTCGGTATATGGGACTACAGGCTCATTACGCATTTTTCATTATACCAATGCGTTATTTATCAATACTGGCGAAGGTCCTCATCAGGTTCAACTCACAGGTCGTCCGGCCTTTGGTCACTTTGCTACACAATTGGAAGATTGTGCTGAGGTCATTTTTAACAACAGAAAACCAAGTGTGAGCGGAGAAGATGGGGTTCTGGCCTTGAAGGCATTGTTGCAGGTTTATACCTGATTATGATCGGATCAACGTTTGCGAAAGGCCATTTTATAGGAGTCGTTTAATAAAGGTTTATTTCGTAGAAAAAGATGAGATAGGCATCGCCTTACTGGAAATATTTACTATCAAAAAAGAGGCTAGGTATGAAACAAAAATATGTATTGATAGAACGCGATGGGCCGGTTTGCACGTTCAGCCTTAATCGTCCCGAGAAATTAAACGCCGTCAACGCCGACTTGATCGATGAGTTTTGTACCGCGCTAAAAGTAGTGAATGACGACAAAGCAATCAAAGTCATTGTGTTAAAAGGCGAAGGGAGGGCGTTTTGTGCCGGCGCAGACCTGGAAGAGGGTGAGCTGGGTATTGGCACTAACGAAGCTAAGGTCCGCGCCGAGACGGAACAGTTACAGGAAATTACCCGGCAGCTACTGTATAGCGACAAAATAGTGATTGGTGCCATCCAGGGTTGGGCTGTCGGGGCTGGAATGGAGTGGGCCATTAACTGCGACTTCCCAATTTGGGCGCAGAGTGCCAAAGGGTTTTTTCCCGAAGCCAAATGGGGGTTATCCGTTACCGGGGCAATTACCACCCTACTACCCGCCTTAGTAGGACCCATAAAAGCCCGCGAGTTGATTCTTCTTGGCGAAAAGCAAACTGCTGATGATTTTCTACGTTTGGGCATCGCCTGGAAAGTCGTTCCCGATGAGCAATTGATCGATGAGGCAATGGCCTTGGCGAATAGATTATCTAGCTTGCACGCCCGATCCATTGCCGATTTAAAACGGGGCATCAATCTGGGTAGCTATACGGATATCGAAAAGGCGTTGGCCTATGAAACCGAGATTTATGTCTCGTCTATTCAGGACCCGCAAACCGCAGAAAACATTAAGCAATTTTCGGAGGATTAAATGTAGATGGCTGTGGAATTAACATCTGTCCATAAAAGTGCCCTAAAAAAATAGGCACTGGCGTTAGGAAAGATGCGAATAGTTACATTAATCAAGCAGAGAATACTAATGAAATGCTATTTTGAATTATTCACGAAAATTCTGGGGATTTCTGTTTTATTCTCGGTCATATTGTCGGGGTGCAACCAGAAAAATGTGGTCTTCTCGTTAACGGACATTCAGCCGGAAGCGGCGACATTTGATCCAACTAGGCGGCGTATTGCCCAGGGCACGCTCACCGGGATAATAAAAAGTAACGGCAGCCACGCATGGCTCGGCGTACCCTATACTGAACCGCCCGTGAATAATCTCCGGTGGCAACCCCCTCTCCCACCAAAGAACTGGCCGAGTGAATTTAAGGCCAACAGCATTGCCTCACCCTGTGTTCAACCGGTTTCTCACATGACCTCTGACGTGGCTGATACCGCCGTTGATGGCATTGTCGGCAGTGAAGACTGTCTCTATCTGAATATTTTTGCGCCGCAAGCTGTCGCAACGGGGGAGCCGTTACCGGTTATGGTATGGATCCATGGAGGCAGCAATACTTTTGGTCACGGCGGTAACTACGATGCCTCTACGCTCGCACAAAAACAGAATGTGATTGTTGTAACAATCAATTACCGGCTGGGACCTCTTGGTTGGTTTTTGCACCCGGCCATTATTGATGACAATGCGTCAGCAGAAGAACGCTCAGGCAACTGGGGAACGCTGGATATGATCAGAAGCCTGCAATGGGTTCAGGAAAACATCGAAAGTTTTGGTGGCAATCGCAACAAGGTGCTGATTTTTGGTGAGTCCGCCGGGGGTTATGATGTGATCAGTCTTATGCTTTCACCCAGAGCCAAAGGACTGTTTCACAGCGCCGTGTCTCAAAGTGGGGGGCTCCTTATGTCATCCATCACCGAAGCCAGTAATTATATGGATGATGAGCAGCCGGGCTATCCCTCCTCCAGCTCGCGGGAACTGATCAACAAAATACTGATCCGCGATGGCCAGGTTGCTGACCGGGGTGCAGCCAAAAAGAGACAGGAGCCCATGTCTCAACAGGATGTGAAGACGCTTTTGTATGAGCAAACAGGCGCGGATATTCTAGCGGCTGCACTGATCAAAAATGACGATAAAACTTCATGGAATACTCGTTTAATTGCCGATGGCTATGTATTGCCGGATAAACCGGTCTACGAAGTCCTCGCAGCCGGTAACTACAATCAGGTTCCTATTATCCTTGGAACTAATCGTGATGAGTATCGGTACGGGTTCTATGCCGACGAAGAAATCCTAAAATGGTTTGACACTACACCTGACGATTACCTACGCGTAACAAAATACCCCGCCGATGCATGGAAAGTACGTGGTGTGGACGCCATTGCCGACATTATCAGCAAAGTGCAGGGAGACAGGGTATTCGCTTATCGATTTGATTGGGACGAAGAGGGGGCTAAGGACGGCAGGGATTATGGCTTACTCGCGGGTGCATACCATACGCTGGAACTGGCCTTTCTTTTTGGCGACTGGACTGTAGGCGGGTTTATTAAAGGGGAAAATAAAAACACCATTTTGCCGCCACAACGCCAGACCTCTATTAATGCACTTTCAGACAGTATGATGTCTTATTGGGCCGAAATGGCCGATAACGGAAAACCTGGTGCCGGTAGAAATGGTAAGGAAGTTGGATGGACTGCGTGGCGATCGGGGGACAACAGGTCCAAAACAATGATCCTGGACTCATCCAACGACGGTGGCATACGCATGACTGACCTTCGGCTGACACAAATAGAGATAAGACAAAGTTTGCTTGCAGACGATAACTTCGAGAGTCAAATGGCACATTGCTGGGCCTATGCCAAAACGTTTCCAAAATACACTCTGCAGCCGGACTTTGAGTTCAATTCCGCAGAGTATGAAACCCTCGGAAAAGAGGGTTGCGTCGCTTATCCTCCAGAAGATTTCTGACGATTAAGTGAAGAAAAGCGAATGTCCTTAAACGGAATGTGTATTCAACGGGAAATCCAGAATGACCACAAAAACACAGAAAAAAACCAGTATTCAATTAAGAAGCACACAGCAGTAGCACCAAGCGGAAAAGGACTCAGTAGATACAAAAGAAAAGCATTTATAAGGGAATCTCTTATGGCACAACAAGCAATTTTCGAAGGATTAGTATAGATGACTGTGGAATCAACCCCCGTTCATGCCCGTATCACGGATTATGTGCATCAGTATGCTCGGGAAACGCCGGGCAGTGAGGCCATTGTCTTTGGTGGTGAGCGACTCACGTATCAAACACTGGAAGCCCGGGTAGAAACCTGCGCTCGGGCCTTGTTGGCACTGGGTGTTAAAAAAGGTGATCGGGTGGCGATGTTGAGTACCCCACGACCGGAATATTGGACTTTGTTTCTGGCAACGGCTGGTATCGGCGCCATCTGGCTAGGGGTCAACCCCAAATACAGTCTGGATGAATGCCGTTATGTGATTGAGGATGCCAAGCCGAAGC
>Ga0209119_1004456_pt1 | contig 11515 bp, 13 predicted proteins | sample COG_03_FD_184747 | JGI IMG/M metagenome (GOLD analysis project Ga0209119, IMG submission 184747) | Pelagic Microbial community sample from North Sea - COGITO 998_met_03 (SPAdes) (version 2) | ecosystem: Environmental > Aquatic > Marine > Neritic zone/Coastal water | place: Helgoland, sampling... | reverse complement strand
GTTTTTTTTATATTTATTTTTTATGAAATCTTTAGAAAAAAAATTAAAAAATCCTGTTTGGTACTCATTAAAAGAAACGCACAATAGATTTCTGATAGCCTATGATTCCGTTCAATTTTACCAGCCGAAAGTGTGTACTTTTGGAGCTTTTGAAGACCACTCAAAAACAGCCGACGCATTGGATGCCTATGCTACTATCGCGGAACGGTTCTTTGTAGTTTCTGAAATCGAACCCACGATCAATCCAAAAAAAATCGTTTTGGAAAAAAAGATCGTTGGATGTCAAATGGTCCTGAGAGGACAAGTAAAACTTAAAGTAGAAATCTCAGAAAAAATTGTTTTGTTAACTGAAGAGTATGTAGATGAAATCTATGACTTAATCTGGTTGGTAATGCCTGGATATTACCAAAAGAGAACTTTTGAAATGGGCAAATACTTTGGTATTTTTAAGGAGGGTAAGTTAATCTCGATAACGGGACAGCGCATGCAAACGAACGATTTCATAGAAGTAAGTGCGGTGGTGACACATCCAGATTATAGAAAAAAAGGCTATGGAAAGCAATTGGTAGCCCACACGACAAATGAAATTTTGAAAGAAGGGAAAACACCAATTTTACACACAGATAAAGGAAACTCAGCAATTCCGCTTTATAAAAATTTAGGATATCAGGTAACCCGAGATATGAATTGGTGGTTATACCAAAGAAAATAATAGCTATATTAATTTATTACACGGTTTATCTAAATTTATAAACGCCATTAAAATGCCGAAAAAAGGAAAAGGAAAAGCGAAAAACACCGCAAACAAAGCAAAACACAGCAAATTGATGGCGAGAAAAACAAACAAAGTAGCGTTGGAAAAAGTCAAACATAAGGAACGTTTAAAAGCGATTATCAAACAGGTAAACGACCTCAAAAAGTCAGAAGATATTTTATGAATTTTAGGTATTTTTTAGGGGCCATCATTTCAATTCCATTGCTCCCTTTGTTGTATTTTCAAGGGAAAAATATTAGGAAGAGAATTCCCAAACTTCCCGAAGCAAAAAATCCAGAAGGATCTGTAAATACGCATTTCAATGAAACGTTGCACCTTCTAACTATCGGCGAAAGTACCATTGCAGGCGTGGGTGTCGAATACCATCAAAATGGCTTTACAGGTGCATTGGCAGAAACTCTTTCTAAGAAATTAAAACGAAATGTACAATGGAAGGTATATGCAAAAAGTGGCTACACCGTAAAACACGTATGCACAAAAATAATTCCCAAAATTAAAGAACGTTCTTTTGATATGATTGTTATTGGTATGGGAGGAAATGACGCGTTTACATTAAATTCTCCTAAGAAGTGGATTTCAGACATAGACCGTCTTGTGAATTTACTACAAAACAACTACCCAGCAACCCCAATTTTTTTCACCAACATGCCCCCTATCAAAGAGTTCCCAGCTTTTACAAAAAGTATACGATTTGTGATCGGTAATTTGGTAGAAATCTTAGGACAAGAATTGCACAGCTTCACAAAAAACAAAGAGGCTGTTTTTTATTGTAACGAGATGATCACCCTAGATAAATGGAATGAAAAAAATTCGTTAAAATCCAATAACGCTTCCATTTATTTCAGTGATGGTATGCACCCCTCTGAATTGACCTATCGTATTTGGGGAGAAGAAATGGGCGAATTTATCTCTAAAAAATACAAGAAACGATCGATTAGAAATTAAATCACATAAAAAAACCCAAGCTAAAAAGCTTGGGTTTTTTATTGTATTTCCTCTTATTTATTGATCTATTGAACCCAAAACACGTTTCATAAAGGTATTGAGTGCTTCTTTTTTAGAAACGCCTTCCTTGATCATTTTATCTACTTCAATGGCCCCATATAAATTAGAGATTAATTCTCCAATTACATCCAGTTCTTCGTCTTTTAAAGAGGCAACTTCTGTAATCGATTCTAAGGTTTCTATGGCTTCCAGCACATAATCTTGATCGTTTTCTTCGATAAAAGTAGTCAAATGCTTTATAATAGGTAGTTTCATAATTAAATCACTTCGTTTACCAAGTCTTTTAAAACTTCAAACTTATTAGTTTGCGTTTGATTGATCATTTTTCCATCGACAAAAGCTGCAAATGTTGGCAAATTACTGACATCTGCTAATTTTCTACTCTCAGGAAATTTTTCAGCATCTGCAATCACAAAAACCACCGCTTCATTTTCTGAAGAAAGCTTTTTGAATTTCGGCTTCATTATTCTACAATTCCCACACCATCCCGCAGAATATTGAACAACAACCGTTTTATTACCTGCTACTATTTCAGCTAAATTATCTTGACTTAGTTCTTGCACCATGATTGATTGATTATGAATTAATGAGAAGCTAAATATGCTGCAGTTCCTTTTGCATTTGGAGACATGGCATCTTTCCCTTCTTCCCAGTTTGCAGGACATACCTCACCGTTTGTTTGTACATGCGAATACGCATCGATCAATCGTAAAAACTCATTTACATTTCTACCAACTGGCATGTGATTGATTCCTTCATGAAACACAGTTCCTTCTTCGTCAATTAAATAGGTTGCTCTGTAGGTAACATTGTCTCCTTCTACTTGCACAGATCCTGTTGCTTCGTCATAAGTTTCATTCGTAATGTCTAAAATTCCTAATATTGAGGATAAGTTTCGGTTGCTATCTGCTAAAATTGGATAGGTCACTCCTTCAATACCTCCGTTATCTTTAGAAGTACTCAACCAAGCAAAATGAACTTCTGGAGTATCACAAGAAGCACCAATTACAACGGTATTTCTTTTTTCAAATTCTCCTAAAGCAGCTTGAAAAGCATGTAATTCTGTAGGACACACAAAGGTAAAATCTTTTGGATACCAGAACAATATTACCTTCTTTTTGTTTTGAATTGCCTCTTCCAATACATTTACTTTAAATGTATCTCCCATTTCATTCATTGCGTCTACACTTAAATTTGGGAATTTTTTTCCAACTGCTGTTGCCATTGTTTATTTATTTTTTATTAATAATTATTTTCTAGTACAAAGATAAATAAGGTACCGGTGCTAACTGTAAAAAGTTAATGCGAACTTTTTATATTTGCATCAAGTTTTTTTATAGCTTTAAAGAGGGGGTTTAATTGCTGTTTTTTGTAGGGTGGGTTTTGATTAAGGGAAGGATAACGTGTTTGTACAAGATTTTTTGCGGCGGTTAAGCAATTAATTTACTAAATAATAACAGACAAAGAAAGTGTACGAGTACTTTCGTAAGTATGCCAGAAACAAAGTAATTAATTTTGTACGGTGTTGGCTGTAGTGTTTTATTCGTTTGTTTCATTATTCATGAGTAAATCTTCAAGGTTTTCTTCAATATCAATTTCTGAATTTATTTCCGTTGTAATTAGTTTGGATGATTCACTTGTCGGTAATTCTTGTACTTTCTTTAACTGCCTTTCAATTGCACGAGTTCTAACTCCAGCTTGGTCTATTGTATTTGCTGCTTCTGTTAGTTTCTTTTTAGTTTTTTCTAGAACAGTTCCAAACTTTCCGAATTCTGTTTTTACAACTCCTAGGACATCCCAAACTTCGCTACTTCTTTTTTCAATTGCCAATGTTCTGAAGCCCATTTGTAAACTATTTAATAATGCACTTAATGTTGTTGGACCAGTAATTGTTATTTTAAAATCTTTTTGTAATTTCTCAAATAATCCAGGTGTTCTTAATACTTCTGCATACAAACTTTCAAATGGAAGGAACATTATTCCATATTCTGTTGTATTTGGTGGGTCAATATATTTTTCCTTAATATCCTTTGCGTTCTTGATAATTGAAGCTTTAAATGCCTTTCTTAAAACCTCTAATTTTTCTGGGTCTCCATCATCATAAGCGTCAACCAAATGTTCATAATCTTCTTTAGGAAATTTAGAATCAATAGGTAACCAAAGTGTTTTCTCTAAACTATTATTATTTGGTAATTTAATAGCAAATTCAACAATAGCTCCGCTTCCTACTTTGGTTTTTACATTTTGTTCGTATTGTTCATTAGTTAAGAGGTCTTCTAAAATATTTGCCAGTTGATATTCCCCTAAAATACCTCTTGATTTAACATTAGTCATTACCTTTTTAATATCTCCAACACTATTTGCTAAAGTCTGCATTTCACCAAGTCCTTTATGAACTAAATCTAACCTCTCACTAATAAGTTTAAAGGAATCGTCAAACCTTTTTTCTAAAGTTGATTCTAATTTTTCATCAACTGTCACTCTCATTTCTTCGAGTTTTTTTGAATTATCATCTTGTAAAGACTTTATTTTTTGCTCTAAAGTTTCTCTAATTTTTTCAAGTTTAGCTTCTGTGTCAGTTTTTGTTTTTTCTTGCTTTAATAATAAATCACTAAATTTTTGTCTTTGAAGGTCATTAAAATCTTTAATATTCAATGTGAATTTATCTTCAAATGATTTTAAAGAATCCGATAATTCTGTTCTATTTTCTTTGATTGTTTTGGTTAGTGAATCTCCAAAATTCTTAAATGAATTATTTAGTTCTTCTCTAGTGTTTTTTAATCCAGTTTGAGCTTCTTCTCTATTTGTGGAAAATTCGTTTCTAATCAATGGGTCAACGTTTGAAATAGAAGTGTTCGTTTTCGTAAACTCATCTTTTAATTCAGTTGATATTGAATTTGATTTTTTAAATAAGGTCAATAGAATATTAATGATTATTAATACACTGACTATTATTAAAATAATTTCGGTTAATGTCATCTTTTTCTGTTTTTCAAATTACTGGCAACGTGTTTGTGTATGAGTTGTTGCGTGTTTAAGCGACTAATTTATTAAATACAAACTGAATAGAAAATCCGCAAGGATTTTCGTAAATAAGCTCGAACAAGCAATTAATTATACGCGGTGTTGTAACCAGTACTTCTTTAGAATAAGCTATCTGGATACTTCTCAATCTCTTTTTCAGCTTGTTCATCTTTAGTTTCCTGTATTTGTTTAATTATAGATTTTGTTTCTCTGAATTGTTGAGCTTCTATTACTTTTATAAAATCTACTTCCTTTTCATATTTGTCAATAATAACTTGTTCGATTTCGTCTAATGAAACTCTAAAATATTCCTTTCTGTAATTTACTTTATTGATACGTCTATCATCAAATTCCTTATGTAATAGATTCTCTAATTCAGGTGCGTTTTCTGAAAATATCATTGCATGCAAATCAAATGTAAAAGGAACAGAAGCATCTCCTAATTCTTTTACTCTATCCATTGGTTCGAGTCTTCTCGTCATTCCAATTTTATAAACATTTTCTCCAAATGAACCAAGATTAGAAATTATGTAAACGTGACCTGATTTCGTTTCTTGCGCCCTTGAAATTGCTCTTTCTTTTGCTTCGTGAGCTTCTTTTAAGTTCTGTTCCAACTGTTTGATTTGAAAATTCAGTTCATCTAATTTTTCTCCGCTTACTAATCCTAAATCCTTTTTTGCACGTTCTAACGCCTTTTGGAAACGCTTTTCTTCCACCTCTGCATCTTTTCTTGCTTTTTCAAATTCTCGTTGTGCTCTTTCTTCTTCTCGTTGTGAGTCTCTAATTGCTTTTGCTTCTTCTTTTTCTTGATATTTTTTATGAGATAATTCATAAATTAAATGGAGTTCATCTAATTTTAGTTTAAGATACCTGTCGGTTATAATAGTGTTGTTAGATTTACCAAGTTTGTTAATTGCTGTAAAAGCTTTTTTAATTCTTTCTTCGAAGCGTTTAATATTATTCCATCGCACTTTTGATATTAATGAGTCACATTCGCCATTAAATGCTCTTAAAGTTAAATTAATGTATCTTCTTGTCATTATTTCGCCTTGCTTTCGGCTATTTCCAACAGTCCATTCCGTATTACAAACGCAAGCATTTCCGCCTTTTATTAGTTGTTTTTGCTTTGTAACAATTTGTATAATTTTCTCTTTGTATTTTTCTGAAGTTTCTAAATCAAAAATTGGTTCATAAATTCCAAGTTCAACAAATTCTAAATCGTTTTGGTATAATTTAATATCTTTTTCTAATTCTTTAAAAATTGACTTTGAGATGACAAATTTATCATTCAATTCTATTGAGTTTTCTTGGATTTCGGAAAATTCCTTATTCTTTGATTCAATTTCATTTTCGATTGATATAATTTCGCTAAATCTTTCTAAATCAGAATTCAGTTTTTTATTTTCTTCAATCTTTGTAGAGATTTCGGAGTTTAATTTAGTTTTAGTTTTTTTATATTGATTTAGCATAAGAAATAATGCAATTCCTAAAGCTAAAATTGTGATTATTAATCCTAATGTCATTTTCAGTTCGGGTTTTTCTTGTATTGGTTACAACGTTATTGTATATGGTTTGTTGCGTGTTTTAAGCACCTAATTAAGAAATACAAACTGAATGGAAAATCTGCGAGGATTTTCCTAAGTAGGCTTTTACCAGCAATTTTTTTTACACGGTGTTGTGGTTAGTATTTTATTATATTAATTTATTTATTCTATTCTCAAGTTCTTTTAACTTTTTTTCAAGTTCGACAGGAATAAGCTCATTTAATTTACTCATCTCTTTTAAGTCTTCAAAAGCTTTCTCATAATTGGCTTTATTCCCTATTTTTTCATCAATTATATGCTGATTTAATTTTTCAAGAGAGACTTTTAGTTTATTGACATATTCTTCATTTAATAAATGTGAGATTACAATGACATCTTTGATGTTTTTTGAAAAAAAATTAGCGAGTTTACCAACATCTTCCGTTGACTTGATTTCACTAAGGTCACTTTCTCGATTTGAAATTTCAAACTTAACCGTTTCTAACTTTTGTCTTATTTTTTGAATAAGGTCGATTTTAGTTTTCTTTAATTCTATTTCATTCTGTTTTGCAGAAATCTTTTGATTAAAAATAATTTTTATTATTACAATGAGAAGCGATGAGATTGAAGCAATAATTACGACTAAAATTTCAGTTGGTATTTTCATTTTCTTCCTATTTAATGAGTTTTGTTATATTAACCACAACGTCTCTGCTATGAGGAGTTGCGTGAATTCATATTGTAATTTCAAACAGTCCAATTTGATAATATAATTCGTCTGAAATTTCATTATAAGTGAAAAATCCGTATTCGGAAACATATTTTTTATAAAAATATTTCATTGATGGGCCTGCCATAACCAAGCCTACAAAGTCAATATTTTCAGTCTTAGGCTTGGAGTTTACTTCAATTTTTCCAAAACTGTAAAGAACCATTTTAGGAATATTACCATTAACTAAGCTTATAAATTTAGGATAGTTTCCGTGTCTTAATACTTGCAAATTCTATATTGAATTTAGTTTCTTTTTTTCGTCCTTCATTATTTTTAATAAATATCTAAGTACAATTCCAATAATGTATTTTTCTTCTTTCATTTCTTAATTGCAAGTAACGGTTTTACTATGATGTGTAACCTTAGGTTATGGAATATAGACTTTATTAGTAGCAGTTTTTTTTAAAATTCTAAATTCTTTTTCCTATATATTAAAATTTTGATAGTCTGTATTTGTTTTCAATTGTCCATGTCCTGCTTGATTAGAATGGCATTGTATACAAAGGACCTCTAAGTTATTAGAATTGTCGTTCGATTTATCACCATCACGGTGGTGAACATGAGCAAATTTTCTATGTTCCTGTTTAGACATATTTATGCCACAGTCATTACATTCATAGTTTCTCTGTTTTCGTATAGTTTTACTTTTTAGGTTAAAGTTTTTATTGTAAACATTCAAAGGAGCGTTGTTAGCGTTTCTAAAAAGACCTGTGTTGAGCTCGGTATCTCTGAACATTGCAAAGTATTCCTCTAATTGAAAGCCTTCATAAATCTCTTGTTTAATTCTATTAGGGTGTGCTGTATAATTCTGGTAGTTGATTTGTTTAAGGCAGTTTTTACAGACTTTGAGAGGTTCTATTAGGTCTTTTTTGACAATAACATTGTTGTCAAGTAGGTTTATTTTAAATTGCCCATCAGTGCGTAATGAGACTACGTATCTTGAATTCCTTCTGTTTTGAAATGCTATACTTATTGTATTGCACTTTCTTAAATGAAACTTGTAACCTCTTGAATGATATTTGGAATACTGGTCTCGGATATAAACAATGACTTTTCGACCTTTATATTCGAAAACTCCATCTCTGATTTTGATTTCGTTTAAGTCAATTTCGACTTCACCTGTTTTGAGTAATTCGGCAAGCTTAGAGTCATCTATTCCTTCCCATAAATTTGGTGTTTCGATTCGTTTCAAATCTGCTCCCATTTCTTTCAGGAGCGAGTTTAATTTTTCAAATTGGTAGAAATCAATCAACTTCATTACTCGCCAAGAATTTTTGCAATACGTTTTTCTGCATTTGTTTTAACTCTAAATTCCACTCTCCTAGAAAGTCGACGGTTTTGATTACCGTCCTTATCAATTATTAGCTTACTAGAACTTAAACCGTTTGCAGTAACATTTAATCTAATCCACTTGCTCAACTCACTATCTTTCTCGTTGGATAAAACAAAGTCAAGAACGTTTCTTGTGCGGTCCTGAGAAAGTTCCATATTATATATATATGCACGGTCTTCAGTAGTTTCCGCTCGCCAATAACTAGAAGTATGACCTTCTATTCTTATTTCGTCAATATCATTTCGGTATTCATCTTGATGAAGAATTGCTATGAATCTAGGGAAAAAGTCTGCAAGGATTATTTTGAAATCAGGCTTTAAATTAGCAATGCCCATATCGAAAAGGATTTCAGGTGATTTAAAACGAACACTAAGATTGGTTTTGTCAATTTCAGCGTTCCATTTTTTTAAATCTTCATCAAATTCAGTACTAAGGTCTTCGTATAGTTCATTTTGAAGCTTATTATACGTTATCGCAACTTCTTCAATTTTCTCTTTCTCTAAATAGACTTTTAACATATAACTGACCGCAATGAGCAGAAATACCATCATGAGCACAGACATTAAATCTGAGATTGGCAGCCATTGACTTTCGCCTTCTTGCTTATTTGAAAAATTCTCCATTTTAGTTTATTCCATTTACCATTTGAACAAGTTCTTTCAGTTTTTCTGTTAGAGGTTTATAATCATTAACAAAATGCTTAGAAAGACTAGTAAGATGAGTACCTAGACCTTCTAGAGACTTGTTTAATTCCTGACCAAGCTCATTGTCTAGGTTCATAATTCTATCGGCATTGTCAGCAATCATTTTCTCAATATTTGCTTTGTAGCTCTCCATTAACTGTTGTTGTGTTGTGGAAAAAGAATCATAATTTGACTGTATATGAGCTAATGAATCACTGACATATTTATTTGAAGTCTCAGTAAGCGAATTCATGTTTTGTTCTATAATTGGAAAAGAGTCTTTTGCTTTTTGCCCCAATTCAGAAAAAGAAGAAACGGTTTGAGAAAAATCTGATACAACCGATTTTAAAATTTCATTTGTTTCATAAATGGTTTCATGACTTTCTGCGGTTGTTTTTAATGTTTTATCTATTCCTTCAATATTAGTGGCAATAGAAGTGAATTTATTAGTTAACGTCTCTACATGTTTTTTGTAGGCTTTTTGCCATTCGAGCATTGCACCGACAGCAGTATTTAATTGCTTGAAGTTTTCTCCAAACTGCTCATTAATTTTTGCATTAAAATCACGCATCACTTGGGTTAAGGCATTAATGAGACTTTGCGTATTGTCCGCAACCATTTTTTCAGCAAAGTCCTCAAATGATTTATTCATTTTATCAAATCCGTCTGAATTAGTTGTTCTGATTTTTTGAAGTTGGGTAACCATAGTAGAATCTCCATCCCCTGAAATTGAATTTGCAACTCGATTAAGTGACTCCACCATTTGCTCAACCAAATCATCTGATTTTTTACCTATTACCTCTTCTTTAAATCCATAAATACTTGGCATAATCCTTAATACGAGATTTGCTAATAATCCTGCTATAGAAGTTACGAATGCAGTCTGAAGTCCGTTTATTAACTTAGGAATACTTGCTGTAATTTCTTCAGGGTTAAAATTTAGTAGACCAATAAAAACTCCGAAAAAAGTTCCAAAAATGCCAATGGTAATTGTTAAGCCAGCAATGTGTCCTTTTCCAAACTTCTGTTTTAAGATAAATGGCGATAATAAAATCACAATCGCTATTATATAGGAGATTGTGTCCATATTTTGATTTAGTGATTCAATCATAGTTTATTGTTCTATTCGTTTTTTTAATGGCCACGAAAAAGTTATTATAAAGAACAACCCTCCACTTTACAGCTTGCTGTTTTCCTATGTAACAGGAACTTTTGTCCTCATTCATCATTAAAGTTACGTATGAAAAACAGTGAATGGAAGTAAAGCATCTGTATTTAGATGAAATGAGGTTTTTATGAGATAAACAAGAGCATAGCACGCTTATGTAGGCTCTATGTGAAGTTATAACTGATTCTCTTTTGCAAGTTTTTTACAGCTTCAAAGAGGGGTTTTAATTGCTTTCTTTTGAGGGGTAGGTTTGATTAAAGGAAGGACAAATTGGAACAGGGAGATGAGCAACGGATTTATGTATGAAAAGTAGCATGTAAAAAGACGCTAACTTTTCGGATTGAACTAAAGCCGAATTTAAAAATTTGATTGACATACTAAATAGACCCAAACCTTTCGGTTTAGTAATTACTAGCTATGTTTTATACATCGTGTTGGCAATAGTATTTTATTCAATATACTTTCCTTTTAATGCTTCAATGATTATTTTATGGTCTTCTTCATCGTGTAATCCTGAAACGGTTATAATCGCTATCATTCCTGCGTTTTCAACAAAAATTGGGATTGAACCACCTTTGGCTAAATATTCTTTTTCATCAAGAGCAAAAGTTTTTTCCAATGTCATATTTCCATTAATCAAATCGTTTTTTACGCTTAAAGAACTCTCTTCAAAATGTTTCGTCACGTTTGCTTTTCTTCTTAACCAAAGATGTTTGTCAGCAGGAAGATTGTCGTCAACAAATAGAAAAATTGTATGATTCAGTCTCTCAACTTTCACAGCAATATTTTGATTTCTTTCCTTTGATAAATTTAGAATTGCCAGACCCATTTCAAGTCCAATTCGATTATTAAAACTATTTAGTTCTATTTTCTTTAATATTTCTTGTTTCATATGTTTGTTCTGTGCTGACAAATTTCCTAAAATCCCAAAAAAGAAAATCAAGCCTATAATTCTTTTCACAATCTTTTTTGTCATATTAAAGCCAACGGATTAGTATAAGAATAGTAGCGGATTATCACACACTAACTTTTCGGATAAACACAGACCTTTTATATATCTTCTTACTTTGGTTTAAGCAACTAAACCGCTATTTTTTATATACGGCTTAAGTTAGCATTTTAATAAAAACACTAAATTAGACATATAAATTAGAAAGAACAAAAGAGGGGATTAAGGTTATTATATACGCAGAAGCTTAAGACTTCGTCAACATTGAAAATCACCTCTCTTT
>Ga0209119_1004447_pt1 | contig 11525 bp, 11 predicted proteins | sample COG_03_FD_184747 | JGI IMG/M metagenome (GOLD analysis project Ga0209119, IMG submission 184747) | Pelagic Microbial community sample from North Sea - COGITO 998_met_03 (SPAdes) (version 2) | ecosystem: Environmental > Aquatic > Marine > Neritic zone/Coastal water | place: Helgoland, sampling... | reverse complement strand
GTACCTACCTTCTAATATAAAATTTAATGTCCGGTCTACCATCAAATGCAAGGTTTTTACATTGGGTTGTTTTTGCCAACCATGAAAACGATAGCCTAAATATTGAATATTAATGACGTAGAAATACTTTTTCATTTCAAAATAAAAATTGATTGGAAAAATAGACTATTTATTAATTGTGACAAAAAATTTATAACTTGTATTACTATTTACTAACTAAAACTAAAAAATTATGACAACCACATCAACAAACAAACCGCCAATTTGGTTCTGGATTTTAAGTATAATTGCTCTAGTCTGGAATGGCATGGGTGTTAATATTTACTTACAACAAGCTTTTAAAACCGAGAGTTATCAAACCATGTATTCTGAGGAGCAACTTGAAATTGCTGCTAACGTGCCTGCCTGGGTAACCGCTGCTTTTGCTATAGCTGTTTTTGCAGGCGCTTTGGGTGCCATTGGACTGTTACTTAGAAAATCTTGGGCAGTAAAATTATGGTTCTTATCTTTAATTGCAGTAATCATACAAATGGGATATACCTTAATTAACGGTTATGAATCTAGCATCGTAATGACTGTAATGATAATCCTTTTTGCTCTTTTCTTTGTATGGTTCTCAAGAATGTCTCGAAATAAAGATTGGCTTTCTTAATAAATCGCATTAACCAATTAAAAAGGGCATTCTAATTTTATAGTGCCCTTTTTAATTTATTTATGCCTTCCCTTTAATTCGTTCTCTATATCCTTTAAAGTAAATCCTTTGGCTTGTAATAGCATTAAATAGTGAAACATTAAATCCGCGGATTCATATAGAAATAATTCATCATTATTATCCATAGCTTCAATAACAGTTTCAACAGCCTCCTCGCCTACTTTTTGAGCAATCTTATTAATACCTTTTGAAAATAAACTTGCTACATACGATCTATTGGTGTCTTTGTTGGCAACACGTTCAGCAATCACATTTTCTAAGGTTGAAAAGAAACCATAATTGGATGAGTTTTCTTCTTTCCAGCAGGTATCTGTTCCTTTATGGCATGTTGGTCCTACTGGGTTTACTTGTACTAAAAGCGAGTCATTATCACAATCATTTTTAATATCTACAAGATTTAAAAAATTCCCACTTTCTTCTCCTTTCGTCCAAAGGCGTTGTTTACTTCTACTAAAAAAAGTAACTAGTTTTGTTTCGAGGGTTTTTTGATAAGCCTCCTCATTCATATAGCCTAACATCAACACATTTTTTGTTGAAGCGTCTTGAATTATCGCCGGAACTAGTCCGTTTGAATCGTATTTAATAGTCATATTTATATCTTTATGTGATACTGAAACAAGTTCAGCATGACGACTAAAGTCGTACTTCTATATTATTCTTTTTTAATTCTTTTTTCAATTCTGGAATTGGAATTTCGCCAAAATGAAAAACACTTGCTGCTAAAGCGGCATCAGATTTTCCTTCTTTAAAAGTATCAATAAAATGCTGAACATTTCCCGCTCCTCCAGATGCAATAATCGGAATATTTAATAGTTCTGATAATTTTGCAAGCGCTTTATTAGAATAACCGTTTTTAGTACCATCGTGATTCATTGATGTAAATAGAATTTCACCAGCACCGCGCTCTTCAGCTTCTTTTGCCCATTCAAATAAATCGATTTCTGTCGGAATACTTCCACCAGCTAAATGCACTTTCCATTCACCATCAACTTCTTTAGCATCAATAGCTACAACTACACATTGGCTTCCAAATTTATTCGATAATTCGTTTATCAATTCAGGTCTCTTAACTGCTGAAGAATTAATAGACACTTTGTCTGCTCCACATTGTAGCAATGCATCTACATCTTCAATAGATGAAATACCGCCACCAACAGTGAACGGAATATTAACTTGTTCAGCGACGTGCAATACCATATCTAAAGTAGTTGCTCTCCCTTCAAGCGTTGCAGAAATATCTAAAAAAACAAGTTCGTCCGCACCATAATCAGCATATTGCTTCGCGAGTTCAACAGGATCTCCAGCATCTCTTAAATCAACAAAATTTACGCCTTTAACCGTTCGTCCGTTTTTAATATCTAAACAGGGTATGATTCTTTTAGTTAACATTATACAAATTTTTCTAGATCTCGAAGACTAATTCTGTTTTCATAAATCGCCTTTCCAATAATGACACCTTCGCAACCTAACTCGATTAATTTTGGTAATTCATCAATATGAGAAATGCCTCCGGAGGCAATCAATTTTATAGATTGTCCGCTACTACTATTACTACACTCGTCAATGATTTCTTTATACAAATCAAATGAAGGACCTTCTAGCATGCCATCTTTAGAAATGTCAGTACAAATCACATATTGAATACTTTTCTTTTGATACCCTTTTATAAACGGAATAACATCTTCTTTAGTTTGTTCCATCCAACCACTTATAGAAACCTTCCCAGCATCACTATCTGCTCCTAAAATGATTTTGTTTCCGCCATATTTATTAATCCAACCTTCAAAAGTTTCAGGGTCTTTAACAGCAATACTTCCTCCTGTAATTTGTCTGGCACCAGAATTAAAGGCAATAAGCAAATCTTCATTAGTTTTTAAACCACCGCCAAAATCAATTTTCAACTTCGTTTTTGAGGCAATCTGCTCTAATACTTTATAATTTACAATATGCTTAGCTTTAGCACCATCTAAATCTACTAAATGCAAATATTCAATACCAGAAGCTTCAAACATCTTTGCTACTTCTAAAGGGTTTTCATTATAAATTTTTTTAGTATCATAATCTCCTTTTGTTAGGCGAACGCATTTTCCGTCAATGATATCTATGGCTGGTATTATTCTCATATTCTGGGTGTTTAATCTTAATTTTTAAATTAGCTGAAAGCTACTTATAAATTCAAAAAATTCTTTAATATTTTTGCTCCTGCTGTACTACTCTTTTCAGGGTGAAATTGAACTCCATAGAAGTTTTCATGCTTTAATGCTGAAGCATAATTAATACCGTAATCTGTTTTAGCAATAGTCTCATTACAGTGTTCTGCATAATAACTATGTATTAAATACATGTATTCACTTTCTTTAATACCTTTAAACAAGTCAGATTTTAAATCTTTAATCACGTTCCATCCCATTTGAGGCACTTTTACATCATTAGTAAATCGTTTTACGTCTGTTTGAAAAATACCAAGACCCTTAGTGTTTCCTTCTTCGGTGGATTTACAAAGTAATTGCATACCCAAACAAATCCCTAAAACAGGTTGTTTTAAAGTTGGAATCAACTTATCCAATCCACTTTCTCGAAGCATTTTCATGGCACTATTTGCTTCACCAACACCTGGAAATATAATTTTATCAGCAGCCATAATCTCTTCTGGATTATCTGATAGAATAGCATCTACTCCTAAACGCTTAAAAGCAAATTGTATGCTTTTAATATTTCCTGCGCCATAATTAATAATTACTAATTTCATTAAAGCATTCCTTTTGTTGATGGCAAAATCATTTTTTCAATATCGCGTTTTACAGCCATTTTAATAGCCTTTGCAAAAGCTTTAAAAATGGCCTCAATTTTGTGATGTTCATTAGTACCTTCAGCTTTTATATTTAAATTGCATTTAGCCCCATCAGTAAACGATTTAAAGAAATGATAAAACATTTCAGTTGGCATTTTACCAATCATTTCACGTTTAAAATCAGCTTCCCAAACAAGCCAGTTTCTTCCACCAAAGTCAATAGCAGCTTGCGCATAACAATCGTCCATTGGTAAACAAAAGCCATAACGTTCTATTCCTAATTTGTTACCTAAAGCTTTATTAAATAATTCACCTAAAGCAATGGCTGTATCTTCAATCGTATGATGTTCATCAACTTCTAAATCACCATCTACTTTAATATTTAAATCTAATTGTCCATGACGCGCAATTTGGTCTAACATGTGGTCAAAAAACGCAAGTCCAGTATCTATATTACTTTTACCGGTACCATCAAGATTCAATTGAATAGCAATTTTAGTTTCATTAGTATTTCTTATCGAACCTCCAGAACGTTCATCGGCTTTTAGGAACGCATAAATTCTAGCCCAATCATTACTCTCTAAAGCAATAAAATCATTGAGCGCTTCATGCTTAACTGTTATTTCGTCTGTTCCTAAATTAGTTTCATCATTAATAAATATGCCTTTTGCTCCAAGATTCTTTGCTAATTCAATATCCGTTAATCGATCTCCTATTACAAATGAATTTTCTAAATCATAGTCATCAGAAAAGTACTTTGTCAGTAAACCAGTATTTGGTTTTCTTGTTGGGGCATTGTCTTTAGCAAATGTTCTATCAATGAATTGTTCTTCAAAAACTACACCTTCATCTTCGAACGTTTTAAGAATGAAGTTATGAACAGGCCAAAATGTATTTTCAGGATAAATTTCGGTGCCTAATCCGTCTTGATTGGTTATCATCACTATTTCGTAATCCAATTCATTAGCAATTCTACTTAAGTATTGAAACACTTTCGGGTAAAACTCTAATTTTTCGAATGAATCTATTTGTTCATCAGCTGGCTCTCTAATAATGGTGCCATCTCTATCGATAAAAAGTACTTTCTTCATGATATAGATTTTAATGTATCTATTAATGTTCTATTCTCTTTTGGAGTGCCAATCGTAAACCTTAAACAATTTTCACATCCAGGTTGTGTGGTACGATTTCTTATTACAATGCCCTTATCTATCAATTGATCATAACGTTTATTTGCGTCATCAACTTCAACCAGCACAAAGTTAGCGTCAGATGGGTATATTTTTGAAATATAATCTATTGACTCTAATTTTGTAATTAGCAAATCACGCTCTTTTAATATATTAGTTACCTGATTTTGTGTTAACCCTTGTTGTTCTAATTGTGAAATTGCTTTTTGTTGTGTTAGGATATTCACATTATATGGCGGCTTAATACGGTTTAAAACTGAAATAATTTCTTCTGAAGCATAACAAATCCCCAAACGAATTCCCGCCATACCATAAGCTTTTGAGAGTGTTTGAGTAATGATTAAATTAGAAAACTCATTTAATCTACTGGTCCAACTTTCTTTATTTGAAAAATCGATATAAGCTTCGTCTATAACTACAATACCTTTAAATTCGTCAATTAATCTTTCAATGGATTTTACTTCAAAACTATTTCCTGTTGGATTGTTTGGCGAACATAAAAAAAGTAGCTTAGAATTACTATTCGCTACATTCAGAATATCTTCAACTTTTGGTTGAAAATCAGCATCTAACTGGACACTTTTAATTTCAATAGCATTGATATTTGCCAATACACTATACATGCCGTAAGTAGGTGGTAATGTAATGATGTTGTCTTGATTAGGTTCGCAAAATGTTCTATAAATCAAATCTAAAACTTCATCACTGCCATTTCCTAAAAGTATATTCTGTTGTGTAACACCCTTAATCGTTGAAAGCAAAGATTTTAAAGTTCTTTGTTGCGGGTCTGGATAACGATTAACGCCATTTTCAAACGGATTTTCATTCGCATCTAAAAACACCATGTCATCACTATTACCCTGAAATTCATCTCTTGCCGAAGAATACGGTTTTAGCGCTTTTATTGTTGGTCTAATTAAATCTTGAATGTTCATTATTTCAAATCCTTTAACCTGATTGTTACGGCGTTTTTATGTGCTTGTAAACCTTCTGCTTCTGCCATTAGCTCAATCGCTTCTCCAATATTCAAAAGACCTTCTTTTGATATCTTTTGAAACGTCATGCTTTTCAAAAAACTATCTAAGTTTACGCCAGAATAGGCTTTAGAAAACCCATTTGTTGGTAATGTATGATTGGTTCCAGAAGCATAATCGCCTGCACTTTCAGGAGTATAATCACCTATAAAAACAGATCCTGCATTCTTTATTCCATCAATGTATAAATCTTCATTTTCACAACAAATAATGAAATGTTCTGGTCCGTATTCATTTATTAGTTCTAAGGCTTTATCGTCATTTTCTACAAAAATTAGTTTCGAGTTCGCTATTGCTTTTTCTGCAATCGCTTTACGCGGTAGAACTTCCAATTGTATTGCTACTTCCTCTGAAACTTCATCAATCAAACGTTTTGAAGTGGACACCAAAATAACTTGACTATCAGCACCGTGTTCTGCTTGACTCAATAAATCAGATGCAATATACGATGCATTAGCAGTTTTGTCTGCAACTACTAATAATTCACTAGGACCAGCTGGCATATCAATAGCAACACCATATTTTGTAGCTAGTTGTTTTGCAACGGTTACAAACTGATTTCCTGGTCCAAATATTTTATAAACCTGAGGAATTGTTTCTGTACCAAAAGTTAGTCCTGCTATCGCTTGAATACCGCCAACTTTTATAATTTTTGTAATACCACAAAGTTGCGCTGCAAATAAAATCTCAGGTGCCAATATCCCCTCTTTATTTGGCGGTGAACATAATACAATATCTTTGCATCCTGCTATTTGTGCAGGAACAGCTAACATTAAAACCGTTGAAAAAAGGGGTGCAGTTCCTCCTGGAATGTATAAACCTACTTTTTGAATCGGTCTTTTTTCTTGCCAACATTGTACACCTTTGGCAGTTTCAATAGCTGTTCTTGATGTTTTCTGTGCAGTGTGAAACACCTCTATGTTTTGTTTTGCTAATCTAATAGCCTTTTGAAGTTTTTCCGGAACTTGCTGAATGGCTAATTCTATCTCATTAGGCGTTACGACGTTAGATTCTAAATTAATCCCATCAAACTTTTTAGTAAATCTCTTAATGGCAACATCACCAGTTTCAGAAACCTTAGTAAATATTTCAGTTACTGTTGCTTCAATATCTCCCACAGTTTGGGTTGGACGTTTTAAAACCTCAGACCAGCTTTCTCTATTTGGATTATTAATTATTTTCATGATGAACGATTAAAGTACCATTTTTTCAATAGGGCAAACTAAAATACCTTGAGCGCCATTAATTTTTAATTCATCAATTACGTCCCAAAACTCGTTTTTACTAATTACTGAATGTACCGAACTCCAACCTTCTTGAGCCAAAGGTAAAACTGTTGGACTCTTCATTCCTGGTAATACATTTATAATATCTTCTATTTTATCATTAGGTGCATTAAGCAAAATGTATTTAGATTGCCTTCCTTTTAGAACCGATTGAATCCTAAATTGAATTTTATCTAATATAGCTTGTTTTTCTTCACTTAAAACGGGAGACACTGCTAAAACAGCTTCCGATTTTAAAATAGTTTCTACTTCTTTTAAATTGTTTTTAAATAAGGTGCTTCCACTAGAAACAATATCACAAATAGCATCTGCTAGCCCAATATTTGGGGCGATTTCGACAGAACCATTAATAATATGAAGGTTAGCTTTTACACCGTTTTTGTCTAAATACATTTTTACCGTATTTGGATACGATGTAGCTATTCGTTTGCCTTCTAAATCTTTAATATTGTTATATTTTGCAGACTTTGGAACCGCAATACATACGCGACAAGTAGAAAAGCCAAGTTTTTCAACAACATTAATACCGTTACCTTTTTCTATTAAAACATTTTCGCCGATAATAGCGGCATCTACAACGCCATCTTTTAAATATTGAGGAATATCACCATTTCTTAAATAGAATACTTCTACTGGGAAATTTCGTGCTGATGCTTTCAATTGATCCTTTCCATTATCAATAGAAATACCAATGTCTTTTAAAATTCTCATCGAGTCTTGGTTTAAACGACCTGACTTCTGTACTGCAATTCTTAATTTACTCATTTTTATTGTTTTTATGAGTTCGAAACAATCTACTTGGTATTATAATTAAAAAACCCGCTTGATTGTCTCAAACGGGTTTAAAAATATATGTTGATTTTACTCAATACATTTTCACTTCGCCTGAGAGCAAATATAAAAATGATGATGTAGTTGAATAAATGTCATGTTTAATATTGATTGTGACAAAGATAATTAATTTGATACTACAAGTTGTTTAAAATTTATAAAAAAAACTAAAATTATATATTAATTAAGCCTTTTAAATTTATAAGACATAATATTGAGAATATGTTTAAATTTACCATTCATAATTAAGGTTTTAAAAATTATAGTTTTTCTTTTAAGTTTCTGATACTTATTAAGAAAAATAAAACCGTAATAATACTTGTAATATTTGCTTTGCCTAATAATAGGATTCTGTTTAAAAAAATGTCTTGTTTTATTTAAAATAATTAGATTTCTATCTAATTCACTGGTATTACAGACATGAATAAATAAAGCATTTGTATTATCGTGAATACGATAAATACTATTTAAATTTTCAGGGTCATGAATAATTATTTGATTATTATATTTAGGTAAAACATAGTCTACCATAATCTTCTGCTCATAAGGAAAAGGGCATCCCATACGCATAGAATATATTTCATCCTCTATTTTTAAAGCATTTTTACTAACTATCTTAACACCTGTATTAATTGGATATTCCCAGGGTTTTTCATGAAATAAATGATAGAGAATATTACTTTGGTTCAAGTCTATAAATGATTCAATTCTCTTTTCTGGAGTCTTAATATAAATATCTGTATCTAACCAAATATACCAATCAGCATTAGGGAATGCTTCACTCGCTTTTTTTATAATAAGGCATCGCCGAAAATGAAATTCTGAAATAACATGATCTACCTTTGTAAAGTCATCGTAGTATAAATCATAATCATTTAAATTACAGTAATTAACCAAAAGTCTTTTAGTTAAATCTGTAAAAAAAACACCTTTAGGATAATGACCAGAAACAAAACAAATTTTACTATTCATAATTAATAAAGCATTAAAACCCTTCAATTAGCTTAAAGGGCTTTATTAAATATGTATTAGAACTAGAAAAAATTTTATTGATTTCCAAGAATAATTGGCATTCCGCTATCTCCGGAACCTATAACAATTACTTTACTATTTGGAGATTCTGAAAGCTTAACTGTAGCTTCTATACCTTTATCTTGAAGAATTTTATCTGTTAATGATGCACTTAGAATTCTATTTGATTCTGCTTTACCTTTTGCTTCAATAATTACTTTCTCAGCTTCTTTTCTTGCACTTTCAAGTCTAAATTCATATTCTAATGATTCTTGCTCTTGCTTTAATTTACGCTCAATAGCCTCTTTAATTGTTGGAGGTAACGTTACATCTCTTACTAATACCTCATTTAATTGAACATATTGTTTATCAAGTATTTTCTTGGTTTCTTCAAAAATTTCAACTTGAATGGCGTCACGTTTAGTTGAATACAAATCATCTGGCGTATAACGTCCAATAACACTCCTTGCTGCACTACGAATTGCAGGTTGAATAACGCGCTGCAAATAACCTTGCCCAAGAGACTGATGTAAATTACCTAATTCGTTATAAACAGGCTCGTACCATGCCGAAGCATCAATTTGAATTTCTAATCCGTTTGATGATAACACTTTCATTTTTTCAAAAAGTTCTTGCTGTCTTACTTCGTAAACAAATACCTTGTTCCAAGGTGCCACAATATGAACCCCTTCTCCCATTGGTGGCTCATCAGTAACAACACCATCCCCAAAGGTTTTAAAAAGCACTCCAGCCTCACCAGAATCTATAGTTACTGCAGATTTTGCTAATATGACTACTAATATAATCGCCCCAATTATAAAAGGCAATGCTACTTTTGGTAATTTTTCCATTTTTTTATTTTAATTTAAATTAATCCGTTATACTTTCTTATAAACCACTCCAAACTTAAGCTTAAAGCTATAATAGCGAGTAGATATTTCCAATCTATCAAAGGTATGATATTTTTACTGCTTTTTTGAATGGGAACATATCTATTATCATTTAATAAATCATTAACTAAACCTCGAGTATTATCAATAAAATAACTTGATCCTAAACTGTTAGTAGCTAACTGTTGTAACTTTGTTACATTAGCATTCAAAAATTGTTGTTCTACATTGTATTCTAAAATTTGAAAACTACCAGTTTTAGAAATGTTTTCTTTTAAAGTTCTTACTGTAAAGCTATATTCAGAAGGCGGCAAACTACTTAAATCAACTTGATAATTATTATTTTTCAAAATTAAAGGAAATGTTTTTCGCTCCTCAGAAACTTTATTTGTTACGGTTATATTTAGAGTTTCTCGAGTATCAAAAATATAATTTTTATCGAAAAACGCTGCATTAATTGTAATGTTTCCACTTCCATTATAAAACGATTCGTAATCTAATTTTAGTCTGCTTTTTTGTTTTTTAGAAGCTAAATATTGAATCAATTTACCTATAAACTCATCAAAAGCATTAAACGATTTTTCATTCAAATAGCTTCGCCCACGCCATTGCCATAAATTCTCTCCAAATAAAACAGCCTCTCGTCTTCCATTAGTTTCAAACGTTGCTAAAAGCGTTTGATTCGTTGAAACACCACTTACCGTTTTATTTAAAATGGACTGAAAAGGAATATTAAAATTAACCTCGCCATAATTTGAAAGTAGAGGTGGAAAAGATTCAAAATCCAAATCATCTATTACAAATGGTGAATAATTACTATTTAATTCAGCAAGATAATTTTCAGTTTGATTTGTTATGGCATGTGAATAATTTTCAGATACTTTGTTTAAAAAGCTTAAGCTAGTTTTTGTTCCGACAATTACAAATTTGTTCTTATTTTGCAATTCTAACTGACTAAATACAGTATTGAACTTACTATTTGGTTGATATAATATAACTAATTGAAAATCATTTATTTGATTAATTATATTTTTTGAATTTAAAATAAAAACAGATCGCTGTTCATTACTCTCGATACTCTTCTTTAAAACACCTAAATCTGGATGAGAAAAATCACTAACAATTGCAATTTTTGTTTTTTGATTGATAACTTCAACCGCAAAATTATTTGTGTTATTTATGGTGTTTTTTTCACTTTCTAAAGGAACTAAAATAGCTTTGTAATTGTTAACACCTACTCTATTTGCTGGTAGCGTAAAATTAATAACCTCAGAATTGTTGTTTTCCGAAAAGGTCAACGCCTTAGAATATATGGTGGTATTTCCATTTTTTACAATAAACTTAGAACTGATAGCACTATTTCCATTGTATACCAAAATGGCTTCAATTGGGAATTTATTTTTTAAATAGGCATACTTATTAACATTTAACTGTTGAATTTTTAAATCGGTATAAGTAATCGTATCTCCTAAAATTATTGAGTAAACAGGTTGTTTATAGCTGTTTGATGAAAATTGATAATCATTACCATAGGTTTGATTACCATCCGTGACCAAAAGTGTTGGCGATGTCGTTTGCTTGTATACTTGATTTAATTGAGTAAATGCTTTTGAAATATTGGTTTGCTTATCTGAAAATGTAATTGAATCTGAAGCATTTAGACTTTCCCCAAAAGTGTAATAATTTATATTGAACTTGTTTTTAAGATCATTGTTATTCTTAATATTTTCAACAAACTCAAGTACACTTCTATCTTGTTTTAAATGACTAACAGAGCTAG
>Ga0209119_1004442_pt1 | contig 11536 bp, 10 predicted proteins | sample COG_03_FD_184747 | JGI IMG/M metagenome (GOLD analysis project Ga0209119, IMG submission 184747) | Pelagic Microbial community sample from North Sea - COGITO 998_met_03 (SPAdes) (version 2) | ecosystem: Environmental > Aquatic > Marine > Neritic zone/Coastal water | place: Helgoland, sampling... | reverse complement strand
ATGAGCAAACTAGAACGTTTTATAAAAGCCCAAGAAAATTCATTTGAGCGAGCATTGTCGGAGATTGAAAATGGAAAGAAAGTGACGCATTGGATGTGGTATATCTTTCCTCAAATCAAAGGATTGGGTAAATCTTATAATTCACTTTATTACGGAATGGACTCCAAAATGGAGGCGAGTATATATTTGTCACATGAGGTTTTAGGCCCTAATCTACAGATTTGTGTCGAGGCTTTGTTGACGCATGCAGACAGGACAGCTCATGAAATGCTGGGATGGGGTGATTCGATGAAGTTAAAGTCTTCGATGACGCTTTTCAATGAAGTTTCTAATGAAGAATGTTTTGAAAAAGTACTTGGTACTTTTTTTAACGGTGAAAAGTGTGATAGGACTTTAGCATTGATTTTAGTCGCTGAGTTTTGATTTCAAGTTTACTTCTTTTGAAACATGTGTACTTTAAGTCCGTAATAGTTATATCGTCTATGGTAAGTAAGAACTAAAGTAGGTGAGAATAAGAAACTTGCGTATTCCAAATTTCATACCTTCATTTTGCTGTGGCGTATACGATACATGTTATTTGTATAATGTGATGACTGAAGGAATAACGCTTTTTTGTAAGGTTAAAAACAGATAGACTAAGTAGCGGATACGCTCATACTACTCAAATAGACCCATAGATCGTTTAGATCTATCTTATTAATTAGTATTTAATACTCTTAGGAAATAATTTATACATGAACTTAATACATCACAATCCATTTCGGATATTAGGCGTGACGGCGAATGCATCACTAAGCGATAGGAAACAACAAGCAAATTTAATTGCTCAATATCTGAAAATTGGTCAAAATGCAAAGTTAGATTTTGATATAACACCTCCATTAAGTCCCATTGAAAGAACTAAGGAATTAATTGAACTCCAAAGTAGCAGGATACATTCCACAGAGGATAAAATCATGCATTCTCTTTTTTGGTTTGTTCAGGCCAACGGAGTGGATAAGATTGCGCTCAAGCATTTAACGAAGTCTAAGGATATAGACAAAGCCTTGAATGATTTTGAAAAAGGATGTCGGGGTTTTGTTGCGACTCCAATCAGTTATTCTTCAATTATAAATCACTCTACTCTTCAGATAATTGCTTATCGAAGACATAAAAATCTGAATAAATTAAAAGAAGCTATCTCTAATAAATTTAAGATAGTCTCAGATTTGAAAACATTAAATCTATTAAAAGGTCTAGTTGCTGCGGATGGAATGAATACGACCGTAGATAGAATTCTAGAATTGACTCTTCCTAAGCTAAAAGAACTGTTATATGAGCTTGTCCCGGAGGAAAATACGGATAAACTAATTTTAGATATATTCAAATCTAATAAGGTTATCTATGCTGGTCTAGAAAATGAGGTTATCGGCTTATTAGTTGAAAAAGTAACTGTACTAATAAGTAAAACTGAATCGAGTAGGGGAAAATTGCTGAAATCTAATTTTTCTTCGTCAATATTGAAGGATATACCCTTATTAGGTAAAAAGTTGGTTGAAGACTCAAAGATACATTTGGAAAATATTGAAAGTCTAATCGGTAAACCTGATTCTAATTACACTAACGTCCTTCAAAACCTTTTTGAAGAAGTGAATTTTTGCGGAGTATTACCGTTTAATAAGTTAATTGAGGCTATTAACGATGTTCAGTCTTCTAGATCTTCAGTAATCAAGCTTAAAAAAGATGCAGAATTATCTCACATAATCGCCTTATACAAACTTGCAATACAAAGTTTAGATGGTTTTACCATTCCAATAAAGAATACATTGATTGAGAACTTGAAGGGGATAGGTGAGTTTGAACTGGAAGAAACTTGCAGCTTTTGTAACTTAAACGAGATGAATGAATCTAGGCAAGTTAAGATACCTATGTATAAATTTACGGACTTCATAAAATCGCAATACACTTATTTTAAAGACGGGGGCGTTGCCGTTTCGTGCTGTTCTTCTTGTTACAATAAAATTACCTCTAGGAAAGTTCTTTCCTTCGTTATAGCATTCGCAGTATATGCAGGCTTAGCAGCCGTAACTAGCGGCGTTACCCTTGTGATTGACGGTTTTTTTGCCCGCTTTAAGCTTTATACGTTTTGGTCTTCATGGGTAAAAAAGAAAATATATTACAGTGAAGTAGAAAAACATCCAGTGATACGAAAATTTGTATTAGAGGGGTACGAATTCGGTGCACCTTGATAAATTTGATCGTTGAAAGATCAAATGAATTTTGTAATTTCAAGGTTATAACCAAACCTCAATGAATTTAATACATGACAATCCATTTCGGATATTAGGCGTGACGGCGAATGCATCGCTAAGCGATAGGAAACAACAAGCAAATTTAATTGCTCAATATCTGAAAATTGGTCAAAACGCAAAATTAGATTTTGATATTACACCTCCGTTAAGCCCAATTGAAAGAACTAAGGAGTTAATTGAACTTCAAAGTAGCAGGATACATTCTACAGAGGACAAAATCGCACATTCTCTTTTTTGGTTTGTACATGCCAACGGAGTTGATAAGATTGCACTCAAGCATTTAACGAAGTCAAAGGATATAGATAAAGCCTTGATTGATTTTGAAAAAGGATGTAGGGGTTTTGTTGCGACTCCAATCAGTTATTCTTCAATTATAAATCACTCTAGTCTTGAAATCATTGCGTTCGATGAGCACAAGGATTTGAATAGATTAAAAGAAGCCGTTAAACACAAGTTTAATTTAGTATCAAATGAAGACTCATTCGCATCTTTAAAGGAGTTGGTTGCTCCGGATGGAAAGGACACGAGTATAGAAAGTTTTGTTGCATTCATTTTACCAAAACTAAAAGACTTCCTTGGTGAACTTGTGCCCACTGAGAACATAGATCGTCTTCTGTTAGATATTTTTCAGTCTAACCCTGTAATATATCCTAAGATTAAAGCTGAAGTTCTTGGTTCATTGGAAGCAAGAATGAACAAAGTGCTGAATGATTCAGAGTTGCTGAGAAATAGGTTATTGGAAGGTCGTTTTTCCTCGAGAAAGCTTACTCAAGGGAGTTCACTTGGATCTAAAACCTTACATTCAGCAAAAAACATCCTAAAGGAAATGAAAGTATTTCTAGGTATAAACGATTCATTTTACCTAGACAATGTAGACAAGGCGTATTCGGAGGTCAATTATTGCGGGATTTTAGTCTTTAACAAATTTATTGAATCCCTAAACAATAATGAATTTCAAATATCCGATCTAAATCAATGTAACTTGAATGGGCTAGTTGATCTTTATTCAGATGCTTTGAAAGAGTTAAGGCATTTAGAGGTACCAATCAAAACTACAATTGCTCAAAATTTGACTGGTATTCGAGAAGTTAAGAATCAGCTAGATGAAATTAAGTCTGCAAAAAGACTTAATCCTTCTAATAGCAATAGTGGATGCTTTATAGCTACAGCAACACTAGGCAGCTATGATCATTCACTAGTTTTAGAGTTAAGACAATTTAGAGATGAATGGATTTTAACCAAAAGGTGGGGAAAAGACTTTGTTAGCTGGTATTATTATTATGGAGGAATCGCAGCAAAGGTCATAGAAGATAAAACAGTGTTAAAAAGAATGAGTTATTTATTCATTATTCTTCCACTAGTATTCTTAGCAAGAGTTGTGAAGAAATAGATTCTGTGTATAATTTTATTTATCATTAAAAGCTCAACATAATCCAATAGACAATGAAAAAAATAGTAACTCTTTTGATGATAATATTTATTGTCAATAATGTCAATGGTCAAAGCGAAATAGATTCATTGCAGAAAGTATTCCAGGTTAAATTAAATGAAGAACTTTCTTTAAGAGATCAAAATTTAGATTCTATTCAAAATTACTTGAGTCAGTTAATTTCGGGCGGGGACAACGAACTAAAAGAACTCCGTATTGAAATGTCAAATATGACTAAGGAACTTAGGCAATTGAATGAAAAATTAGGCTGGCAATACTCAAAGAGTAAAAGCATTGAATCAGCTTTAAATTCATATAACATTCAATTGTCTGCTATAAAGGACAGCACTAAACAAATTCGCGATAGTGTTTTTGATAATATAAGTACGTTACAGAACAATCTCAGTGAAACAAGCGATGAAATTGAAGACGTACAAATGAAATCTGCAAAGAGCAATAAATCTATGCAGGAACGCTTAACATATCTTTTTGTAGCGATTACTCTCATTATTTTATTGCTCATTGCTGTGTATTGGATTAACGGCAAGAGAAATAACAATGTGCGGAGTGAGCTGGGTTACGCAAAAGCAGGATTAGAGGCACAAATAAATAATGCAAATGCGGATTTTGCGGAGAAACTTGAAAGAACCTTAAAGGAACTATCACATGCAGGAGAGGACGGAGTATCTAATCCCCAAACCAACCAAGGACTTATATTGGACTTTGCCCAACAAATCGCCAGTATGGAGAATAATATTTGGCACCTCCCCGTGGATGACAGTGTTAGGAAGAGAATTGAACGGTCTACTAAGAAAATGAGAGACACATTTATGAGTTTGGGCTATGAGATGCCAAAGCTTTTAGGCACAGAAGTGTCAGATAATCAAACTATTGAAATTAAGCATAGGAGTGAAGATTCGACAATCCCAGCAGGAACACGTATCGTCACGAAAATAGTGAAGCCATTGATACTATTCAATGGCAAAATGGTACAAAGACCAATAGTGGATATAAAGGAAAATGAAGAAGACTAGATACAAATGGGAAGAATAAAAATTGATTACGGAATAGACTTAGGTACTACTAACTCCGCGCTCTCGCGAATGGAAAATGGTGAAGTAGTTACCCGTGAAATAGACGGTAGTAGAATTGTACCTTCATGCGTCTTCAAAGACAGAAAAGGAAGAGTTCGGATTGGGATTCAAGCGAAAAATAAATTTCCTCATTTTGTTGAATTTAAACGGAAAATGGGTCAAGACGTGGAGTATTCTGCCCCCGATGGATCCCAAGCGAATCCTGAAGACCTATCTGCTGAACTTCTTAAAAAGTTGGCTTCAGAAATTACCGATGAAGCGTTTAAATCAGTGGTTATTACCGTTCCTGCGGCATTTGAATTACCGCAAGTATCCGCTACGAAACGAGCAGCTGAAAAAGCCGGTTTTGAGCAAGTAGAGATTTTACAGGAGCCCGTAGCTGCTGCTCTAAATTATGGATTAAAACATAAAGTTAAGGATGGCAGATTTGTTGTTTTTGATTTTGGCGGTGGGACTTTTGATGCAGCCCTTGTAACCGCAACTGGTGGTGTGATGGAAGTTAAGTCTTCAGAGGGTGACAATTTTTTAGGAGGTGGAGATATTGATCGCGCTATAGTAAGTGAAATTCTTTTACCCTATTTAAGAGAAAATTATTCTATATCGGAGCTTGAGGAAAAGGATGAGGCTCATCACGGATACTGGCTTCAGAGGCTGAAAGACATTGCAGATGACCTTAAAAAAGAGTTGGGAAAAAATGATGATTATGATCTTCTAACGGATATTGGTGATTTGCCTGAAGATGATGAAGGTGAAGAAATGGAATTAGATTTTACCGTGACAAGGAATCAAATGAATGATATAGCTCGACCTTTGTTCCAACGTGCCATAGACAAAACCAAATTTTTACTTGAAAACAATAAAATGCCGGTTTCAGACTTAACGGCATTGGTATTGGTAGGCGGACCTACACAAATTCCTCTGTTACGTGATATGATTGAAGAACAATTAATGAAGCCGGATACTAGTATTAATCCTATGACGGGTATTGCTGAGGGGGCAGCGCTATACGCCAGTACAATGCAGAATAACGTGAAGGCTCACGGATCGGGAGAAGAGTCGAATGATGATTCAGATGTACCTGTAGTAGAAGTAGAAGTGGATTTTAGTTCGCCATCCAATTTGGATAGTGAACCTGTATCTGTAGTTCTTAAGAATTCGAACGAAAAGTTTTTTGGGGAGATCTTAAGAGAAGATGGCAATAGAACGGAGAAGGCTGTCTTAGATGCTGTTTTTATGGTAGATATTGATCAATCAAAGGCAAATAATTTTACTATAAATCTGTTTAACGAAAACAATGACCGTGTAATATGTTCACCAAATAAATTCACCATATTACCGGGAGTTGCCGTGACTGGGGGTTCGCCATTGCCAAAATTTATAGGAATGGATTATGTGGCTAAAAATGGAAAGTTATTATTTCATTCATTTCAAGGTCTAGAAAAAGATAAGCCAATGCCTGCAGTAGGCAAGTCAACGAAAAGTTTGTTCACCCAGCGTGAACTTCGTCCAGGAAAAACAGAGGATGATTTGGTTATCTCTATCTATCAAGCCGAAACAAGGGCTGAGGGTTCTAGGTCCCTAGTCAATAGCCGGATAGGTCAAATTCAAATTACCGGTGCAGAAGTACCGCGTTTAGTACCTGAAAAAACTGAGGTAAAATTCACACTTAACATAGATATTTCTCAAAATATGACGTTAGAAGTGGATTTCCCAACACTTGATTTTGAGATTGAAAAAGAGCTGGTTTTTGATACAACTGCCGCAATAAGTCTCAAACAAGTTGATGAAGTCCTTGTAGAGTCGGATAAACTAATCAATAGATTAGAAAATAGTGATCTTCCACCTAGAAATCTATCAGAAATGAAAGACAAGAGGAATCGTATTAAGAAAACACTTGACCAAGGTGGAGATATGGATCAGGCTTTTTCAAATTCTAGGGAACTATTGCTTGACCTGGACATTGCTGAAGAGAGCTTGGCTTGGCCTGAGCTTGTCCATGATATGAATGAAGCGTTTAAAAATTTAGAAGATTTGGTTTATGAATGTGTGAGCAAAAAGCTAGATGGTCATGAAAAAGATAAAAGTGATTTAGAGTACTTGAAAACATCCAAAGATGGGGTGCTTGCTTCTAAAAATATTGAACGCGGTAAGGAATTACTTGATAAGGTTAGAGGCCTTGAATGGCGCATAACAGATAGGCATGCGGGTGAACAAAAGCGTATTGCTTTAATTCGTGAATTAGATCGTGGATTCAGTGGTTTCGATTGGAATAATCCATTAGAAGCAAGACGGGCTGTCGATCGTGGAATGGAGTTGGTCGATTCTGGCGCTAGCTTACAGCAGCTTAATGAACAAGTTCAAATTATCATTGGATTTATGAGGGACCGCGGTTCATCTGCCCCTACCGGTGGTATTGGCGTATCATGATAGTTCAATGAGATATTTCAGAAAAAAAGATGTAATTGATAATAAGTATGAAGTATTGTTCTTCATACATGAAACTACCTATGGATGTAGCTTTCGAGTTAAATCAATTGAAGATGGAAAGATTTACATGCTTAAAGTGTATGATAAGGGTAAGTTGCTTCCGTTACATTTTACGAATAATGATGATCTTCTAGAAGCTAACATTCATAGTGGTTTAAATCATCCGAACCTATCGCGTTACATAGAACATAAGACTATTTCGCATAATGGTATAGAAATCATTTACTATGTTGTAGGATTCATTAGTGGTGAAACGTTACAAGAAAGAATAAATCGTGAAGGACCACCCAATCAATCATTTGCAGTAGATTTTTTTTGTGGAGTACTTGATGCGGTAAATTATCTACATACAAGAGATGTACCTATTCTGCATTGCGATATTACACCGCAGAATATCATGATGGACCTATCAGATGGTCTTATGAGGCCAGTACTTTTTGACTTTGGTTTGGCACGCTTCATAGAGACTAGAGGGGTTCATTACAATAAGAGTCAGCCGTCAGTTTACTTTTGTGCTCCGGAACTGCTGAATTCGGCTGCCACTGTGCAAAGTGACATTTATTCATTAGGTTCATTGCTATATTACCTCCTTTACGGAATTTTTCCTTGGTATGGTGAGTCTTCTAATACTGATTTGAATTCGGATGCCTTTATTTCAGATTTACTGAACTCAAGAAATAAAACACTCAGATTCAATGCTTTGGAAGGTATTGAGGAACAATATATAAATATAATTGGGAAAAGTTTGTTACCACAAACTTCAACACGATTTGAGAGTGTAAGTGATATTAAAGAAGCAATTAATCAAGAGTTAGTTGTATCTGTATCCGAAGTAGAATTGCAAGATCGCTCTCAGGTGATAAAGCGAGCCCAAGGCGCCGGTTTTAGAAAGATTGCAGGCATGGATGTAATAAAGAAGATGATCAAGCAAGAAGTTATTGAACCGCTTCTTTATCCTAACAAGAACAGTGACTATGGTATTGAGCCACCTAATGGTGTTCTTTTTTATGGACCGCCGGGTTGTGGTAAAACGTTCTTTGCGGAATGTTTGGCTGACGAGGTTGGATTCAATTTCTTGAAGATTAAACCATCTGACGTAGGTTCAAAATATGTGCATGGCGGTCAAGAAAAAATCAGTGAGCTATTCAAGGAAGCCAAAGAAAACGCGCCTAGTATATTGTTTTTGGATGAAATGGATGCAATGATACCAAAGCGAAATGGTTCGATGGGACATCATTATGAATCCGAAGTCAATGAATGGTTAGTACAAATAAACAATTGCTCCAAAAGCGAAGTTTTTATAATTGGGGCAACAAACAGGTTAAATAAGATTGATACGGCTGTACTTCGCTCTGGAAGGTTTGATCGAAAAATTCACATCCCTATTCCAGACCACGATAGCAGATCAGCCTTGTTTAAGCTTCAATTAGGTAAACGGCCTAAAGTTTTAAGTGATGATTTGAATTATGAATTATTTGCCGAAAAGACAAAAGGGTTTGTTTGTAGTGACCTAAATTTAATTGTCAATGATGCAGCAAGATTGGCAAGCCGTAATCAAATTAAAATTGATAATGAATTAGTGCTTAAAGTAATTTCAGAGACTAGTCCATCCGTCAGCGAGGAGCAGTTAGAAGAATACACCGACAAGTCAGAAAACAATAAAAAGAAACCAGAGCCAATTATAGGATTTAACCCAACAAAAAGAAAAATACAATCATTAGAGATTGAGTTGGATAAAGCCGTAAATGAACAAGACTATGATCGCGCAGCAAAATTAAAGGCTGAAATTGAAAAGTTAAAAGAGTAAATCATCATGGAACGTAAAGAATTTATTGAAATTTTATTAGAAATTGCTTTTGCATCTATGGTATGTGATGGAGACATAGCCAGCGAGGAGCAAGATTTCCTTAGAGACATTGAAAAGTCAGACTTTTATCTTAAAGAATTTGATTTATCGAACAGACTTGATGAACTTAACCTAAATTGGGAATTACATGGACTTAGTATCTGTGATAAGATATTAAATAAGACATATAAGTTAAGGCTTACTGAAGATCAGAAAATAGTCGTTTTGGATTTCGCTATTGGAATTGTTAGATCTGACGGAACTATGCAACAAGCCGAGATCGAATTTATAAATTCATTAATGTTAAATATTAAAATCCCAATGGATATTGTAAACATGCGCTATGGTAATTGGTCTGTAATAACCAATTTTGATCTAGGTAATCAACAAGAAATTTCAGAATCTTAGCTATGAAAAAGCCCTGGGTTTACTCTTTTTTCTTGTAGTTATTTTATTGTTGTGTCATTCGTATAATTCAATTGAAAGGGCTCTTCACAGTTTGATTAACACGATTCTCAAGACTTCACATAGCTATGTGAAGTCTCCACTAAAGAAAAGTTGTAATGATCATCTAAAATCTGTTAGAATTTCGCGAATTTCTAGATTGTCGCCTACGAACCAACGAAAGTGTAAACATCGAGCTTTATTCTTTAGAGGTGTAGATGATATTAGCCAGATTTCATGCCACTTACGGATGCCAGCTAGCTCTGAATCCAACTGGTCGTCTTTCGGAAGACTCCTCAACCGCTTTGAGTTGTTGAACATTAGACTTACTAACTCTAACTTTTAGGCCCATTACTGACGCAAATACATCGTGGAGACGCTGCTCTTGCTCATGAAATTCTTTATCCGCTTTTGCAATAAGTCTTATGTGCATTAGAAACTTCTCTTTTTGGTATTCGTTAAAGTTTTCCTTTAAGTGATCTACAATTGAAAGAAGTGTACCGGTAAACTCTTCATTGCTTGTATTCGAAACATTTTCGTCCGCCCATTGTAACGTTTTGGTTATCACCTGTTGAACTTCTTCTTCATTGTCTCCAATCCATTCGCTAAGGAAATAAGAGTTTGCGTCGAGTTCTTCTTGTTCAATTTTCATGTCGCCGATAAAGGCGAATGAGTGGTAACAGAAAAAAATGCATTCAGCAATATTAAGTGAGCTGTCATTCATTGGATTTAGGGTTTGTTACGTTTAGAATTAGTATTTCACTTTCTTTAGACTGATATAGCTGATCATTCTCCAATAACACTGCTGCTGGTTCAAAGTGTATTAATCCTTCTTTTATCGCCTTTAGTTCATATTCTACTGTCTGTCGGGAATTGGTTTTTATCGTGTAGGAAGGGCCGTCAATTACAGCAACTCCATTAATTTGTGGTGGAATGATGTCAATAATATTTTCTGTAGAGGAAACAGCCGTATACGTGACTTTGAAAGGATGATCAACAATTACTTTTTTCTTTTTTAATTCTGTTTTAACAGATACCCTTTCGCGAGGGAAATATTTGTTCGCAATTAGTTGAGGCACGGCAACAACTATTAATAAGGCAGCAATAAGTACAAAGGCTTCCATAAGGCATTGGTTTAGATGAATATAACTATTTTCAGTTTAATAGAAAAAAAATGGTTATTTTAAAGGATATTAATTTCAAAATCAATGAACATGGGTTTTACAGATGTTTTTAAGGATTCAGTTAACTGGTCTTCAGAGGAGCTTGTTGCTCTGTACAAAATTTTAGTAATTCAAAGTGCAGTGGATGGTGAGCTATCAAAAGACGAAGCGGAGGTTACAGCGCTTATAATGTCACAACTGAAGGATATGGATGTGGCTTCGATGAAAGCATTAATTACTAGAGCAAATGGGATGTCTTCGGAGGAGTGTCTTCGAGTTTTGAAAAACATGCATGTCGACAAAAGAACTGCGGCTTTCGGCTATTTGATTCTTGTGGGAGCAGCAGATGGTGATTTCGATGATAATGAAGCGGCATTCAGTGTGCTCGTTGCTAAGGTACTTGGTGTAGCGTAAATACTAAATAATGACATAAATCAATCCCATGCGTTAGTATGGGATTTTTTATTTTTCAGAAACTTTGTCATTTGCGAAGAATTCTTGAATAGATTCTTGGTACGATGTTTAACATCTTTGATAATGGCCTCTGACTTCTTCGGCCTTCCTGGTCCTTTTTTCATTTTGACTAAAGTGTTGGGAGACTCTTTCATAACCTTTAAAGTCTCCATTTAATAGAACTAACTTCACAATACTTATGCTGACTACTTACAGGATTGATTTAAACTTTCGTAATAGGCATGGACAAAAAGTACTAACTTCCATTCTATTCACTTGAATGACTTTTTTTGAATTAAGCTGCTTAGGCATACCAAAACAGTTTTCTT
>Ga0209119_1004433_pt1 | contig 11545 bp, 10 predicted proteins | sample COG_03_FD_184747 | JGI IMG/M metagenome (GOLD analysis project Ga0209119, IMG submission 184747) | Pelagic Microbial community sample from North Sea - COGITO 998_met_03 (SPAdes) (version 2) | ecosystem: Environmental > Aquatic > Marine > Neritic zone/Coastal water | place: Helgoland, sampling... | reverse complement strand
TGCCCTGCCTTAATTGGTGGGGTTTTTTTATATAAGAAACAATATATATTATAATTCGTTTATATAATAGTACTAATACTAATAGTTAGTACCTATTAGATATGAATAAATTATCCAAAGGTAACGGCGGTTGGTCTACAAAAGCCAAAGGCATAGACCGCCGTAAAAACCCATTCAAGCAATTAATAACAGAGGCAACCTCTCAAGAGAACTTTATAGCCGTATTTCAAACGTTAGAGGCAAGCGCGATGTCTGGAGACGTCCAGAGCGCAAAGCTCTACCTAGAGTATACAGTCGGTAAACCAATGCAAAGCGTGGATATAACCTCCGACGGTGGCAGCGTAAACATACCGACGATTTCCTTTACCTCAGCAATCGACGTAACACCAGAGAATGAGTAACATAAACCTCAGCGAAAAATTTGCGCCTTTGTTTGATATACCCGACGGCGTGGATACCTTTATCATAACAGGCGGCAGATTCTCACAAAAGTCATTTGCGACGTCTCTAAGCGCTTTAAATAGTTGCACGAAGTACGGACATCGAATACTCTACAGCAGGTACACAAACGCATCTCTCAAAGATTCTATATTTGCTGAGGTAGAGGAGAAAATCGAGCTTATGAATCTGGAGGACTCTTTCGAGTCGCAGCAAAATAGGATTGTCTCAAAATTCAATAAAAGCAAAATAGTCTTTAAAGGATTAAAGGCAGGCTCTGGAGTCCAGACAGCAAACCTAAAGGGATTAAAAGATTTCTCGATGTTAATACTAGACGAGGCGGAGGAGATGCAAGACGAGGCGATATACGACAAGATAGTACTATCGATTAGAGGGAACGACGCAAGCAATCCAAATAGGAATATTAAGGTCTTAATCTTAAACCCTACGAGTAAGGAGCATTTTATATATATGAAGTACTACGAGAGTAGAGGCGTTCAAGAGGGATTTAACGGTGTGAAAGATAACGTTTGTTATATACATACATCTTACCTCGATTGCCTAGAGTTTGTACCCGACGAGATACTAGACTATTTTGAGGATATGAAAGTAAGCAATCCGATAAAATACAAGCACGTCGTTTTAGGCTCTTGGCTCTCAAAAGCGGAGGGAGTCGTTTATACAAACTGGCGCTTTGGCGAATTTAATCCCGACGGGTTACAGGTTATTTACGGGCAGGATTACGGATTCACAGACCCGACAACTTTAGTGGCTATTGCTATAGATAAAAAGCGAAAGATAATCTACGCAAAGGAGGAGCTATACAAATCGAAAATAACCATCTCCGAAATATACGCAATTAATAAACAGAGAGCAGGGCGTAACCTCATCATAGCAGATAGCGCGAGCGCAGGAACTATCGCAGAGTTACAAAAGCTAGGTCTAAATATTAGAGGCGCTAAGAAAGGCGCAGGTAGTATCGCGGCAGGTGTGGCACTTATTCAAGACTATGAGCTTGTCGTACACCCAGACTCTACTAATATGGCAAAGGAATTGAACAACTACGTATATACAGACAAAGGCGCAAATGTATTTTCTGCGATGTACGACCATAGTTTAGACGCTCTGCGTTACGGTGTTTCTCATTTGCTTGCTAATCGTGGCAAAATAGAAATAAGGTAAAAAAAAAGCTCATAGGATTAATTACTTCCTATGAGCCTAATTTAAATTAAGTGAGGCGGCTTGTTAGGATTTAATGGCACTTGATAGGGAGCCAATATCCTCGCTGCTATCAAACAGCTTTTTTTCTTCAACCTTTAAGAGAATATTTTATTTCTCTCCTTTGCTAACGTATGTTGTCTTGTCCTATTATTATATATGTCGTGTCGTTTTGACTATACTCCTCGGGAGCAAAGGGAGACTAAACCCATACCTTATATAAACAATTTCTCAAACATTCAGCTACTCTTTCAAGCTGTTTCACGCCTTTTGTTATTTAACCTCTCTATTATTTCAAGAGAGAGCAATTTTCCTTAATTGTATTTTAATGAACTTATTTGTTTTGAGCAAAGTTACAAACCTTTATTAGTTATAAACAAAGAAATAAACAATTTTAACAAAACTTTAACATTTGGGTACTAAGAAACAATACAAAGCAAAAATCGTTTTTATTATATGACAGAGACTATTAAAATTAGTGTACCCGAAAATATCGCAGATATTACTCTAGACCAATACGTCAAGTTTGAGGCGCTTAGAGCGCGAGAGGATAAGATGACGGAGCAGGGAATGATAGAGAGGGTTATATCTTTGTTTACAGGAATGAAAAAACAAGATGTAAAGAAATTAGTATACACAGACTACGAGGGTTTAATGGCTCAGATTATAGCAGCCTGTGAGCAGGACGTAGAGTTTGAGGAGCGGTTTATACTTAATGGAGTAGAGTACGGCTTTATCCCAAACCTAGACGAGATAACAACGGCGGAGTATGTAGACCTCAGCACAATAGGAATGGACTTTAAAGAGATGCATAAGATTATAGCTATCTTATTTCGTAGGGTTACAAGCGAGGACGCTTTCGGCAACTATGAGATACTGCCATATAAATACGATAAAGCTCTTTGCGAGGAGATGCGAAGTTGCCCTATGAATATAGTTAACGGCGCTCTGGTTTTTTTTTGGAGTTTATCGAGAGAATTAAAGGAGGCTATCCAGAGATATACGAGTCAAGCGGAGGAGAAAAGCAAGCGGTAGATTATTTCTCCAAATGGGGGTGGTACGTTACTATTGATATGATGGCAAACAATGATATACTAAAAATTGACAGAGTGCTAGAAATTCCTGTACATGAGTTTCACACGTTCCTAGCTCATAAGTTAGACAGGCAAAATATGGAGGCAATACTAAGGAAAGGTAATAACGTAACACAATTATAGAATGAACGCATATAGTAGACTATTAAGATATATAAGGAGTTTAGCAGAGCAAGACGTATTTGTTAAAACAATCACAACGGGCGCAGATATTGATTTGAATAAGGGCGATATATTCCCGTTGTTTAATATTGATATAACAGACGCAACCTTTAGCTCAAACGCGACGATTACCTTTAGCTTAAATATACAATGCCTAGATATTAGAGATATAAATAACGAGAATGTAAACGATAAATTTTACCTAAACGATAACGAGGTAGATAATTACAACGGTACGCTCTCTTGCTTAAATGCGCTTTGGGTTAAAATGCACAGAGACTTTGCAGATAACAATATAACGGCGTCGGATAGTCCGACCTTGACGCAGATTACCTACTCGGATAAAAACCTATTGGACGGTTGGGATATGAGCCTAGAGGTAGAGATGCCAATAGACGAAACTAGCTTTTGCTTTTGGGAAGTATAGCGAAAATATTTGATACTCTAGGGAGTAATGTAGTAACGCAGGCAAGGGCTAATCTAAAGAAAAAAAAGAAAGGCGGCGGCGAGCTTGAGAAATCTTTAGGATATAAAGTAAAGGGTAACTCTATAGAGTTTACTCTAACGGATTACTGGGAATTTGTAGACGCAGGGGTTAAAGGAAAGGGAGGTACAAAGGCAGACGGCAAAGCTTGGAAGCTTAAAAAAGTAACAAATAACAAATTTAAGTATCGAAATAAAAAGCCGCCGTTTATGGCTTTCAATGGGTGGACTATTCGAAAGGGTATAGCGCCTAGAAATAAAAAAGGGCAGTTAATGAAACGCAAAGGTTTGCTTTATGCGATTGCTAATAGTGTGTATCACACAGGAATCGAAACGACGCATTTCTTTACAGACGCCCTAGATAATGAAGTACTAAAACTAGGCGACGAGATAGGCGAGGCTTTCGCTCTTGACCTTATCGACGGAATGAATATTAAAAGTGATAACGTAACAATAACAAAATGATAAGAGCATTAAGTCCGTTTTATATAGATACCCCTTTAGTGTATGGGGGTGTAACTTGCGCAAAGTATACGCTAAACGTTTGGGTTTGGAATGGCGACAAGTCTACTCCAGACTCTACCAATAGCTATCAAATAACCTACCAAAATACTACGGCGTCGACAGGCTCGCATAGCATAAACATAAACGCTATTATACAAGACTATATAGAATTTACAGAGCCGAGTCCTACGCTCTCGACGGGTATACAATTAATCGACGGTAATAACCAACAATGGGTATACACTTACGTAACCTATGACGCAGTCGCTACGTTGTACCACGAGACTACGGATATAATGACGCTAGGGTATGCTTACGGAAACGAGGGCAGAAATGTTACGGCGGTATCTAATCAAACGCTTTTAAATCCTCAAGAGTATAAAGTAAATCGAGAGGGTAACTTTGTCTTTCCTATCTTCGTGCCTACGGGTGCAACCTCTAGCGCTGTGACTGTAAAGTCCTATCCATCTTTAGCGGTTAACTATACGGCTACGCCTGCGCTATCGGACGAGAGTAGCGAGATTGTTCAATACCTTTGGGTAGAGTTATCTCTAGCTGTAGACGAGGCTTATATAGAGATAGTGTGGCAAGGTCAAACCACTACGTTAAACCTAACAGACGAGTGTAAATATACTCCCTTAGACGTATTTTTTCAAAATAAAGACGGCGCTTTGCAGACGTTTACTTTCTTTAAAAAGCAAGAGGAGACTATAGACGTAACAGATAGCAGTTTCGAGACTAACAGAGGGCAAGCGTCGGACGGATTTCATCAATTTGTAAGGTATGGCGTTCAAGGTCGCACTACATTAATGGCGGAGACGGGGTGGCTAGACGAGGATATGAACGAAGTACTCAAACAAATACTATTAACAGAGCGAATCTGGAGCTATAACGGTACAACTTACACCCCTTTAAACATAAAAAAGACCTCGCAGAAATTCAAGACAAGGCAAAACGATAGGTTAATTAACTATACTATGACTTTCGAAATGAGTTACAACGAAATAAACAACATATAAAATGGTTAATCTATTTATTAACGGCGAATTACTAGACCAATACGCAGACGAGAGCGTGGATATTGTTAGCTCTGTTTTAGATGTGAGCGATATTACTAAAAATACAGGCGATTACTCTAAAAGTTTTACCGTTCCCGCTAGTAAAAATAACAATCGATTGTTTAAGCATTGGTATAATGCGTCTATAGATAACGGATTCGATGCTAGGAGTAAAGTAGAGGGTAGTATTGATATTGACGGCGTACCTTTCAAGCTAGGAAAGTGGAGGTTAAACAAGTGTAATATCGTAAAGGGTAGACTTGAGAGTTACACAATTAATTTTTTCGGTAATTTGCCTAACATATCGGATACAATAGGAGAGGATATGTTAAGCGACCTAGCGTTCCCTGCGCTAGACCACGACTGGACGAGCGACAACGTAATCGACGGACTAGAGGGAAACCTATTAAACGGCGACATCGTTTATACTTTAATGGCTAACAAGCGTTATTTTTATAACAGCCATTCGGGAGCGCATGACGTAGACGCTACGACTATAAACATATCTAGCGGAGCGAGTACCTCACACGCTACGGGCGTAGTTTGGAGCGACCTTAGACCTAGCGTAAAGCTATCGAAGATAATCGACGCAATAGAGACAAGATACAACTCGTTTATATATGATAACCCTATAGTATTCTCTAGGGATTTCTTTAGTACTACAGAGTTTGAGAAACAATACCTTTGGCTCAAGGCAGACGATAGGGTGGCGATAGGCGGCGGCGAGGAGATAGTAGACTTTACTACAGGCTCAGAAACTTATATAAATTTAACTACTAACGTCGGAACTTTTGTAACTATACAATCTGGAGTAAATAGAACAAGATTTGCAATAAGTAATATTATAACCCCTGCGGCTGGTTACGAAGATGTACCCTATACTTTTATAGTTAGAAACGCAGATACAAATGAGGACGTTTACGCTTGGGATAGGACGCAATGGGGTAACGGCGACGGTATAATCTCAATAGGTACGCGCTTGTTTTCTCCAAGTGATACGACTACTTTTAACTTTACGTGGCACGTAAAGAGTAACTCAAAAATAGAATTTACGTCTGAGGTTTCAATAGTTAAACAAGTTGGCGTCGTGTCGTTTGCGAGCGACGTTACAACAGGAGCAGCTCAAACTCTAGTTAATGAAGTAGTGATAGGCGACGAGATGCCAGAGTTAAAAATAGTTGACTTTCTCAAGGGCATTTTTAATATGTATAAGCTCGTAGCAATTCCAAAAGACGACGGCAGTATCTACGTTAATACTTTGGATTCATACTACGCTCAAGGGCAAAGATACGACGCAACTAAATATATAGATTTCGCAAAGTTTGACGTTGACAGAGGCGAGCTTTTAAAACGTATTGCTTTCGAGTTTGAGGAGCCGAGTACTATTTTAAATATGGAGTTTAAAAAGAGAGCAGCCGACGGACAAGGATACGGAGCATCGCTTGTAAATGTATACGAGAGCTTGACGCCTAAAAAATTAATAGACGGCGATACGCTAGAGGTAAAGCTACCATTTGAACAAATATACTTTGAGCGTTTGGTAGAGCAAGACAACGCAATAGTAGGCACAAATACAAACATACAAACGGGCGTAATACTAGACGATAATTTAAACGAAGTTGTACCTAAGGCGGTTTTACATTACACATCAAAACAAGATATTTCAGCAACTCCGATAAGATTCGTTAACGACCTAGCGGCGGACGTTGTTTTAAACACTAGCCTAATTATACCAATACATCACTTTGGTCCTGTAGCGCCAGTCTATGCAAATCTATTCGAGGCGGAGTTTAGCAACTTTACGGGAGAGAGCTTAGTAAATAATTTATATAGTATACATTACAAGGATTATGTAACGGCAATATTTGAACTAAAGAGGCGAACGTTTATGTATACCGCAAACTTGCCAATACAGATAGTTACAAGGCTAGAGTTAAACGATGTTATCGCAATCGGAGAAATAGACTACAGAATAAATAAGTACTCTTATAACCTCTTAAACGGCTTAACAAAGTTAGAGCTAATAAACGGCTTTGATACTACCCTGCAAAATAGAGTATACATTCCGTCTATTATTAATATTGAAAGGTGGGCAACGGATATGGCTTTTAACGTGGAATTTATAGAAAGCTATACGGTTACTAAAATTGCAGACGGTAGCGGTACGTCTTGGATAACTACGGGCGTAGAGGGAACGGCTGACAACCTAGCGACTATATCCGTAGACGAGTGGGCGTCGCCGTCTGGAACTCGTAGCATGATAATACGATACGTAAAGGATTCAATAACAACAGATATAACAATAGTACAAAATGAGTAATCACATTACAGAGGTAATCGATATGCTAAGACGAGGAGAGTTTTACGGCGCAGGGGATTATACCGAAATCGCAAAAGGTAAAAACGAGATGGTAACAACTTGGAGAGGATTAAAACAAAAAGTAAAACGAATTATAAAAGCTAACAGATAATGAAAGAGGTAAAAGTAAAGTTAACGCTAGACGATAAGGACGCAAAGAAAGGACTAAAAGATTTAAACAAACAAGTAGACAAAACTGCTAAGTCTACGAAAAAATCTGGCGAGGCTTTGTCTGGAGGATTTGCAGGATTAAAAGGCGCAATAGGAGGAGCTATACCAATGCTAGGAAAATTACAAGCCGCTTTTGCCTCGTCTGGAATAGGTGCGATAGTTATAGCGGTTGGCGCTTTAGTAGGTTTATTTACGTCTGCGGTAAAAACAGGCGCAAAGTTTGCGAAGTCTTTTAGTACATTGCAGGCGGTTACAGGCAAGACGGCAGACGAGTTAAGCTCGTTAAATAAACAAGCTAAAGAGTTAGGAGCTACAACACAATTTACAGCAATACAAGTTGTTTCTTTACAGACCGAATTAGCAAAATTAGGTTTTACTGTTAAAGATATTGAGAACTCTACGCCGTCAATATTAGATTTAGCTGCGTCTTTAGAGGTAGACCTAGCTAGTGCTGCGGAGCTTGCAGGCTCTGTAGTGCGTTCCTTTGGTTTAACTACGGAGGATACTCAAAAAGTAGTTGACGTAATGGCAAAAAGTACCTCGACGTCTGCATTAAATTTTGAGGCGTTAAGAGAAAGTTTAAAGGTTGTTGCGCCTGCGGCTAGAGCTACAGGTGTAAGTATAGAAAAAACTGCGGCTCTTTTAGGAGTTTTAGCAAACAACGGACTAAAAGGAAGTGTAGCGGGAACGGGATTATCAAAGACTTTTATAGAGCTTAACAAAAAAGGAATTACTCTACAGGAGGCGATGGACAAAGTAAGTGGCTCATCGAATAAACTTAATACAGCTATTGAGCTTGTGGGAGTTGTAGGCGCTAAGTCTTTTTTAAGTCTTGCGGAGGGCGGAGACCAAATAGCAGAGTTAGAGGAACAGTTTGAAGATGCCGCAGGAGCTGCAAAAGAAATGGCAGAGGTTAGGCTTGACAACTTAACAGGAGATACAACAAAACTAGGCTCGGCTTGGGAGGGTTTTCTTTTATCTATAGAGGACGGCTCTAATATTATAAATAACTTAGTTAGAGGATTTATTCAAGCAGGTACAGCCGTTTTATCTTTCTTAACGCCAACAAAGGATTTGGCAGATGCTTTAAGAGATGAACAAACAGAGTTGTTTTTGTTAGAGTCTCAGCTACTAGATACTAACACAAGCGAGCGAGAAAGAGTAAAAATAATAAAAGGGTTGCAAGATAAATACCCAGATTTCTTAAAAAATATATCTGCGGAGAAAGTAACTAATCAGCAATTAAAGACCGCTTTAAAAGGTGTTAACGAGCAATTAATACAAAAGATTTTAATATCTTCACAAGAGGAGGAACTTGCAGAAAAGTTAAAAAAGGCAGGCGAGGACGCTCAAGAGGTAGGGGAAAGAACTTTATCCTTAAGAGAGCAAATAGCTAGGAATAACAGAAAGTTTAATTTAGAGGCAATTGAGGGAACTTTAGAAGAGCAAGCCGCCGAGCAAAAAAGACAGCTTTTAGAAAAGCAAGGAGTTACTAGTACAATAGAACTACAAGGAAGTGTCAAAGACGGGTATACAGCTCAAGCTCAAGCAGCTATAGACCTAGAGAAAGGCGTAAAAAAGTTAAATGGTAGCCAAGAGGATTATAACGAGTCTTTAGAAGTAGTAAATAAAACTACCCAAAGAAATAAAGAAATATTAGCGGAGTTAGGGATAGTCTTAGACGATACAAACGACTCAATAGATGAGACAGTAGACGAAACAACAAACCTAACAGACGAAACAAAATCTTTAATTGCTGTACAAGAGGCACTTTTAGAAAACGCTAAATTATTGCCAGAAACTACAGAGGCAGAAATAGCCGCAAAAAACAGGACAATACAATTAATTGACGAAGAGATAAAAAGGCTTAAAGAGCTAGGCGTTATCAAAGAGGAGAAACTAAAAAAAGATACCACAGAGGCAGACGAAAAAGCTAGACTAGAAAGATTAAATGAACTTGAAGATTCAAGGCTTGCAGCAATGCGAGATAAAGGCGCTCAAGAGCTTGCGATTAAAGAAAATGTAGAAAAGCAAAAGCGAGCAATGGAGGACGCTACTATAAACCATACAAAGGCAGGTATAGGTATATTGTCGTCTCTAGCAGGAGAAAACAAAGCGTTACAGGCAACGGCTTTAATTGCTGAAAACGCCGTAGGTATTGCCGAAATAACTATGGGGGCATCTCGTGGTATAGCGGATAGGATTAAAGCTTATAACGCTTTACCTGCGTTTATAGGAACGTTTCCAAACCCTGCAAAAATTGCTGATACTGTTCAAGCTCCTTTAGATATTGCAAGTATAAAGACGTCAGCAGGAATCGGAATAGCTACCTCTGGGATTGCTTTAGCGAAAGGATTAGCAGCTTTAGGTAAAGGTGGAGGCGGCGCAGGCGGAGGAGCTAATTTAGGCGGAGGCGATACCGCAGGAGCAGAGGCTCCAGCGTTTAATCTAGTAGAGGGTAGCGAGAGCAACGCAATACAGCAAAGCATACAAGGGCAAGAGAACGCCGTCAAGGCATTTGTTGTGAGTGGCGACGTTACCACAGCTCAAAGCGCAGACCGTCGGATAGTAGAGGGCAGCGGATTTTAGAAATAGTGAAACAATAAAGGAATTTTTTCGTTAATATAATATAAAACTATGAAGAGATACGAGGGCAAATACAATAAAAAGAGCAAAGGAGTCTTTGCTATTAGTTTGGTAAACGCGCCTGCCACAGAGGAAACGTTTATCGCAATGTCTAAACAAGAGAAGATTGTAAAGTTTGCGAAAGTAGACGAAGAGCAGCGTATTTTAATGGGCTTAGTATTACAGCCCGACCAATTAATCTACAGAGTAGACGAGGACGGTAACGAGTTTGAAATGTTTTTTAGCGCTGAAACAATAAAAGATTTTTCTCAGAACTTTTTTCAGTCTGGATTTCAATTAAACTCTAAACTAGAACACGACGAGCCTATCGAGGGCGTTACGTTTGTAGAGTCGTGGCTAGTCGAAAACCCAAAAGTAGATAAGTCCGCAGCGTTTGGGTTAGAATATCCTAAAGGCTCGTGGCTCGTTTCTATGAAAGTAGACAATGACGATATTTGGAATAACTATATCAAAACGGGCGAATTAAAGGGTTTCTCTATCGATGGAATGGTAGAGCTTGAGGAAGTAACTTTAAAATCAAATATAGAAATGAGTAAGAATAACAAAAATATTCTAGCATTGCTAAAACAGATAGTATCTGGAGCAGAGCAAGAGGTAGAGGTAACTCTAGGAAGTGTAAAATCTGGCGAGCTAGATATCCAATTCGACGGCGAAACTTTAGAAGTTGGTACGGCTGTATTTTTAATTGCAGACGAAAGCGAGAAAGTATCTCTAGCCGACGGAACGTATAAAATCGACGAGGGCGGCGAAATCGTTGTAAAAGACGGAATAGTAGAGTCTATGTCTGAGGCTGAGGCTGAGGAGGAAGTAGCTCCAGAGGCTGAGGAAGTAGTAGACGCAGAGCTAGAAGAGGAAGTAATCGAGGAAGTAAACGCAGACGAGGAGTCTATGAAAGTAATTAAAGAGATTTTAGACGATATGTTTAAGGCTTACGCTGAGAGTATGGAGATTAAAATGTCTGAAATGCTTACAAAAATGTCTGACATCGAGGCGAAAAACGTAGAGTTAAAAGAGCAGGTAGTTACACTTTCGGCGCAGCCGTCTGTAGAGCCTGTAAGCTCACAACCAAAGCAAGTAAAATTAACAAAGCAAGGACGTATCCTTGAGGCTATTAAACTAGCAAACCAAAACAAGTAAATTAATTAATTTAAAATAGAATAAAAAATGGCAATTACATCAAATTATGCAGGAAGTGCAGCCGTAGACATAATACTACAGGCTATCAAGGAAGAGGATACTCTTAGACTTGGACTAATTAACGTTGTACCAGACGTAGGGTACAAGCTAAACTTGAGAAACTTAGACGTTACTCTAGGAGTAGTAGACTACGCTTGTGGTACTACCGCAGCGACTGACGCTGTAGCTTACTCTGAGAAAGTACTAACACTTTCAAAGTTTAAAAATGAATTTAC
>Ga0209119_1004430_pt1 | contig 11553 bp, 25 predicted proteins | sample COG_03_FD_184747 | JGI IMG/M metagenome (GOLD analysis project Ga0209119, IMG submission 184747) | Pelagic Microbial community sample from North Sea - COGITO 998_met_03 (SPAdes) (version 2) | ecosystem: Environmental > Aquatic > Marine > Neritic zone/Coastal water | place: Helgoland, sampling... | reverse complement strand
AACGCTAATGAGTCTTGGTTAGTTAAACAACCTGTCTGCGCACCCCATACTAATTTATCAGGGTTACTAAAGTATTGAATACTAGCCTTACTATGGTAGTGTCCCTGAACTGTGTGCATGCCATACTTCTGAGCTACTTGTAAAACATTAGCACTCATACCATGAGTAAAGAAACACCTAGACCCATCATTTAAGGTAACAGTTAAGTCTTGTACCCATTTCCAACCCTTACCCACACCTAAGAACTCGTTGTAGTGTTTAAGATAAGCTTTAGGTAAACCATACTTTAAAGCTCGTCTATATACCAAACTGCTGTGGTTACTGTCAACTAATGTAACATCAGGAAATATATTTTCTAATTCCTTAACGTATTTTTTAGCTAACTTTAGCTCATCACCAGCACTAGGTAGGTCAGGGTCAGAGTCGTGCATACTAATAGCGTGACAATCAATTTCGTCCCCAATCCCAACAACAAGATCAAAACCTTTATACTTTTTCTTTAATGCTCTAAGAAAAGCCATAGAGCTTTTGTGATGATATGGAATGTGCATATCACCGATTACCATTACCTTTTTATATTGCATATTTTCTCCTAATAACCATATTGTGATAAATCTAATGTAAATCCTAAACTTACTGCAAACCTTTCTACCTTTTCTAAATACTCTACAAACTCTTTAATCGTTAGTTTGGATGTAGATGGTACAACTGTCATCTCATCGCCTAACATCTCTTGCTTGTAACTAAGAAACTTATACTTCATAAGCTCGTGCATCTCACCTTCATCGTACCCAAGAAAAGATCCAAGCTCACCTATTAATGCCCAATACTTCTTGTTCTGCTGTGTGCTTCTGTTAAAAGCAAACGGCTTTACTTTTACTTCCCAAGCTTTAGATAAGTCTAGCTCACCAATTTGATGTCTTGCGTTCTCCACGTCCTCTTCGCACGTTATCTTCAATCTTATCATAACCTTTGCTCCTATAAATTTTACCTTCTTTAGATGTCGCTTTAAACTCTACGTCATCCCCAAATGTTTTCTTGATCTCTTTAATAAAGTCTTTAATCATCATTACCAAATCTCCGTATACTGAAATGTCTCAGGCTTAAAACCAAAACCCCATTTTGTTTCTATCCCTCTACCATGTCTTTGTTTTAATAAATACACGGCACTTGGTGGTTGGTTCATAACCTCTGTATCTAAAGATCCATTTAATACCTCTTCTTCACGCTTCTTGTTACGATGAACTGATATAACATTGTCTACTAAGTTAGTTAAGTTAGCAGAGCCAGCAACATCAAACTTACTTGCATTATCATGCTCATTAGCTGTCTTTCTACTATGAGCTACTATGAAGATGTGTATTCCTAAGTCTCTAGCTGAAACTGCTAATTTGTTAGCAAAGGACTTTTGTTTGTTAAGGTCGTCTTCGTTAATGCCACACTTCATGAGTGAGTCAATAACCATAAGCTTAACGCCTAATTTCTCAGCACAGTAATAAATAACCTCTAACACCTTTTCAGAAGTAGTCTCACCTTCAGGGTCATATAAATATAAGTTATGTTCTAACTTGCTTAGAAAATCTTTAATGTATTCATAGTTAGGCATTGCTTCGCCTGTTTGCTGACACATTCTACCTAGTGTTGCTTTAGGTAGCATCTCAAAAGAAGCAATCATAGTCTTCTCTTGTTTCATTAAACCTAACATACATTGATTCAAAAATGCTGATTTACCATGCCCACTATACCCTGTTACTAAAGTTACTTCACCCATCCTTATCTTAAAGTCTTCTACAGTTTTTTTAAATGGCAATTCTAAACCCCCAGTTAAATCTTCTGAGAAATACTTTTCTACATCATCAAGGTATTCAGATGGTCTTTTAATTTTAAGATGCTCACCTGTGTCTCTTGATTCCATATAACCCTCTATTTCTTTGTCGGTTATAAGTATATCTTCTAGCGTTTGTGCTGTCACCTTACACCTCCCTTAACCCAATTGTTATTTACTTCCTTATACTTTGTTACAATTGCATCAATACCCCTAGCCCTTAAATAAGACCTGGCCTTAAACGCACCCATTGCCCAGGGTGTTACTAAGTAGTCCTTTACGCCACCTGAAACCTTATATACTGTATTCATATTCTCTCCTATTTAGTTTTGCTGTAAGCATCCCTAACGTTGCCTACAGCCTTTAATAACCTATTATGATCTTCATCATTAAGTGGTTTGCCTTTTCTTATATCAGCACTTGCTAGACCTATAATAAGAACCTCATCTCTAATCATTTTCAATACTGCAAAAGGATTAAACTTATGTTTCTCTGCCTGATACAATTGATTGTCTGGCAGAATATCTTTCCATTCCAGTCCTACACTCTCTAAGATGGACTTAACATCACATCCGGCAAAGCAATTTAAAAGTATTCTATCTCCATCTCCTTGCTTAATGCCTAGTGAGTTTGATTTATCTTCATGAGATGGGCAACGGCATGAATACTGTCCGTTGCCTGTCTCTTTTACTCCATCAAAAAAGTTAAGAACCTCTTGGATTAAAATGGTACGTCTGCATCAGCTCCTTCTACTGATGCGTTGTTAGTAACAGAATTGTCTTGTGGTTCTGATAGTCTACCACTTAAAAATTTGAGTCCTGACTTAGACTCACGCACCCATGCTGCCATGCGCATTTCCTTACCCCCTTCTAGTGTAATGTTTCCTGTGTAATCAGGTCTTGCTTCATTATCACCTTTATCATTCTTAAATAACGCGAATGAATTTGTATTGTCATACTGTTCAGCCATTTTTTGCTCCTTGTTTAGTTATTTTAATAATAAGGTCTTCAATTTCAATATCAAACTGTCTGACCGCTTCTTCTAAGGATTTAATAACGCTATCGTCCTTCTCGACTTTTACCCATTTGAGTCTAAGCTCTGGTGGATAATCTGGGTGATAACTTGCAAAGTAAGCATAATCACTTTCTGTACAAGCTATCTGCCATTGAACTTGATATATGTAGTTCTTAGGCATAGTATCAGACATAAGGTTTTTAGCATGTGTCGAATGCGTAGGAGATTTAATCTCTAAGACTGCATTTTCACCTCTAAGCAAACCATCAGGACTTGCTGATGTATTAACTATAGTAGGATGATCAAAGCTACCACATAATGCAACCTCTTTACCTGTTACTGCTTCAAATAAAGTTCTAGCATCAGGCTCTCTATCTATTCCATCCCTCATGGCCTGGTTCATTACAACAGATGATGCTGACTTGCCTGTAATACGTTCTATAGCAAGTTCAAGTCTAAGCTTTGCTTTATAAGTACTTTCGCCCCACTTAGTTTTGCGCATTACATCACCTAACCTACTGGCCGTTATGACACCGAGCCTAGCTTTAAACCAAGCATCAGAACCCTGGATTAACTCTTCGTTACTCATAAGTTAAAATCCTCCTTTTGTTGATGCACAGCAGTTGCAACCTCATCTGCTGATGCTAGGCTTGTGTCTATTCCTATACCATACATACCTAAAGCACGACCAATTGCAGAAGTTTCAGAATTCTCGACATGGCTAGTCTTGTTAATAAAGCTTGAGCCTTCTTTTTCATAAGCGTGGCCTGTAGCAACAAGAACTCCATCTACAATAATTTTAGCCTGAAACAATATCTGTCCATCAGCGTTAGCCATAATCTGTGTTAAGATCTGACCTTGAGGGTGTAGCTTTCTAAACTCCTTTACTCTTTCGCTGACTGTGATGTAATCTTTACCTTGAATCTGTATCTTTTCCATAATATCTCCTATTTTAAGTTTGCATAAGTTGAATTAACTTTCTTACATTCTACCTCATCTTCCCATCTTCTTTGGTTAAGCCATGTGCTAGGATGAGGTATATATTTACCATCATCTTTAGTCCATTCGTCAGATTTTTTAAGCAAAGATAATGACTTTAATACTTTGTCAATATCAGGATTTTGCTTCATCCAAGATTTTTCAGCTACAGGTTTCTTTACCTTTTTAGGGTAAACATTCCAAAACCTTTTAAAATCATCTTGGCTTTTGTCTGACTTTGCTCTTCTTACTTCAGAACTTTTAGTGCCACCTTTAGAAGAAACTTCTTGGTGTAGTTTTAAATCCATTAATACTTGAGTAGTTCTTTTTTGATGATAGCCTTTTTCTTCATCATGTTGAACTTCCATTTTATCTATAACAGTTAAATAATCTTGTATTGATATATTTTCAGTTAAAGATAATCTATTTAAATCTTTTACAAAACCACCCTCTCTATACATTCTAATTAATAAAGACATATATATCCATTTTTCTTCGTTAGTTAAATGGTTAGTATCTGCTTTAAAATCATTGTAAAAGAATGGAAAAAACACTGCTCCAACTTCTCTTTTACTTGAGGTTAATTTCATATTCATCTCCATCTAAAAGTCTATCTAAAGGTTTAACATAGAAAGATAATTCTTGATTTAAATTACCTTCATTATTAACTTTTTTAGTAAACTCTTTGAGATGATAAAATAGATGATTCTCTAATGCTGATAGCTGCTCAACAGTAATATCGTTAGGAGAAGCCATCTCTAAAATCAATCTTTTTTCATGTACCTTTCTATCTTCCATAGTTTGTTTTCCTTTTATTTAGTTTTATTTTATTTTATTTTATTTAATGCTACTTTATTTACTTCCCTTGCTACTGCTTACTTCTGTGCTGAATGTCAACCCCATCTTTGACCCATGCTTTTATTATATCTTCATGGTATTTGGACATTAGAAACATTACTGTCTCTATCCCTAACGCATCAATAGCCATCTCAAAGTCATTTAGAACTGCGTGAGTCCATTCTAGTTCTTCGCCTGGTATTTGATCGTTACTTTCTTCGTACGATATTTCCATTTCATCTGTCATATTTATTCCCCCTTACATTACTAAATGCACAGTTCATATTTTCTTAAATCTCCTTTTGTAAGTTAATGATTACAAAAGGAAATAAAAAGAAAAATTGCAAGTTAGTGGAAGTCACTAACAACTTAATAACAACCCATTGATGAGTTACAGATAGTTAATCCATCATCATAAATAAAGGTGTTTGAACCATCGTCTTTTGGCACAACAAAATACTCGATGTCAGAACCTGAGTCATCTCCTTTTATTACATATCCAGATTTTTCAGCTCCTTTTATTATTACTAATGAGCCATCTCCTTTCCAGATGGTGTTTGTATCTGATTTTGGTGTATCAAAGAAACCAGGCCCATCAAACAAAGAGTCTGCTTTTGCGCGTTCGATCATTAACCAACAGAATACAAATAATACCACTACCATTGTTAATGCGTGTATAGGTGCTTTTTTCATAATTAATCTTCCTCGTTTTTAGTGTTTACAATTCCCTGTGCTTTTTCCCCATGTAGCTCATCTGCTACCACGTCTTCAAAAGCATCACCATAATAATATATTGGCTCAGGATTCCATTTTCCGTTGTCGTCTCTTGTTGCTCCGTTCCAAGTCTCATCTTCTCCAGATCTCGATGGGTGCATTACTTCAGTTTCTTGCACCACTTGATAGCTGTCCCAGATGCGTTTTAAACATTGCTCACGTTGTTTCTCTCGCCCCTCTAGTAAAGATGGTCGTTTATCTGGATACTCTTTTCCATCCTTTAATCGAGTATGCTGATAATTTATTGCTTTTTCTGCTAAGTTAGCAATTCTCTCCAACGTTACATGAGGAGGGCGTTTTTTTCGTGTTACATAAGAAGCATATTCCTCTGCTCTTATTGCTAGGTTATCTAAATAACCTCGTGCATTTGCTGATTTGCGATGTTTCATACTAACCCTCCAGATAAGATACCCCAGTTGTCAAAAGGTACGATTGCTAACGTAAGTGTTACAATCCAGATACCGGCTATTACTGCTACTGCTTTCCATTCAGTTTTTGTTTGATCAGTCATTGAACGCTCCTATAAAGTTTTCGTTGTCTTTTGCGTAGTGTACGAAACCAGCTTTCATTACTTCTTCGTTGGTTGTGTCGTCTGCTACCCATTCCCCATCTTTCAACTCGTCATACACTGCCAAGTTGTATTCCATTACTACTTCACCTTCTTCGTTAGTGGTGTTAAATGGTTTTACGCTGATGCGCCAATCAGAGATGTAGTATAACTCTGTTACGTCCCCTAATTTTACTAATGCGTATAAGCTTCCTGTCCATTTGTCGACTACTAATTCTTGCGTTAATTCTCCAGCTTTTACTTTAACGTTCTGTATTAAGTTGTTTTCAAATATTGGCTCTGCTGTTAATTCATCTATTGTGATAGAAGAAGTCATTGCTGGGCCTAAACGATTTAACACAGATGTGTTTCCTGAGTAGAAGTCATCTACTACAGACTCCCCAGAAGTCCATAAACCTCCTGGGTTCTCTGCATCTCCTACTGCTTCTTCTAATTCTGCTGCGTTTTCAAATATTGCTGATTTCATGTCTATATCCTTTAATTAACCCCAAAATGAATCAGAGTTTAAGTTGTTTTTTGATAAGTTCCATGATGCCGGAACTACCTCTAAGTTATCGATTGCATTTGTTCCACCTTTTGACAATGGAATAACATGATCGATGTGCCAAGCATACCCAAATAAAGCTGTTGCGTTATCGCGTATCTCTACCAAGTTAGCGTAGTTTTCTTTCTCTGCATCAGACATTGCTGCTTCTGCATTTGCTTTTAATAAACGTCTTTTTGCAAGAGTAACATAAAATTTTGCTTTATTTTTATTTAACCAATTTTTGTGTATAGCAGCTAATTTTTCTTTGTTTGCATCACGATAAGTTTTAGCGTGTACGCGTTTTTTATCTTTATTTGCGGCTAAATAATCTTTTATAGAATCTTTATTTGCTACACGATAAGCTTTTGTTGCAAGCAAAACTTTCTCTTTGTTTTTTTCATACCATGCTTTTTGTTGGGTAGCAACTTTTTCTTTGTTTGCTTTTGCCCAAGCTTTTTTGTACTCTTTTCGATCTTTCATAATAATACTCCTTTTGTTTATAACTTTATTATACCACTAATCGTGGTTTTTTACAAATACTTGTAACCCATCTTCATACGTTTGTTTTCCAAACTTTAAATCTTTCTCTACATCCATTTCTTTGTCATCTGATTCTATGTTGATTTCATTTGCAATCATTAACTCACCAAGATAACGTTTCTCGTCTAGTGTCAGCTGCGAGATCAACAAACGTTTTTCTGTTAGAGTCAAGGCCACATGTTTCATTTTCAATATTTCCAATGGTTTTAACATAATAATAATCCTAAAATAGTGCTTCGCCACATTCTAGCAAAGCTTGTTTATATAAGTCACGCTGTGTTACTGCTTTCTCACCTGTTGCAACTACAGTCAAGTTGTTGCGTTCTGCAAAGTGTCGAGCTTCTCTTAACGATAAGAATTTTCGTATTTCATAGTTATCCTCATCTACTACAATATGTGTCCAAATTCTATTCATATTACTCTCCTAAACTGGTGGAGCTGCCGTGGATTTGCACCCGGTTCCAGACCCTAACTTAATATTAAGTCTGTCGATACTAGCTCAGCCCCGTATTCATTATAACGCATTTTAAGGCTCGTGGTGAAATAAATAATGATAAATAATACAACCATACATTAAAATCAACACAGGCCCTTAAATCGCTTTAGAGGTCATTTTGGGCAAAATAAAATCCTTTAAAATCAATAACTTATAAATCACCCAAAAATCACACTAATAGTCCATTCCTAACTCAGCCATTCTTGATACATACTTCTTTAATTCTGCTGACTCTACTTTTTTGGTTTTACAGTAGCCAAACATATTCATAGTTCCTAACACACTTGAGACACCACAATAACCTAATCCGTTCTGTACAAATTTAACTTCTTTAGTGTTACATACTTCGCAACGTTTTGCAATGTTTTTTTTCATATTACCTCCATTATCCTTCTCACTAATTAAGACCATTATTGTGTAACCCCTTATATTGCTTGAGGTTACACGAACACATGGTTAGTCGTCATAGCGAACTACTTTCGTTACTGAGTTAGCGCCATGTAACTCTGCTCCAACGTAGTCTTCGAAACCATCACCCCAGAAAGCAACGCTGTCTGATTCCCATGTACCTGTTGCGTTGTTGAACTGGCGGTTGTTCCATGACTCATCTTCAGTTGAACGTACATGCTTCAATACGTTGTAGTAGATGTCCCACATTGTTGCAATTGCTTCTGCACGTAATGCTTCTCCACGAGCTACACGTTCTGCACGAACACCACCTAACTTCAAGTTTACGTTCTGTGCCTTCTCGATTAAGTCCATGATGCGCGATAACTTCACCTGTGGTGATAAATCACGCTTTAAGCGGTTGTCTAAGTCGCTAGCTGTCTTCACGAAATGCGCGAAGCGATTTGTTGCTGCCATGATATTTCTCCTTTTAGTTTCTGATCTCATCAGTATTGTATTAAACAATAGACAAGTAAACTTTCCTAAGGTTCACTTGTTTCGATCTTTACTACTATGACCAGTTGTCTTTGTCGTCATAGTTTACATCGTAGCCTGAATCGTCCCATCCATCGTTAGAACCTTCAGATTCGATAGTGTCGTATGACTCGAATTCGACTTCGTCTGTTTCTGCTTCGATTTCCCATTCTTTTTCCATGATATTACTCCTTTTAGTTTAATTATCCTTCTCACCTATCTAGCACATTGTCTTGTAACCCCAGTTACTATAAGGGGTTAAAGTGACATATGCTTAATACTGCGCTACAGTGTCTGCTTCGCGATTTTCAAGCCAACGTAACATTCCAGTAGTGGCCTTCTTTATCGCACGCACATCAGATGATGTAGAGCCACAAATAAAGAACTTTGATGACGATACATTGTTGATAGTACGCACTAAGTATACCTTTACATGTCCACCCTTTAATGTTTCATAATCAAATGAAACTAAGTTAGGACACTTTGATACGATTGCCTTTACTTCCCTCATATACTTCTTTAGTGTAGCCATGTTATTTCTCCTTTTGTTTATGTACTTATTATAACATAATTAATCAATATCTGCATATAATGCAATATTAATTAGTGTAACAATGATAATTAACTCAATGCACATAATATATACTCCTTAAAGTTTCTGATCTCATCAGTGCCATATTTAATGACAGACCCTCCGAAGAGGGTTTCGATCTTTACTGTTTTGATGGTACAAATAAACAAGCACCAAATACAAAGATGTTTACTATTGGTATAAGAAGTCCTAAAACATACCATCCAGACCATCCTATGTCGTTAAGGCGTTTCACATACATTGCAAGTAATGCCCAAACATATGCACCAAGAAAAACAAACATTGCTAAACCCATTAAGTTTTCAGGTAAAGATGATGCTAAAGCAACAAAAATAACTGAACCAAATACAAGTCCAAACCATGTTACGATGAACTGTGAACGTGTTAGTTTGTCTTCAAATGAAAATACAAATTTTAAAGCTTCCATAATATATCTCCTAATTAATGATCTCTTCAGTAACGCATTAAGCGTTAGACGCTCATAATATATATAAGCGTTTCGATCTTTTCTTTCTCTGGTTCTTAGGACTGCTCTTTCAAGCCCCTCTCACCTTTGTCTTTGTTGCGGTAGGTCGGTGCGACCTTTGTTTCTTTATCCTTAAACCCATTGTATCAGGTTCTTTTACTTCTGTCAAGCTTTTTGTTACTTTTCTTTGTTGGGGACTAGACTTTGGCATTTGCCTTATATCTACTACTTGCTTTCCTACCCAACAAAACCATTATTACATAAAAAACTTAACTTGTCAACTCTTTTTAGACTTTTATATTTAATTAAGTTCAATTAATATTTCCATCTAATGTATACACTATAACACATTTAAATCATATGTCAAGTGTTTTATGAAAAAAAAAGCCCACTATTAGTGAGCTATTTTTTGTTTAATTACATTTAAGATTGGTCTGTCAGGTGGCTTATAAGTAGTTGTGCATAATTCCTCAACATACTCATTCTCTATGTAGTCCTTTATGTCCTTATCATATACTTTAGATTTTGTTGTTTTGACTTGGCATTCCTTAATGATATTATCGTTAGGTTCATTAATGGAAAGTGGATCAAAAGCATCACCTAAAACACCACCAGACGTTAGGCCTGATAAAAATATTAATGTAATTGGTTCGATGTTACTTCCTTATTTTTTATGTGGTTCGTTAAGAATCCAATGTTTAAATTTGTAAAAAGCGTGTTCCAGATACATTTCCCATACATAAAGAGCAACGGCTACACCGCCTACCCACTGCCATGCTGGGGCTGAAATCGTCCATAATGCTTCCATAGATAAAGTTCCTATTAAGTTAAAACTCCCTACTCCACTCAGTCTTGCAGTGTTAATAGTCCACTTGCTGCAGTTCCTGAATACTTCTCTATAATCTTTCTTAATGCGTCCATATTGCCACTGCCAGTTTTAATCCATTTGTTAAACGCAGCCATACCTGGTTTTGAGTAAGCTAAGTAGCTAACACCTGGGATTGCTAATATTGCTGGATTAATAGAACCTGACACAGCTCCCGCACCTAACAACCCATTAACAAGTAAATTACCCGCAGTCCCACTATCAGGTATTGAATTACCTAGTATCTGTGCTTGTTGTGATTCACCTTGCAGTAACGCATCACCGGCTGCTACAGCTCTTTTTCTAGCTGATCTATCTGACTGCCTAACGGCAGAGCCAAACTGTTTTGGTGTAAACGCCTGTCCATCGTTAAGTTTAGATGTTGCATTCTCTACTCTAATAAATTTAGCATAAGCTGAATTAATAGCTTTTAACTTATCAGCATATTTAGGGTTTTGATTCTGTACTTGAGTCATTAATGTGTCTAATGTTTCTGATAAAGCATTACCTATTGCCTTATCGTCTGCGTTAGTAGTTCCTTGATATTTCTGTATTGTTTTACCTAAATGAGTTTGCATATTCTTTACAGATTCACCTGATATGTTTTTACCAGACAAAAATCCTTGAATTTTGCTCATTTCTTTTGCTAATGTTTTTTCTGCTGCGTCACTTAATACTTGATCTTTTTGTACATTATTAAGAGCTTTAGTAAGCCCTGACTTATCTTTAATTCCTATAAAAGGAAGTACATCGTCATAAGACTTAGATAAAACTTCTTGTCCTTTTTTAACATTACCTAATAAATCATCACCTAAATCATCTACTTTACCACCTAAAGGTTTTATAATGTCATCTATTAACGATTTATTCCATGATTTAATAGACCTTGTTCTTGCACTATTAATACCAGGCATAACACTTCCTACTCGTTGTTCTATTGTATCTGTAACACCACCAAATGCCTGTCCTGGGGTAATTGGTATTCCTTTATCTGCAAATGCCTTTGCACCCTGTTGTAACTTAGGAGCTAATACAGCACCAGCACCAGATAACACACCACCTATTGCACCACCAGCTGCACCTTGTAATAAAGTATCTCTACCAACATCTTCCATTTCATCTGCATTACCAGCACCATAAGCTGCACCAAA
>Ga0209119_1004428_pt1 | contig 11557 bp, 15 predicted proteins | sample COG_03_FD_184747 | JGI IMG/M metagenome (GOLD analysis project Ga0209119, IMG submission 184747) | Pelagic Microbial community sample from North Sea - COGITO 998_met_03 (SPAdes) (version 2) | ecosystem: Environmental > Aquatic > Marine > Neritic zone/Coastal water | place: Helgoland, sampling... | reverse complement strand
ATCAACAAAGCCTTTGCAGCTATCAACAAGGAAGTAACTGCACTTAGGGAGGAAATGGAAGCTGCAAAAAAGAATAAAAAAACTTGATTTTGTTCCTTAAATATGTTATAATATACTTGTAGTACACATATTACATTAACCCCTGTCCTTTCGGAGAAACAGATGCAACAAGATGCTCAAGCACTAGAGTTCGATAAATACTACAACTCAATGAAAGATTTGTTTCTTTCTGAGGGTTGGGATTATTTGATTAAGGACTTAACGGCTAACGCAAATCACATCAACTCAGTAGAATCAGTAAAAGATAACGATGAACTCTTCCATCGGAAGGGACAGTTAACGATACTGGCTAACCTACTAAATCTAGAGAATCAATTAGAGACTCTAAGACAACAGCAAGAAGAAGCTGAAAACACAGAAGAAGCATAATGCGCTTAATCTATGACTTTCAATGTTCAGACAATCACGTTACTGAGGGTTTTGTTTCTTCAGACGTAACTGAACATCCTTGCGGTTTATGTGCTAAAACAGCACAACGGATCATTTCACCTGTTCGTACAAAGCTAGATCCTATCTCAGGGGATTTCCCCGGAGCTACGATGAAGTGGGCTAAGAACAGGGAGAAACAGATCAAACACGAAAGGAAGACAAACTCTTAGTTGAGACCTTCCATACTATAGTCCTCCATAATACGATACGGTACGGAGTTTAATGATGGCAGCTACATTTGTTGACGATGACAGTTTAGATGATCAAGAAGACAACGATCAAGAACAGGCTCAGTTTACTGAGGAACCTATTCAAGAAGAAGAAGGTATTCCAGATAAGTACGCAGGAAAGTCTGTACAGGATATTGTACGGATGCATCAAGAAGCTGAGAAGCTCTTAGGCCGACAGAGTGCTGAAGTTGGAGACTTACGAAAAGTTGTTGACCAATACATCCAGACTCAACTCACGCCAGCGCAAGCTAATAATCATACACAGCAAGAAGAGACTGAAGACGAGATAGACTTTTTCTCTGATCCTGAGAAGGCAGTACAAAGAGCTATTGATAACCACCCTAAAGTAAAGCAAGCAGAGCAGTTCCACACTCAAATAAGAAAGAACAACGCTCTACAAACTTTACAGCAGAAACACCCAGATATGGCAGATATCCTATCTACGCCATCGTTCGGTGAGTGGGTTCAAGGCTCTAAGATCAGGACTCAGTTATTTTATCAAGCAGATAAGCAGTACGACTACGAAGCTGCCGACGAACTCTTCACTAACTGGAAGGAACGTCAAGGCATAGTCAGTCAAGCTGTAACTGCTGAGAAACAAACTAGAAGTAAGGCTGTAAGACAAGCATCTACTGGCAGTGCAAGCGGTAGTACTGAAGCCTCTTCTAGAAAAGTATATCGACGAGCAGACATTATTAAACTTATGAGAACTGACCCAGAACGATATGCGTCGCTTTCAGATGAAATCATGAAGGCGTACTCTGAGGGAAGGGTAAAATCCTAAACTATTATTAAGAGAACTATATTATGGCTACTTCAACATTTCCCGCAACTGGCGGGTTTGTAGACAACACAAGCGCAGCAACTTTCATTCCAGAGATTTGGAGTGATGAGATCATTGCTGCTTATCAAAAGAATCTAGTCTTAGCTCCACTCATCAAAAAGATGTCGATGAAGGGTAAGAAAGGCGATACTATCCATATCCCAGCCCCTACCCGTGGTGCAGCAAGTGCTAAGGTAGAAAATCAAGCAGTAACCGTACAGAATGCTGTAGAGAGTGAAGTCGTTGTTACCATCGACAAGCACTACGAGTATTCACGTATCATCGAAGACATCACAGAAACTCAGGCTCTGTCCTCTTTGCGTCAATTCTACACCGGCGATGCTGGTTATGGTTTGGCTAAACAAGTAGACGATGATCTGTTTGCTCTGGGTAAATCCTTTGGTGACGGTGATGGTTCTGATTGGACTAACACAGCTACTTACTACTGTGATGCATCTACTGGCCTTACGGCTTATGCTGTAGACACCGTAGCAACTGCTGATGTCTTTACTGACGAATGTTTCCGTAAGCTGATCCAGCTCATGGACGACAACGATGTCCCTATGGATAACCGTTCTTTCGTCATTCCTCCTGCACTCCGTAACGCTATTATGGGCATCAACCGCTACGTGTCTTCTGACTTCGTAGAAGGTCGTTCTGTAGTTAACGGTAAGCTGGGTAACTTGTATGGTGTTGATATCTACGTCACCAGCAACTGCCCTATCCTCGAAACAGCCGCTGAGAATGCTGCTGGTGGTATCGTTCGCGGTGCTCAGTTCATCCACAAAGACGCTTCAGTCCTTGCGGAGCAAATGGGTGTTCGTTCACAGACTCAGTACAAGCAAGAGTTCCTCGGTACTCTGTATACTGCTGATATGTTGTACGGCACTAAGGTAGTACGTCCAGAAGCTGGTTTCGTACTCGCAGTAAACGGTTAATAACCCTTTGTATCTGGGGGTCAGCAATGGCCCCCTTTTACTTTTCTAATACTTATTAAAAGGGAAGGGTACTATGCCGTTATACAGAGGAGCAGGTGGCGCTGGGGATGCAAGTACAGACGCTTATGCGAGCTATGTAGCGGAACAAGCCCAACTAGCAACACTTAGAGCAACAGAGGCTAATGCCTCAGCTATCGCAGCAGCAGCTAGTGCATCTAGCGCAGCGGCTGACGAAGCACTAACAAATGCAGACGCTGTTTCTACAGCAGCGGATGTCGTAACTACAAATGCAGATGCAGCCTCTACAGCCGCTGATGTAATAACTACAGCAGCCAATGTAGTACTAACCGCAGCAGACGCTGCATCTACAGCTAATGACGTTATCAGTACTTCTGCTGACGTAGTAACTACAGCAGCTAACGCTTCTTCAGCAACAGCTAGTGCCACATCAGCAACAGCTAGTGCTTCTGCTGCCTCCACATCAGAAACTAACGCAATAGCCAGTGCTTCTGCCGCTTCTACTTCAGAGACTAACGCAGCCACTAGCGAAACTAACGCAGCTTCTAGTGCTACAACAGCAACTACTCAAGCAACTAACGCAGCTTCTAGTGCGGCTGCTGCTTTAATTTCAGAAAACAATGCTTCTGCTTCTGCTGCTTCTGCGAGCACTTCAGAAACAAATGCTTCTTTAAGCTCTACAGCAGCAGCTACCTCAGAGACTAATGCAAGTAACTCGGCTAGTTCTGCGGCTACTTCAGAAACTAATGCTGCGGCTAGTGCTTCTTCTGCTTCTACTTCAGCTACAGCGGCATCTACTTCAGAGACTAACGCAGCTTTAAGTGAGGCTAACGCAGCCACTAGCGAAACGAATGCAGCTACTAGCGAAACTAATGCAGCCTCTAGTGCAGCTAATGCACTTTCTTCAGAAACAAATGCAGCAGCTAGTGCGACAGCAGCAGCTACAAGCGCATCAGAAGCAGCAACTAGCGCAGCTAACGTAGCTACTGAAGTAAGCACAGCTATTGCTAATCTAGTTGATTCAGCACCAGCTACACTAGATACTCTAAATGAATTAGCGGCTGCTTTGGGTGATGACGCTAACTTCTCAACTACTGTAACTAACTCACTCGCTACTAAGCTAACAGCTTCTTCAACTTTGAATGCAGATAACATGACTACAGGAACACTAAACGGTGGGATATATTAATGGCTACTAAGATAATTACAAAGAACAGTTCAACAGCTACAGCTATACCTACTGCTGGTGATTTGGTACAAGGAGAGTTAGCTGTAAACGTAACGGACAAGCGTCTGTTTACAGAGGATAGCGGTGGCGCTATCGTAGAGTTGGGTACTAATCCATCCACTCTTACATCAGGAGCGGCTACTTTTAGTGGCACTGTCACGGCTGATGGGTTGACTGTTGATGGGATACCCACTGCCACTGGAGATGCAAGATACGAAGTTGTAATAAGTGAAGATCAAACAGCATCAGCAGGTAGAGGTGGCGGTATAGCGTTTGCTAGACAGGGTGACATTTTGGGAGGCATTAAAAACACATTAGACGCTACTGCTTCTAACTCTCAAATGTCCTTTCAAACGAGATTGTCTGGCACGGTTGCAACTAAGATGACGCTTGACGCCAGCGGCAATTTGTTGGTGGGTAAGACTGCTTTTGATGATGGTGCGACAAAAGGTTTTACACATTACTCAGGCAGTGGCGATTCTGCTACATTTTCCACAAGGTCTAGCAACCCGCCCTTAAACCTCAATAGGCTTAATTCGGACGGTGAAATCCTAAGAATTCGCAAAGACGGCGTATCAGTGGGGAGTATTGGTACTAACAGTAGTTACACTTATATTGCAGGAAATAATAGTGGTGCTGGTAATGGTTCAGGATTAAATTTTGGTACTTCAATTGAACCGACAAATAGGTTAGGCGGTGTCCATAATGGAATTACTGATTTAGGGACATCATCTAACCGCTTCAAAGACCTCTACCTATCAGGCGGTGTCAGCACCAATACTACAACTGGTTTATCAATTACTGCTGATTCTTCTAACAGAGGCATATTGAACCTCAGCACTAGCACAGCATATCAACTAATTGGCGGCTCGTATTACGGTTACACAGGCTACAAAACTGGCGGCTACCATCGTTGGTTTGGCTCTGATGGCAATGAGGATATGCGAATCGACGCCAGCGGCAATTTGTTGGTGGGGACTACTGAATCAGCAAACGCCCGACTAAGGGTCGTCGGGTCAGCGGTAAGCCAACCTTTGGTTCAATTTGTAAGCGATGTTTTGGGTGATTTAAGCAGTCCTGCTCTCTATTTAATTAAAAAAGACAACAACGCCAGCACAGCGCAAAATTATGTGCGTTTTGTAATGAATGGCGGAGCCATTGCTTCTGGTCAAATTAATGGGAATGGCGCTGGTGCGGTAGCGTTTGGAACATGGTCGGATGTCACCTTAAAAGAAAATATCGTTGATCTTTCAGACCAGTACGACAATATCAAAGCATTACGCCCCGTAGAGTTTGACTACATTGAGGCGCAAGGAGGCGGCCATCAAACAGGGTTTATAGCGCAAGAGATGCAAGAGGTTTATCCCTGCTGTGTCAGTGAAGACTTAGAGACAGGCAAGCTGACAATTAGCGGTTGGTCTAAAACTGAAGCCAGACTTGTAAGCGCCCTGCAATCTGCAATGAATAAAATAGAAGCCCTAACCGCCCGTATCGAAGCCTTAGAAGGAGCATAACCAATGGACTATCTTATAAATCTTTATGTAATAGCGACATCTGTAGTCACTATTGCATCAGTTATTGCCAACTACACCGACACGCCCAAAGACGATGCGTGGGTGGCTAAGGCTTACAAGCTCATGGAAACATTTGCATTCTTGAACAATAAGGCGAAACAGAAATGAACTGGACTATTGCACAGCTAGAAAGAACAGTGGCTGATGGCGGCGTGACCATTGCTCACTGGAGAGTTTCAAAGACTGACGGTGATTACTCTGCCAGCTCATACGGCACATGCTCATTCACGCCTGATGAATCTTCTGAAGACTTCGTAACCTTTGATGACCTGACCGAAGAAGTGGTACTGGGCTGGGTTCAGGCGACTATGGACGTTGAGGCTCTTGAAGCGAGCTTTGATGCGTCTATCGAGTTGCAGAAAAATCCGGTTAATGCCAGTGGGTTGCCGTGGTAATTATTTTAAACTGAAGAGGAACCCCCAGCTATGCAAGAAGAAACTAAAGCAGTAGTAGATGTATTGGCTATTGGCGGTACATTAGGAACTGTAGCTGGGGTACTTCCACCTTTAGCAGCGTTAATTACTATCATCTGGACTTGTTTAAGAATATGGGAAACAGATACTGTTCAAAATATTTTAAATAAGAAGAAGTCTTAAACTATGTTACCTCAAATCATATCGGGAGTTGTAGGTCTAGCTTCCTCGTGGTTAGATAACAAGAAAGCAAAACAACAAGCCACTCATGAAAAAGACATCGAACTTATTAAGAACACAACAGATTGGGAAACACAACAAGCAAAGAATTCACAAAACTCATGGAAGGATGAATGGTTTACTCTTGTACTTAGCGTCCCCTTGCTGGGAGCCTTTATACCAACTATGGTTCCTTATATCCATGAAGGCTTTATGGTACTAGACAGTATGCCTGATTTCTACAAAGGGTTCTTAGGTGCGGCAGTAGCTGCTTCTTTTGGTGTTAAAGCCTTAGCTAAATGGGGTCAAAAATAATGCCACCAAAAGGCACAAGTAGAAGAGAACCCGCAGACTATAGCGGTAGAAACACTCAACAAGTAATTGGATCTTTAGCTCCCGATGCTGGTCTATTCGGTACTGGTTCTTTTGGAGCTGCTCCAGAGTTATCTGCTGCTGTCTCCACTGCACCCATTACACAGGCACAGCAACAGGCTTTTACTTCTAAGATTGCACCCATAGTTGCTAACAACAGAGCGATTAACGCTCAAAACAATATGATGTCTGCTGGTGGTGGAGGTATTAACTACGACAGCTCTACTGCTGTTACTATGCCTACTACAACAGTCGCTGCAACCCCTGTAGTTACAGATACAAACTACATGGATACAGTTAATGCTTCATTGGCAACATTGAATCCAGCAGGGCCATCTACTAGAGAACCTCTTTCGGATGATGCGTCCCTACAAGAAAAGACTGCTTATTATTCAAGACAAAATGATCCAGAATTTCAAAGTATTTTAAGTGGTACTGCTGAACCAGAGTCGTATGAAACTGCTGGTGCAAGACACATTCAAACAGAATTAGCGAAAGGTCGTAGTTTAGGGGACATTCTTGCTACTGGTGTTGGTGTTGGGGGAACTGTGAATGACCCTTACATTCAAGAATATCAACGTAGGTTGGGGGGTTCTCCTGCTCGTATAAAAATACCTAACTCATCTACTTCTACTGCTGCTGGATTAGTAGGACATGACGATAGCTCCGAAGTTTACTTTAATCCCGGCCCCGGAGTTGATCTCAATAAGATATACCCTAACTTAGCTGGGAAAGGTACGTGGAGCATTCCTAAAGGTGGCGGTACTCCCGGCTCTTACGATATTGTTTACACCCCTAACGCATACGATCCGAGAGCTGGTGGTGCTGGTCTTTTTAATGATGTTTTAATGCCTGCTGCCACAGCAGTTATGGGTTTCTATAACCCAGCTTTTGCTGTAGCTAAAGTAGCAAACAAAGCGGCTGCTGGTGAGACTCTTAAGTTAGGAGATTATGCTTCTGCTATAATGGGCGGTTTAAAAGCAAGCAATATATTAGAGGCACCTGTTAAGGCTGTTGCGGCTACAGCAACAACCCCAGCAATTCCAGCAGATGCCGGTACAGGTTTATTTAATAACACCTTTACTTACGAACAATCCATAAAAGGATTAAACACGGCTTTTGCTGTAGCTGATGGAGATATTGTAGGTGGTGTTGTCTCTCAGTTCGGTGGGGACTTAACTGAAAAAGCATTGAATAGTGTAGGTTTAAACAAGGATGTTTTAGATGGCTTTAACATTAATCAAGACGATTTAGTTAAAGGGATGTTGACTACAGAAAAAGAACTTTTAAAAGGAACAGCTTTTGATGATGCTCTTCTTAAAGGTGTAGGTAAATACATTACTGAAGGTGGATCATCAAGATTAGGTACAGGTGGTATAGAAACTCCTGAGTTTATTAAAGCAATAGGCACTGTTGTTAAAGATGTAGGAAGAGCAATTGACTCTACTATTCTTCAACCCATTAAACAAACAATGCCTGCTGTTGAAGATGCAGTAAGGGCTGTTGGTTCAGCTATAGATGATGCAGCACAACCTCTTATTGAAACAGCTAAGACTGTTGCAGCCCCTATAGTAGAGGCTGGCAGTGCTATAAACAGAGGAGTAGTTAAGCCTGTAGTAGGAGCTGTAGGTGACGTAGCTAAAGCCACTGGTAACGTAATACAAGCCGTTACAGAGCCTGTAGTAGACGTTGTTGATGATGTATTAGACAGTACTTACGATGCTATCAATCAGCTAGATAACTTTATAGATGATATTGATATGCCTAACATTAACCTCCCTAATGTAAACTTACCAAATATCAATATGCCCAATGTAAATTATAGTGGCGGTAGGAACCCTTTAAACTTTAACATTAGTGGTGGTGGTCAGCCTGTTCCACGTGCTTCTTTGATGTCCAACAAAAAATTAGATGAGATTGATTTAGGTTTTGAATTGGAAGAACTCGAAAGAGTTAAACCGTTTGAACCACTAGAGTACAACCCACGAGGGATGCAAGCTATATGACGTATTTAGAATTAGTAAACGCTGTTCTCAGAAGGCTGCGTATAACAGAGGTAGGTTCAGTAAATGAAACTACATACTCTGCTATGGTTGGAGACTTCGTCAACGACAGTAAGAGTATGGTAGAAGATGCACACGATTGGTCAGCACTTAGGACTACATTGACGGTTACTACGTCTGAGGATATTTTTAACTATGCGTTAACTGGTAGTCAGAATAATATAAAGATGTTGGATGTAATCAACGATACGTCTAATAACTTTATGACTTATCGCCCATCAACGTGGATGAACAATGTATTCTTAAATGAGACACCAACGACAGGCTCACCTACCTACTACAGCTTTAATGGTGTAGATTCTAACGGAGATACTTTAGTTGACATCTACCCTATTCCAGATGCTGTCTTTGCATTACGTTTTAATTGTATCTTAAGGAACCCTGATTTAGTTGAAGACACAGATCAATTAGTTATTCCTTCCCGTCCTGTTGTTCAGGCAGCAGTAGCTCTTGCAGCTAGAGAGAGAGGAGAAACTGGTGGAACAAGCACTGCCGAATACTTTGCAATAGCCGATAGTTTCCTTTCGGATGCTATTGCTTTAGATGCTAATAGACACCCAGAAGACCTTATCTTTAGGGTTATATAGTTATGTCTTCTCCTCTACAGAATATAACAGTAGCTGCTCCGGGCTTTAGGGGGTTAAATACACAAGACTCTCCCTTGAGTTTGGATAATTCTTTTGCGTCTATTGCAGATAACTGTGTGATAGATCAATACGGTAGAATAGGTGCACGTAAAGGTCGTGAACTTTTAACTACCAATCCAGAAATATTAGGTACAAGTAATGGTTTAGGTACGATTACAGAGTTTGTAAATGAATCTGGTGTTTCTACTATTTTTTCAGCAGGTAATAATAAAATATTTACAGGCACTACTACACTTGTAGACGTAACTCCAGTAGGAACCACTATAGTTGGAAATGAATGGAGAATTGTTAACTTTACTAATCATTGTTACTTCTTTCAAAAAGGAAACGAACCCTTAGTTTATGCAGATCACGAAGGGGTTATAACCACAGTAGAAGAACATGATCATAGTACAGGAACACCTCCACAAGGTAATGAGGTATTAGCTGCTTTTGGTAGACTTTGGGTAGCAGATGTAGAAGGTGATCCCAATACTATTTATTGGTCTGATCTTTTAGATGGAACTAAGTGGTCAGGGGGAAGTACAGGCTCTTTAAGTTTATCTAAAGTTTGGCCTACAGGTTACGACGAAGTTATAGGATTAGCCGCACACAATGGATTTTTAGTTATTTTTGGTAAGACTTCTATTGTCATTTATTCGGGAGCCGAGTCTCCTGCAAATATGGTTTTGTCGGATACCATAGCCAACGTAGGATGTAAACACAGAGACAGTATACAGAATGTAGGTACTGATTTGTTCTTCCTGTCTAATGAGGGTGTACGTAGTTTAGGAAGAGTAATTCAAGAGAAGTCTTCTCCAGTTAGAGACATCAGTAAGAATGTACGTAATGATTTACTCCACATAGCTAACCTACAAACAAACGGAATTAAATCTGTATACAGTCCTGAAGAAGCGTTTTACTTAATTTCTTTTCCTTCTTCTAGTGTTGTTTATTGTTTTGATATGAGGACTCCGTTAGAAGATGGGAGCCATCGAGCCACTGTTTGGACAGGAATAAGTTTACGATCTTTTGCTAGAACAGTTGACGGCATTCTCTATATGGGAAATATAGATGGTATCAATACTTACTCAGGTTATCTAGATGTTACATCACCGTATCAAGTAAATTACTTTACCAATCCTCTTGACTTTGGTGACTCATCAAGATTAAAGATACTTAAAGAATTAGACTTGACATTCATCGGTGGTCAGAATACTAAGGTAACAGTTAACTGGGGCTACGACTACACACAAGCATACACAAAAGAAGTCATAACTCTAAAAAACTCTTTACTCGCTGAGTTCAACGTAGCTGAATTTAATGTACCTACATCTGAATATGGAGCCTCTATTATTTTAGACAGGAAGAAAGTCAGGCCATCAGGTAGTGGCAATGTAGTTACTTTAGGATTAACAGTCACCGTAAGTGGTGTTCCAATCTCTCTACAAGAAATGAATATACAAGCACTAATAGGAAGGATGTTATAAATGTCAAATTATACTAAGACAACGGACTTTGCTTCTAAGGATGCTTTAGTTACTGGCAACCCGTTGAAGATTATTAAAGGCAGTGAGTTTGGGGTTGAGTTTGATAATATTCAAGCATCCAACAACAGCAAAGCCAACATTGCTAGTCCTACCTTTACAGGTACGGTAACAGCATCAACAGTAACAGTCACTGGTACACTTACTGCCGGTACAATTACCGGAGGTACATACTAATGGGTTTTCTTGATAATTTACTATCTACAGGCGCACAGATTACAGGCATTGAGAAATCAAGGCAAGCACTTTTAGATGCTGGTAGTGCTGCTCAGACAGGTGCTGCTCAAGTTGGTGGTACAGCCGCTGGAATGGCTCAGTTTAAACCGTTTACGGTAACCGGAGGAACAGGCAGTCTAACTACTACACCCGAAGGTGGCTTCGGTATGCAGCTCAGTCCTCAACAACAAGCCATACAGAACAACATGTTTGGGGCTGCTGGTAACCTCTCAGCACAGATAGGGCAACCAGCTAACCCAATGTACGGACAGATGGCTAATCAGGCTTACGGGCAAGCTCAAGGCTTTCTGGGGCAAGTTGGACAAATAGACCCTCGAATGCAAGCACAGAGAAGTGTTTTTAGTAATATGTTTGGACAGCAAGCAGGACAGTACGGACAACCTACCGGCTTAGAAGGAATAACACAGCAAGCTCTAATGGGTGGACAACAAGGTCTACAAAGTCTGTCTGCTCCTCAAGACATTGAAGCTCTACGTTCTCAGTACGCCGGTTTGGCTGGTCAGTCTGCTGCTGGTTTAGGTTCTATGAATCAAGTTGGAAGACAGCAGGATATCTACAACCAGCTCCGGTCAATGCAGACTCCAGAAGAAGAGAGACAACGTCTTGCTTTAGAAGAGCGTTTGCAGGCACAGGGTCGTGGTGGTATTCAGACAGCTCAATACGGTGGTACTCCTGAACAGTTAGCTATGGCTAAGGCACAAGCTGAAGCACAGAATCAAGCTGGCTTAATGGCTATGCAACAGGCTGGATCAGAACAAGATAGGGCTTATCAGCAGGCTT
>Ga0209119_1004421_pt1 | contig 11569 bp, 6 predicted proteins | sample COG_03_FD_184747 | JGI IMG/M metagenome (GOLD analysis project Ga0209119, IMG submission 184747) | Pelagic Microbial community sample from North Sea - COGITO 998_met_03 (SPAdes) (version 2) | ecosystem: Environmental > Aquatic > Marine > Neritic zone/Coastal water | place: Helgoland, sampling... | reverse complement strand
GTATAACAAAAAGACAAAACAATTGAACCAAAGACTGCATGACTAAGCAATTGCAGCGCCTTTTAGTGATTTATTAAGTTTTTAAAGTGTTGAAAATAAGGCAATAAACTATGTTTTACGAGAATTGGGGTATTGTATTGTTTAATGTTGGTTTAAAATAATTTAACAAAAATTGAAACACATTAGAGCTTGATAGGTGATGTTGCTCACACGATTTCATGAACAGAAGTTCGAACTTGACGTTAAAGACAAACACTATGAAAATCATTCTCATGATCGCACTCGGACTTTTCTTGCTATTTGCAGGGTCACAGGCATGGACTTATTTCAGCACTGAAAACACAGAGCAGCAGGCCTACAATGTCATTGAACATGAAGGAAACATTGAAATTCGGCTTTACCCTTCGGCTACTTTGGCTAGTGTGAGCAAAAAAGGCAAGATGGGGGATATTTCGAGCGATGGTTTTAGAACCCTAGCAGGATATATTTTCGGAGGAAATGAAGATCAAAAGAGCATTCCCATGACTGCTCCAGTGCGCATGGTGGAAAATTCGGACTCGACAGTGATGAGTTTTGTTATGCCATCTAAAGAAGCGAAGGAAGGATTGCCTCAACCCAATTCGACTAGAATTACCATGGAGCAAACGGAAACTGTTTATGCAGCCACCTTACGTTTTGGCGGCTTCATGCGTTCTGCCGATTTGAAGTCAAAGAAAGCCGAACTCCTGAGCTGGCTCGACAAGAAAGGAATCAACTACCACCTCCCGATAGAGTATCTATCGTACAATCCGCCCTATCAAACTGTGGGAAGAAGGAATGAGATTTATGTGAGGATCGATTACTAAGCGCTTGCCTGATAAATAGCTGAAAATGAAAGATAAAAGATAAAAGGAGGGGAAGGGCAGCATAATCAAGATGCTTCCACAGGTTGGATAGGCGAAGAGGGGCGATCGGAGCATCCATGAGATTTAGTTTTAACGACCTAAACTAACGAAATCAGGCGTTCACTCTGCTTTCAGGAAAATGAACGTCAAAAAAAATACGCCAAGCGAATTGGCTCCTTCGCGCGAACCGCACAAAGAGGCAGCTCAGTTTAAGGCACGTGCGCAGTGAAGGTGAAGCGCGCATCAGACAGAGTTCCCGATGTGTTGTAGGTGAACACAAGAAGATCCCCGCCCAAACTTCCAAGTTGAACAAATCCAATAGATCCGGCTAAAGTGGCAATTGCAATGTCCTGGTTGATGTTGAAACTAACACCAGAAATGGTGATTTCATAACGCCCGGTGGAAGGGTGATTGACTGTAAAATTTCCTGTGCCGTTCAAAACTACCCCAGTCCAATCCACTTGGCCAATTGCGATGGGAAGCAAGTTGTAAGAACCCGTACTATCTGAATGCATTTCACCGTGTGCATGGATGTCTTGCGAAACACCTAAGTCGCCATTTATGCGGGCAGAATCGGCATTAAAATCACCATAAATCAGCGGTGTAGCGCTACTGGTATTTTCAATGAACAGCAAATTGCTTGCGGTGTTGTTTCGTCCCGCTTGGGCCCCGAGGTATACATTTCCAGAGCCAGCCCCACTTGCTCCTGAGTAATAACCAACGGAAGTGTTATTGCTTCCAGAATTGTTGGTCATAGACTTCCGTCCAATCGCCACATTGAAACTGCCCGAAGTATTGTTTCGCAGAGAAGACTCTCCAATGTTCACGTTGCTACTTCCACTGCTAAAGCGGAAGGCTTCACTACCAATAGAAACATTGTTACTGAAGTTTGTAGCTGTTTCGGCATTATCTGCACCCAAGACCACGTTGTTCGATCCGGAGATTAATGAGCGTAATGTCGATGCGCCCCCAATGGCGGTTGTCCAATTCACACCCCTCATCTTCGCCCCCGCTCTCATTCCAATAATCGTATTGTTCGAACCAAATGAACCAGTAGCTCCCACGCTGTCCCCAATCAATATGTTGTCATTTGTATTCAGAACTCGCAGTCGTGGACCGTCAAAAATGAATTCATCATCAATGTTGAGGACATTATTGATTTGCACCGAATCGTTCCACGGACTGCTGTTGTTGAATAAGCCAAGATCCACATAGCTCAACAATCCACCTTCATTGATTTCCAAGGAATCACCAAGCAATTGCATTGTGCTGATTTTCTCGTTGGTGCTGTCCAAGTCTAGGTCTGAAGATATGTGACTGTTGATGTTCGTGGTGTTCGTACCAATATTTGTTGCATTGGTCGTAATGTTTCCAGCGTTGGTTGTTATTCCGGAAGCATTCGTTGATACTCCGCTTGTGTTGGTAGCGATGTTCGTTGTGTTGGTTGAAATGCTACTGGTATTACTGGTAATGTTCCCTGCGTTGGTTGTTATTCCAGCGGCATTCGTTGACACCCCACTTGTGTTGGTAGTGATGTTCGTTGTGTTGGTTGAAATACTACTAGTATTACTAGTAATGTTCCCCGCGTTGGTTGTTATTCCGGAAGCATTCGTTGATACTCCGCTTGCGTTGGTAGCGATATTCGCCGCATTTGCATTGATGGCAGCTGTATCTCGATAAATGGTAAGGTCCACCGTATTTGTCACACCAGCCTCTGTGAGATCCAACTCATCGTTGGAAGTGTTCAAGCTGAAGCCTGTGATTAATTCGTTTGTTGAATCTGCATCAGCTACTTTTGCCCAGTAGGATTTACCGGTGGAATCCATCGCCATCAACACATATCCTTCTTGAGCGCCATCCGTGATGTATAAGGTATCTTCAACCTTTACATTTCCTTCATTGAACCACGCAGCCCAATTTTCAGCAGCGTTGGCTGCTCTTGTGTAGAGAGCGATGTTTCTTCCGTTTGCATTTGGGACCCAAGCTGAACGACCGTAAAAGGCGATGTTGTCTCCAAGGCCATTTGCGATACCGTAGATTGCGGCGTCGCTCAAATCAGCGCTGTCGGTCAAAACACCAACTACACCACGTTTGATTCCGGTATTGTCACCGCTAATGTCTCCGTATACACCGTAGTTTGCAGTGGTTCCATTTGAACCGTCAGTGATACCTGAAACAGCAATGTTCCTGTCCGTTGCGCTATCCGCTTCAGCACGGATTCCATAATTATTTAACGCAGTACTTCCAGTGGCCCTCACGCTTAAGGCTTCATTTGTTTGTGTTGCTCCGGAAACATCCACATTTAGTTGGTCGTTGATTTGAACAAATCCACCATCTACTTGAAGGGCATTTCCGTTCGCTGAAGAACTTCCAATCGCTAAGCTGTTTAGGTTATATATGGTATCGTTTCCAGCATCACTTCCGGCTGCAAGAACTTCATCTAAGGGTCTAGCTGAAACCTGCTGCCAGGTAGCGCGGCCTATATTGTCTGTAGTTAATACGTAGCCAGCGGTTGTATCACCCCGGATAATCAAGCCGTCGCGGATGTCTACTTCAGCACCTTTGAAGACAGCACTTCTGTTGTACGCACCGCCAGAAGATTCAGCGAGCAAGGCTACGTTCGAATTACCAGCTGGGTCGTTGGTTTGAACTAGAATACCTCTATTGGTGCCACTTCCTTCGGCGGCAGCAAGCACACCCACTTTTTCACCCGAATTTCCAGTTGCCGCACCAACGACCCCTCTGTTTGTGCCAGTCGAGTTGTAAGCTTGACCATAAGCACCGGTATTGCTAGTATTTCCATTACCTGTAGAAAAACCTGAAAGGGCTTCATTCTCCATTCCCACGGTTTGGACTTGCCCTAAAATCGCTCGGTTCATAGAGGCTGTATCGGGCGTTATTTCAAAGACGGTGGATCGAACACCAACGTTCGTTTGTGCGTTTCCAGAATAAGCATCGACACCAATGTTGGTTCCACTCGAAACTCCATTCGAAGTGGCATCGATGCCCAAGTTCTCTCCATTGGACCCGTTAATTTCAAAATAGGCACCCGACTGAACGCCAGCAGAAGCACGCCCTTTACTTTTTATATAAATGGTGTTGTAATAGTTACCGGCGGCATTCACAAAGGTGTCGTTCACGAACATGAGGTGGGTACTTGTGCCACCTGAGAATGGCGAAGCAAGACTTGTAGTATCCCCAATCACCAATTTGCTGAGGCCAACAATAGAGTCGGTAAGTGCATTGTTTCCTTCTGCAAGTACATCTGCGATTCCACCTACCACATCCAAAGTGGTGAGGTCAACGATGGTGGTGTTTCCACCTTCAAAAACATACAAGAAGCTGTCGTTCACCAAACGGATGCTGTCGATCATTTCATTGCCCACAACAGTATCTAAGTCAGCTGCGATGTGAGATGCGAAGGCTGCGCTGTCGGCAATGCGGTTGGCCTTAAGCACGGCAATGTCAATTTCGTTTGTGTCTACACGATTAAATACAGAGCTTAAATCAATCGTATCGTTCTGACTGTCACGTGTTAAAATCAAACGACTAGAAGACAAAAAGATGGATTGATCGTCGGTATTGTCGAGGAAAGGAGACATGTCAATGTCGGTTGCATTGTCGTTTCCTGTGATGCGCAGGTCGCTCCCGTCGAGCTCTAAATCTTGTTTGATCTGAACGTCGTATGCCTGGAAGGCGTAAGGAACAGCACTGAATTGCGAGGTTCCCATGAATTGGAAGTTGGTGCCTCCTGTTGGATCTAGTTCAATGCGGATGAAGTAGGTCTCATTTGCCCAATCGAGCTTGTTCAAGCTGTCGGGTGTAAGGCTTCCAATGTCCAAATTCACCAAACCGATGGCGTTGGTGTTGATCAGGTGTGTTTCCTGAAATTGAAGTGGCCCATTCGGACTGCCTTCACGAACCTGGAAGAGAATGTTTACCGTTTGATTGGCGATGGTGGCACCGGCCCCATTTCGCACAATTGCTTGGTATTTAAAAGAAGTAGGGGCTTGAGCAAATGTTGCCAACCCAGCCAACCAAAAGATGGCTACCAAAGCTAATTTCCGCATCACGATTTATTTATCTAGCTGTTATTGGATTCGAATTATTCGAATTTCTGGACTTTAAAAGCCTTTAAAAAGTTGCCAGCTGCGTCATTCACGCAGAGCAAATAGGTGGCAACCGGAAAGGCTTCCAGATTGATTTCAATAAGTTCTTCTTGAGATTCCATGTTGAGAATCTCACGGCCGCGCATGTCGCGCATACTGATGTTTACGCCTTTGTGCCCATCCGGGTCGAGGTACAAGAAATTGCCGGTAGGGTTGGGGTAAGCTTTTAGGTTGAGAAGGAGTGGAGTTACTTCTTCCAGCGTGCTAACGAGTAGTTTTTCTTGGTGAAAACCTTGGGTAAGAAAGAGGCTTTGTCGACCTATGGTGGCGATTACAGGCTCGCCTATGGTGAAACTCATGGAAAAAGTTTCTTGGTCAAAATGATCTCCTGCAGTTCCGGTAACGTACTGCCCTACAGTATCTAGTTGGGCATTGGTAACAGCAGGAATGACGATCAAGAGGGCAATCGCGATTCGCAGTTTCATATCAAGAGGTTCGAAGTCAAATTTAACCGAAGTTTTGACACCACTGCAGCTTCAGCTTATTTCTTGGTAAAACGACCCATTTCTTCGACGTGCACTGATACGAGAGCAAATGAACTGGCCGAGTTTGGTCCCGTTTAACAAGTTCTATTTCGCAGTACAGCTTTTGAAGGCCTGTTTTGTCAATTTCAATTGACAGCCTTCGAGTTTTAGGTTCTAAGTTTTAGGTTAGAAGTCCCAAGTTCCGAGCAGGCTAGAGTTGAAAGTTCACTTTTTTTTGCCAAAAGCCAAAAGCCAAAAGCCAAAAGCCAAAAGCCAAAAGGCATTCTCTCTCTCATTCTCTTTTCCCTTTCTTTGCTCCATGTTGGATTTGGGAAGACAATTGGTGTCAGACGAGCTTCTCACAGAAGAGTTTGTATGCAACCTGAGTAAATGCAGAGGTGCTTGCTGCGTTGCAGGGGATGCCGGTGCTCCGCTCGATCAGGATGAAGTAGCTCAGATGGAGACTGCTTTGCCGGCAGTTCACGAGTATATGCGTCCAGAAGGATGGAAGATTGTGAAGAAACAAGGTGTTGCCATTCAGGATCCGTTTGGTCCTGGCTTGGTAACTCCACTCCTGAACAACGAAGAATGTGCTTTTGTCGTTTTCGACGAACGCGGTTCCACGAAATGTTCGTTTGAGTTGGCTCATCGCGATGGCAAGACTGATTTTTTGAAACCGATTTCCTGCCATTTGTATCCCATTCGCATTTTAGACTACGAAGCTTTTCAAGCGCTCAATTATCATCGATGGGATATTTGCAGTCCGGCTTGTGATTTGGGTTCGGAATTGAAAGTTCCGGTCTATAAATTTGCCGAACCAGCCTTGCGCAGAAAATTTGGCGACGAGTGGTTCGACGAATTTGAAAAAGTGGCCGAAGCTTGGTCGAAAAAGGAGGGGTAAAAATTCCGACCCGACCAAAACATTTAGTCAACTTGGGCTTAAAACTCATCCTAATTTTCGTCTAAGTCAAGGTGGCGCGGAGCTTCCCGAGCAACACTTTTTTTATGAACACAAGAGTGTGAGGTGCGGGTGTTGAAAACTTGGTCTGAATGTGAATTAAAATGAATTGCACACCGTTTCTTTTGGGACAATATTTGTCTTGTCAAAATTGGTAAAGTAGCCCCTTGCCAATTCAGGCACCACCAGAGCACAATCTTTTTTACTAGTTTGTAAATCAACCACTTAGGCGAAAGACGAGCCTTTTGCCCCAGTGACGCTCTCTGTTAAATTTCCAAGTTAAAGGGCTAGAATTGAGAACAGAATGAATACTAAAGAGACGACTAAAAGCACTGAGGTTCAGGCCGAAAACATCGGAGAGGAAGTGGGAAGAGTACTTACCCAAGAGGAGTTACTCGAACGTGAACCAATCCTTCAAGACAACCCAAATCGATTCGTAATTTTTCCAATTCAACACGACGACATTTGGCAGGCATACAAAACTCAAGAAGCTTGCTTTTGGACGGCTGAAGAAATTGATCTTGGTTCCGACATCGTAGACTGGAAAAATAAGCTCAACGATGACGAGCGTTATTTCGTGAAACATGTGCTCGCATTTTTCGCAGCCAGCGACGGAATTGTAAACGAAAACCTTGCAGAGAACTTCGTGAATGAAGTTCAATATTCAGAGGCGAAATTTTTCTACGGCTTTCAAATGGCCATGGAGAACATCCACTCTGAGACCTACTCTTTACTCATAGATACCTACATCAAAGACCCGGCGGAGAAGAGCAAACTCTTCAATGCTGTTGAGACCATGGAATGTGTGAAGACCAAAGCAGATTGGGCTCTTCGATGGATTGATCAAGGGACTTACGCCGAACGCCTTGTTTCATTTGCTGCCGTTGAAGGCATTTTCTTCTCAGGAAGTTTTTGCTCCATCTTCTGGTTGAAGAAAAGAGGTTTGATGCCAGGGCTCAGCTTTTCCAATGAGCTCATTTCACGTGATGAAGGACAACACTGCGACTTCGCATGTTTGCTTTACAACAATCACCTGAAAAACAAATTGCCAAAACAAGTGGTAGAGCGCATCATCACCGACGCTGTTGCCATTGAGAAAGAATTTATCCTTGAAGCACTTCCAGTAAAACTCATTGGAATGAACTCTGAAATGATGAGTCAGTACATTGAGTTTGTAGCCGATCGTTTGCTCGTTGAACTGGGCAATCCGAAAGTTTACAATGCCGCGAATCCCTTCGATTTCATGGACATGATTTCGCTCCAAGGTAAGACCAACTTCTTCGAAAAGCGAGTTGGTGAATATGCCAAAGCAGGCGTAAAATCAGGAAATTCTGGTACGGACAACCGCGTTTTCTCCACCGATGAAGATTTTTAGATAACAGCTTAAGAAAGAAGTATGTACGTATTAAAGAGAGACGGAAGAAACGAGGTAGTCAAATTCGACAAGATTACCGCACGTATAAAGAAGTTGTGCTACAGCCTTGACCCAGTAGTTGATCCAGTGAAGATCTCTATGAAGGTGATTGAAGGTTTGTACGAAGGTGTAACCACTTCCGAACTCGACAACTTAGCGGCTGAGGTGGCTGCTTCGATGACGACCAATCACCCCGATTACGCTCAATTGGCATCTCGCATTGCGGTTTCCAACCTGCACAAAAGCACGAAGAAGTCTTTCTCTGAAACCATGATGGATCTCTACAATTATGTAGACGATAAGACAGGGAAAAAAGCTCCTTTGCTTGCCGACGATGTGTACAAGATTATTGAGGACAACAAAGAAGTGCTCGATTCTACGATCATTTACGACCGCGATTTTGGGTACGATTACTTCGGATTCAAAACATTGGAGCGTTCGTACTTGCTCAAAGTAAACGGACAAATTGTTGAACGTCCACAGCAAATGTTGATGCGTGTTGCCATTGGTATTCACAAAAATGACATCGATTCTGCTGTTAAGACCTACGAATTGATGTCGGAGCGTTGGTTCACACATGCTACGCCAACTCTTTTCAACGCAGGAACACCAAAACCGCAAATGTCGAGCTGTTTCTTGCTCACGATGAAAGATGACAGCATTGGGGGCATCTACGACACGCTTAAGAATTGTGCTCAGATTTCACAATCTGCTGGAGGAATTGGCCTATCTATTCATAACATTCGCGCTACTGGATCTTACATCCGCGGAACAAATGGCGAATCGAATGGAATCGTTCCAATGCTTCGCGTTTTCAACGATACTGCGCGTTATGTTGATCAAGGTGGAGGAAAACGTAAAGGATCTTTCGCCATCTATTTGGAACCATGGCATGCCGATGTGTTCGACTTCCTGGAAATGAGAAAAAACCACGGGAAAGAGGAGCAACGCGCACGCGACTTGTTCTACGCCATGTGGATTCCAGACTTGTTCATGAAACGAGTTGAAGAAAATGGCGATTGGACCTTGATGTGTCCAGACGAATGCCCAGGCTTGTTCGACACTCACAGTGAAGATTTCGAGAAACTCTACACCAAGTACGAAAAGCAAGGCAAGGGTCGTCGCACCATTAAGGCTCAAGAGCTTTGGTTCAAGATTCTTGAATCACAAATTGAGACCGGCACACCCTACATGTTGTACAAGGATGCTGCAAATAGCAAATCGAACCAAAAGAACTTGGGAACCATCCGCTCTTCTAACTTGTGTACTGAGATCATCGAGTACACAGCAGAGGATGAAGTAGCTGTGTGTAACCTGGCGAGTTTGGCTCTACCAAAATACGTGGTAGACGGAAAATTCGATCACGAGCGTTTGTTCGAAGTGACCTATCAGGCTACGCTGAACTTAAACAAGATCATCGACCACAACTTCTATCCAATTCCTGAAGCGAAACGTTCGAACATGCGTCACCGGCCGATTGGATTGGGCGTTCAAGGACTTGCAGATACCTTCATCATGATGCGCTATCCGTTTGAATCGGATAAAGCAAAACAGCTGAACCGCGACATCTTCGAAACCATCTATTATGCCTCAATGACGGCATCTAAAGATTTGGCGAAAGAAGAAGGAGCATACGAAACCTATGAAGGTTCGCCGGTGAGTCAAGGCATTTTCCAATTCGACATGTGGGATCAAAAGCCTAGCGATCGTTGGGAATGGGATGTGTTGAAAGAAGAAGTGAAAAAGTACGGTGTGCGCAATTCATTGTTGCTAGCTCCAATGCCTACGGCTTCTACTGCTCAGATTCTTGGAAACAACGAAGCCTTCGAGCCTTACACATCAAACATCTATTCTCGCAGAACACTTTCTGGTGAGTTCGCAGTGGTGAACAAACACCTCTTGCGCGACTTGGTAAAACTCGGATTGTGGAATGAGTCATTGAAGCACCAGTTGATTGCAGGAAATGGTTCAGTTCAAGGCCTCGATATTCCTGAAAACTTGAAAGAACTTTACAAAACCGTTTGGGAAATTTCTCAGAAACGAATTTTGGAAATGGCGGCCGACCGCGGTGCATTCATCGACCAATCTCAGTCAATGAACATCTTCATGGAAGAGCCGAATTTTGCGAAACTCACGTCGATGCACTTCTTTGGCTGGAAAGCTGGCTTGAAAACGGGGATGTATTACCTGCGGACTAAAGCCGCTGCTGATGCCATCCAGTTTACCGTTGATAAAACACAGTTGGAGCAACCGAAGACCGCAGATGCGGAGGCACCAGTTGTCGAGGATTTAACTCCAGACGCAGAAGGCGCTGGAAAAGATGGAGCTCCTATTTCGGTCCGCGCTCAAGCAGACGCAGAAATAGCTTGTTCTCTCGACGATCCCGACAGCTGTGAAATGTGTGGAGGGTGATAAGCCCAAGGGCATTCAGCTGAAAATAATTTGTTTAGTTTAGGCTGAGCAAGGGTGAAATCATCAACACCCCATATTGAACGGATGTAAGTTCGTTTTGATTTAAGTAGAAAGAAGGTCCATAGAAATGTGGGCCTTTCTTTTTTGCCCAACTCCGACAACAATCTAGACCTAACACGACATCCTTCGTTAAACTCAGTATGTCGTTCGCTTATTCAGGAGGATTCTGCTCTTTCCGTCATGTGAAACTCAGTTATAGAACTACCTAACCACCACAACTTTCTCTACAACTCGCTCATCATCCAACTCAAATTCGAGCAGGTAAGTCCCGTTCGGAACCGAACTGAGATCAATGCTCGTATGGCGTCCATCCGCAGATGATTTCACTTCAAAGTTTCTTCCGAGAAAGTCGATCAGTTTAATGTTGTTCGTACGCTTATTTTCCGCCGATAGGTAGAGCATGCCATTCGATGGATTTGGATAGAGGTTGTGCGATTGACCTTGTTCTAGAATGGAAGCGGGTGGTCCGACAGAGATCATCTGTTCCGTGAGGCCTTCACAACCGACACTCGAAAAACTTCGCAGACGAATGGTGTACTCACCCTCGTCACCAAACACAAATTTTGGATTCAAGTCAAGACTCGTTCCCAAAGTATCGAATTGCCAATCGAGGAAAACTGCACCGGAACCACTTGGCGTAAATTCTACGGTATCTCCTGCGGAGATTGGCGATGGATTGAAAGTGAAGGAAACGCTTGGCGAAGGGGAAATTATAATGCTGTCGGAATCGTAACTATATCCACAGGCATTGGTATCAATCAATTCAACATTGAACTGACCTCCACTTGGGTAAACATACCAAGCTGTATCCTCTGAACTCAATACAAAGTCACCGTTGCCCATAACAAAGTAATGACCTGTTCCTGCTCTAGAGTTGAGATCTAGGGTGAGTCGGATGGAATCACCCGGGCAAGCGGTTAGAGGGCTCATTCTAAAGGTTGAGCTTGGATTGCTTGAATTGTTGAGAATAACCGGTGCTGCCCGACTCGCACTATTGCCACATGCATTTGTGATTGTATGTACTACGAGGTAAGTCCCAGCAGCAGCATAGGTGTGGGTAGGGCTCGCCTGATGTGAGGTATCTCCATCGCCAAACTCCCACAAATGGCTTGAGCTCTGGCCAAAAGCTTGAAAACTTATGGGGGTGTCGTAGCAGGCGGCGGAAAGTCCTGCACTGGATGAGAAAAAGGCATTGGCCGCGCGACTGT
>Ga0209119_1004420_pt1 | contig 11569 bp, 16 predicted proteins | sample COG_03_FD_184747 | JGI IMG/M metagenome (GOLD analysis project Ga0209119, IMG submission 184747) | Pelagic Microbial community sample from North Sea - COGITO 998_met_03 (SPAdes) (version 2) | ecosystem: Environmental > Aquatic > Marine > Neritic zone/Coastal water | place: Helgoland, sampling... | reverse complement strand
CAAGGGACTGTTCCGTATGGTCACGCCATACCTCGCAATGAAGAACATTCCAATGCTGGCGATCAACCACACCTACAAGGAGATTGGTCTGTTTCCCAAGGACATTGTTTCTGGTGGAACTGGTGTGTATTATTCTGCAGACAACGTCTGGATTGTTGGTCGTCGCCAGAACAAAGAAGGCACAGAAGTCGTTGGATATGATTTTGTCATCAAGGTTGACAAGTCTCGTTTTCTCCGAGAGAATTCGAAGATCCCAATTACTGTTTCGTTTGATGGTGGGATTGAGAAGTACAGTGGACTTCGCGAACTCGCGCTCGCGGGAGGGTTTATTGTCAACCCAACCAAGGGATGGTTCCAGAAAGTTGACACCACCACCGGTGAGATCATTGAGAAGAAGATTCGGAAGAAAGATCTCGACACCGCTGAGTTCTGGGATGACATTCTAGAACTGGAGGCGTTCAAGGATTTCGTCAGAGGCACTTACATGCTCACCGGTAAACCGACTGGTGTTGATGTTGTCCCAGATGAAGAGGTCGTCCAGTAATGGAAGTCAAAGAGAATGTGCACTATGAGTTGGTGCCGCTCGATGATGATGGGTGGGATATCCGAATACTTGATGGGAAATTTGAAGAGACTGTCTTCGGTGATATTGTATTACAATACGTTGAGAAAATAGACAACTTCATGTTCTCCTTCAAGATCAGATACTCCCCTGATCCCGACCTCACCCCCGACAATGTTGAATTGCAAGAATTTGTCGCGTATACTATTACTTCTCTAACTAAAAGCGAATTGCTTGGACCCCCATCTAAATGAGTAATGAGAAACAACATATAGTATTAAGGAATATCCTCACGAACGATGCGTACATGCGCAAGGTGATTCCGTACATCCAACCGGAATACTTTGAAGGAACCCATAAGAAGTTGTTCCAGCAGGTTGCCAAGTTTGTCTCAAAGTATAACAAACTCCCAACCCAAGAAGCATTTCTATTGGAGGTTGCAGAGAACGGCAGTCTGAACGATAATGGTTATGTCGAAGCAGTCGGGTTGTGTGATGATCTGTTTACGTTCAAAGACGAGAATAGTGATTGGTTGCTGAACACGACTGAGACGTGGTGTAAAGATCGGGCATTGTACAACGCCATCATGGAGTCTATGACAATCTATGACGGCAACCACAAGACAGCATCCCGCGATGCACTGCCTGATATCCTCCAGAAAGCATTGGGTGTCACGTTCGATTCTAATGTCGGTCACGATTACTTCAAGAACGCTGAAGAACGTTATGAGTTCTATCATGAGGATTTGACCAGAGTACCATTTGATCTTGAGATGATGAACACCATCACCAAGAACGGTTTCCCGATCAAATCATTCAATGTGTTCATGGCAGGCCCTGGTGTCGGAAAGAGTTTGTTCATGTGCCACATGGCAGCAAACGCTATCTCCCAAGGTAAGAACGTATTGTACATCACAATGGAAATGGCAGAGGAACGTATTGCCGAGAGGATAGACGCCAACCTAATGGATGTCGCTATTGACCAGATTGAGAACTTGTCACATAAGATGTACATGGATAGGATCAAGAATATCCAAAGCAAAGCAACAGGGCAATTAGTCATCAAGGAATACCCTACAGGGCAAGCACATGCTAACCACTTTCGGGCACTGTTCAACGAACTGAACCTGAAGAAGAACTTCAAACCAGACATCGTGTTTATTGATTACCTAAATATCTGTGCATCTTCTAGAATTAAGAGCATGGGTGGATCGGTTGGATCGTACAACTACATTAAGTCTGTCGCTGAAGAGTTAAGAGGACTTGCTGTAGAATTTGCACTGCCAGTTATCTCCGCCACTCAGGTGAACAGAACTGGATTCCAAAGTTCGGATCCTGGACTAGATGACACGAGTGAGAGTTTTGGAGTACCTGCAACAGCAGACTTCATGGCGGCACTGGTATCATCTGACGAACTAGAAGAACTGGGGCAGATCATGGTCATCCAGTTGAAGAACAGATACCGTGACTTCAATAAGAACAAAAGGTTCTGTCTCGGTGTTGATAAGAGTAAGATGAAACTCTTTGACGTTGACAATACGATTGTACCGGTTGTACCAGATCCGGACGATGACAGACCTGTGTTTGATAAATCAAGTTCAGGAAAACGAGTATCGGAAGAAAAATTCGACTCAATACTAGTGTAGGAGAACGAAATGGATCCAATGTGGCAAACAGTATTCACTGTGGCATTAATGGCAGCAGCATATTTCTGGGGAGCGCGGATAGGTTTCTACCGTGGTCTTGATGAGTTGACTCAGGTGTACCTGATCGGATTTGATATGCACGAAGTGAAACTTGATGGCGATATGAAGACTCTGGTCTTTGTTGACGCAGACGGCAAGGAATGGAGATCTACAAATGCGTTCTCTAAAAAGTAGTCATTTCCTGCTCGTCATAGGGGCAATTATTGGGTGTTGGTGTTGGTTATACGTGATAGGTAAAGCGGTCGAACACAACGCGACTGTTCCCGACAAACATCAGGTCGTGGTGGAGGTTGAGAAGGTTGTCGTATCGCCACCACGACCTGATGTGGATGCAAATGACGTTCACTGTCTAGCACTTAACATCTGGCATGAAGCACGTGGCACCTCACCAAGCGATCGTCTGGCGGTTGGGCATGTGACAAAGAACAGAGCAGACCATCCCAAGTATCCCGAGGAGATTTGTGACGTTGTGTTCCAAGGTGTACATGCTAAGGACGGACGTGGCGAGGCATATCCTCTAAGGTTCAAATGTCAGTTCAGTTGGTACTGTGACGGAAGGTCGGACACCATCAAACTGACAGACCGCAAAGGTGCAGTCATCCATCTCAACGTGCAACTCTGGGAGCAGATCCAAACAATGTCGTTTGATATCCTTGCAGGATTCACCACAGACCCCACAAACGGCGCGACCCACTACCTGAATCCCAGGGTGCTAGTGCGCACCCCACGGTGGACTCGCGAGTTTGCACTAGTACACCAGACAGACGGACACAAATTTTATAGGATGTAACCGTGAAGCGCCACACCCCGAAGAACAAGACCTACAACACACTTTCCCAATTTATGAACGAGATACTTGACATTGGTATAGAAAAAGTGGTAGAATTTAATGGATATGAATTAAAAACCAATCGTGCGTCTTACGGACTCTGCGATGGTGAATTGAGGATAACTGAAAATGCAAGTCATAATATCAAACCAAAGCGGAACACTCGGACAAGGACTGTTTGAAAAAGTAACAGGATATAAGTTTACATCAGAAAAACCATGGTTCCGAAAGCGTAAATATTATGTTCGTTTATTCACCGGAACGTGGGTGTGGAGTTTCCCGATAGACGAAGACCAGCGGGTGATTGTCGATGGTCGTGAGATCAATTTTAAGATTGAGAAATAGATTATGTGTGGCGTGATAGGTGTTTCACTTAAAGATGTGACTGACGATGATGTGGAGATGATCCACAATCTATTCATCCAGTCTATGGTTCGAGGCAAGCACGCCACCGGTGTCTCCTTCATTAAAGATGGATCCATTATAACCATCAAGGAACCCATTAACGCAATGGAGTTCATGAGCAAGCACAACCCTTATGATTGGATCGACAAAGACGGTTCGATCACCATGATCGGTCACACTCGTTACTCAACGTCTAGTCTGGAACACAACCAACCAATTTCCAACAACTTCTTCGCTGTTGTACACAATGGCGTTATCTCCCAAGAACCCCAAGCAGACTGGAAGTATGAGACACGAACTCCTAATGATAGTGAGTTGCTCTTTGAATCCTTTGTTCGTGGCAACAATCCTCTTGAAGAATTCCCTGACGCCAGCATGGCATGCGTGACGCTTAATTATGCTGATAGGTCTATCACTGGGTTTCGCAACGGCGAACGCCCACTGTGGGTCAGTTTGCGACCGAACGGAACAGTGTTCACTTCAACAAAGGATATCGCACTGCGGTCTGGTCTGCATAGTACTGCAAGAATGCCGCAAAACTCTCAACAATCATACAATGGTTCTGGGTGGTCGTCGATAACGATCCCCGACACAAAAGAGGATCTTCAACCATGAAGTTGGCACGATGTGACAGAGCGTTAGTTCAAGAAACTATAGCGAACTCCCCTGAAGGTAGAAACACTCGCTTCCTGAGTGCCTCCGACAGTCTCTGGTTCCGTTTCAATAACTATGCCGAACAAGGACCATTTGTCCTTACCGACGGTGCTGATCCGGTTGCGTTTGTCTTTGCCACCATGAGCAAACGATCCAGATACATGAACCTGTACGACATTGTGACGGTTCAGGGTATGGAAGGCAACGGATATGCATCGGAGATATTTGAACTGGTCATGGAAGATGCCTACTACAGAGGCATGCAAAGATTGAAGATGTCCTGTACACCATCATCGGTTACATGGCATGCACGAAATGGTCTGTTGTTCTGGGCAGTCGACCCAACCGGTTCACTGCGATCAGACCAACCCATCTTCCCGAATCAGCATGAGCAGTTAACGTTTCGTGAACTGGCACTGAAGGATCCCTCCTTTGCCATACCTCCTGACCGAAAAGTCGTGGAGCAGTTAAAGCGTGAATCCCTCGAGTCGCATGGGTTCGGAAAGAAAAAGACCGAAAAGGTTGAAACTGCTATACAAGATGTAGGAGAATATTGGTTAAGGGATGCACTAATGCAAACTGAAGAATCAAGTCTAGAGGAGTTTATGTAATGGAAATGAGAAAACATGTTGTGAGTGAGATCCAACGAAGATTTGATGTGATGAAAGAAAACACCTCATTGTCTAAGACAGGTGTCCGATTCGGTCACACTGGATCACGAATCCGGTTTGATTCTGGGTTGGCATTGATAGGTTATCCGTTTGCTCGGGAAGAGTGGATGGACGATGAGTATATAAAACCAGTGATGTCCGAAGAAGAATATAATGCCAATGTGTATGGACCGTTTGTTGAAAAATTGTTCGGACAAATCTAAGATGAGCAGATGGTTTGATCTATTTTCAGTATGGGGTTATGTAAACCCGAACGGTCTAGGAATAGACCTCAATGTGACGTTCTTGTCTATAGGTGATCGGGCATTCTTTGCATTCACCATCGAATGTGGTGTGTTAGAAGAATTCGATTTCTGTTATTTTAGATACAGAAAATAAGGAAGAGAATCAAAAATGCGAAGAAATGAAGTAGTTTTTATATTATCATTCGATATAGCGACCGTGGCGGTCATGCTGGTCATACTTTACAACTGGGGTCAAGAGCAAGCAGTGGAAGCACGCGAGTTCTGTGCGGAGCATGGATACGATTCGGTTCGTATCGAAGATAAAAAATAATGGATTACCGCAAAAACAGGCAAGAAGGATTTATCGACTGGTTTGGTCGCAGTCTAGAGATTGGAGACTGCGACCCATCGTTGTGGATGACGAATTACTTCTTTGACCGGTTCGAGTATAACACCGAGCAGCAACTCTGGTTAACATGGTTGTACGGCAACACATACTACTGGCCGACCACATACGTTGTCTGGAACGAGTTTCCTGATATGCATTTGGTTGGTGTTGGTCGGTTGCAAGAGTGGAATGATGAGAACTACAAGCGTCTACGTTATCAAACTGATACCAAGTGGAACAAAGGACACCTCCCCCAGATGTTTGAGAGTTACAAAGCATTTGTGGGTGATCGTACCCAACGTGAAGCACTTACTGAAGGATTCACCGACGACAAGTATCACAACTTCGACCTACTATGGAACAGAGTTAACTCATGGTTCAAGTTCGGAAGATACTCTGCATGGTTCTACATTCAGACCCTGAAGCAGTGCTGCGACATAAACGTTGATGTTCCGACTCTTTGGTTGCATGATCATTCTGGTTCACGGTCACATCGTAATGGTATCTGTTATGCTGCTGGCATGGATGACTGGGTTGATGTTAAACTGACAGTCGGGCAGGTGGATTACTTAGAGGATTTCTCGGCCGAGGTGCTTGAGGAAGTTCGCTCATGGGATTCCGTTCCCACGAACGAGGCAGACTTCTTCGCTATGGAGACAGCAGCATGTTCCTTTAAGAAGTTATTCAGAACATCACGTGGGCGTTACCTTGGGTTCTACCTTGATCGACAGGCAGAGGAGATCCAGAAGGTGGAGAAGGACGGTTGGAGTGGTATCGACTGGACACCTATGTGGGATGCCCGAAAAGAACTCCGCGAGAAGCGGTGGTTGAATAACAGTGTCAATAAGAGTAAGATGGAATGGTTCCTTGGTACTGGGAACTTTGAACACGAAGAATATGGACTAGAGGGTTTTATGTAATGGTAAAGACAGTAGAAATAGAAGTTGGTGATTGGACAGACAAATTAGTCTCTGATGAACTCATTAGTGCATATAGTAATCTGAGTAATGAATACAGTAATCGCTTAAAAGATAGCGACCAAATTGCTTTTTTTCTCGTCGATCGAGAAAATGATCTATTTGAGATTCGGAAACATCTAGATGCACTTGAGGTAATTATACCATACTTCAAAGTCGAAGCATAAAGCAGGGAGATAAAGATGATTGGAAAGATACCACCAAATAAGTATGATGTGATCATGGAAGACGGTGTGCGTGTTGTCACGGCACAGTTCTGGGATGATTGCGAAAAGAAACTCGGTACATACATGGAAGATACCGATTACGATTTTGTGGTGGAAGAAGACACTGACTTCTATGCTCCCCCAGAATGCGATGTTAACCTGATGGATGGTTGTGAGCAAAAGTGCCACAATTGCGTCACAGAGGATAACATCATATTCAAACTTCGTAAGGGTGTCTTCACTGACGCTGAACAACTGGGTGCATATGAGGGATTGCTTCATGCCGCCAAACCCACACAGAACCGTGGTGTTGCCTCTGGACCAAAAGGCAAAACCCAGGGTGGACGCGATTGGGTCACCGACGAGCAGATTGAGATCATGGATCATTTCATCCATCCTTCCAATTCTCTGTTCGATGAGGGTGACCCAATCGCTGCGATCAGAGCGAAGTATCTGAACAAAGAGAAATCCTCAACAAGAGGAATAGTCTGGTTGCGATCTAAGATCGAAGACAATGGATACGACTACCATGACTTCTTTGAAACGAAAGTGGCAGAGTGGACAAGTCAACTCGGTGCAGCAGCAGACGCCAAGTTGGTGAAGGAGACTTTCATCTCAGACACCACCTATGCGAATCAGGTCAACTCTGGTATTGCTGGGTTCTTTGACCGATATCCAAGGATCCCTTATGGACGAGCAACCAGTTACACTGAAAACAACTATGAAGAGTATGAGAAGTGCTATCCGTTCATGCGTAAGTTGGCAGACAAGTTCGGGGAGTTACTCCCAAGACGACATGCTGTTCAGGTCGCCGCTGCTGATAGAATCGACCCCGCATTTCGAGTGGCAGGAACTGATACTCCGTTCACTACTATCACGGTCAACAAGAACTTCCGAACTGCAGCACACCGAGACGCAGGGGACTTGCACCAAGGATTCTCCAACCTCACCGTTGTTGCCAATGATAAGAACTGGGAAGGTGGATATCTGGTCTTACCGGAATTCAGGGTTGCCATTAATATCCGTCCAGGGGATCTGCTCCTGATCAACAACCATGCAGGTATCCATGGTAACACAGAACTGAAACCACCTGAAGGTAAGAAGGTTGGTGAGATGGAACGCATCTCCTTGGTCTGTTACTTCCGTGAGAAGATGCTGGAACTTGGTACACACGAGTACGAGCGCACGAGGTTCAATTATGTTGAGTCCCGTCGACTGAACCAAAACCACCCAGAGTGGAGAGAATACTGGAACGGCATTTCTACATCTATGTGGGACAGTCAGGAATGGTACACATTCCTCCGACAACAACCCAATGGGCAGAACTTGTTGCACCAATACCACCCGAAGGCAAATCACATTGCCGCCAGTCTAGAGGAGTTCTTCTAATGAAATTGGTATATCTAATCGGCATGCCAGGTTCTGGTAAGACAACAGTGATGCGAGAGTTCATGAATCACTTTGCTGGTTGGCAATCTGAAAGACCAATTGATTTATTGGACACCCAGATCGCTGGTCGTATTCGAGTCCTTGGTAAGTATGAGGAAGGTGAAGTGTATGCTGGTACTGACAGACTATCCATGGCAGTCGCTCCAAAGGCGATTGAATGGATCAAGACCAAACCAAATGAGTTTGTCATTGGTGAAGGTGATCGTCTCAACAACAAAGGATTCTTCGAGGCAGCAGGTGACGATCTAACCATCGTGCACTTGACCGTTTCTGATGATGAGCGTGAACGGCGATACAAGGAACGTGGATCGGATCAAAGTGAATCGTTCATCAAAACAACCCAGACAAAATGCAACAATATCCTTGAGGCGTTTGGTGACCATCAAACGCTGTTCGGTGAGGAAGAAGGGTGTGTCGTGGAACTAAAACATGAGACTCCAGAAGACACACGTATCGTTGTGTCATATCTACTAGAACAATTTATGTAATAAAATCAACAACTTACCACTCCTTGCCATTTTCCCCGCTTTGCCCCATAATTCCCTTTCAATATTGATATATTGAGAGGGGACTTAAAACTGCTATTAATTGCTACGTCCCCTCGATTTTTTCAATAAAAACAACAACTTACGACCTCTTGCTATTTTCGCCCGTATGGACGATAATATCTGTATAAATTGAGTTGAAGGTAATTATGAAAAGTAAAGACGTATTAGCAAAACTACTCGCCACCGAGAACATTACTATTGTTCACGCTGGCGAAAAGACTGCTTCGTTTAATCTCAAGACCCGAACACTGACTCTGCCTTTGTGGGAAAATGTTTCACCCGAAACAGTCAACCACCTGCAGGGTCACGAAGTAGGGCATGCACTGCATACTCCCCAAGAAGATTGGTACACTAATGTTGATACCAAAGGCAGTACTTTTGGTGGGTTCTTGAACGTAGTTGAAGATGCTCGGATCGAGAAACTGATCCAGCGAAAATTCCCTGGACTGAAAAGAGATTTCAAAAAATCGTACAGAGAGTTGTTCGATCGTAACTTCTTCAACGTCCAGCGTGACCAAGTCGATTCGATGCATTTCATCGACCGGATCAATCTCCACTTCAAGATGGGCGAATCTTTTGGTGTTTTCTTCACCGACGAAGAGCAGGTTTGGGTTGACCGAACTGGTGCCACTGAAACGTGGGAAGAGGTTGAGGTTCTGACTGATGAACTTTTCGCTTATTGTAAAGCGAAGAATATCGAAGAAAATAAACCTGACCCTGAAGAGTCGGCACCTGAGTACACTGACTTGCCTGAAGAAGCAGAAGAAGGATACGAAGAAGAGGATGATGAAGAAGAATCAGGAACTGGTTCGGAATCAGATGAAGACGCTGAAGACGAAGATGAGTCTGACAACGGATCTTCTTCCGAAGAGTCTGATGAGACCGACGGTGATGATGCAGGTGATGAGTCTGGTGACGACGAGTATGAAGACGATGAGGACTACTTCGATGAAGAAGATATCGCTTCGGAAACAGATCAGTCTCTCACGGAAAACCTTGAGAACATGACTCCTGAATTCGAAGGAAATCGTCATATCGCCAACATGACCCTGCCAACCCAATCTCTTCCAATCATCTCTTATAAAGATCTTAATGAGATTTGCGCTCATAAAGATTTTGTAGATATGCGTGAGTGGGGTGATGCACTTCTGACCTCATTTAAGACAGACACCAAGGCACAAGTTAACTACATGGTCAAAGAATTCGAGATGAAGAAACGAGCAGCAGAATACGCTCGGACCGGCACAGCGAAATCAGGCACGATCGACTGTGTTAAAATGAATAACTATAAGGTCGATGAAGATATCTTTCGTCGGGTCACCGTGGTACCAAACGGCAAGAACCATGGGTTCGTAATGTACGTTGACTGGTCTGCTTCTATGGCAGACTATATCGGCGAGACAGTAGAACAGGTCATGAGTCTTGTTATGTTTTGTCGTAAGATTAATGTGCCTCATAGAGTGTATGCTTTCAGCAACAACTTCTATTCTTACAGCGATGAAGATACTGGACTTATGGAAAAGAATCGTGTAGTACCGGATGTTGGTGAATTTGCGTATGAGGAAGAAACTGTCCTGTTGGAACTGTTTACTGACAAGATGCGCAAGTCAGAATTCAAGACTATGTCTGCAAACATCTTAGCAGTAGCGACCACGCATTCTAGAAACGGAAGGTTTGGAAGCAAACGCGCCTCAAAAATCGACGGTGGACGTTGGATCAATACTCCTAGTGAGTTAATGCTTGGGTCGACCCCACTGGACGAAACTGTAGTTTCTGCCAGGGTCATCCATAACCAATTCAAGCAGAAGTATAGTCTTGATATTGTTAACACTTTCTTCTTGACCGACGGTGCCAGTTCTGGCAGCGAATTTCTCGACGAGAATGGTCAAAAGACTCGAACAGCGCAACCAAGGCATTCACGAACAGTGTTCTATGATCCATTAACGAGAAAGACGTTCGTTGGAGAATTCCTCCGGTATAGTGGTTTCACGGATAGACTCATGGATGTGTTCCGTGAGACTACCGGAAGCACCACCATCGGATATAGAATTTGCGCAGCGGGCGAACTTCGCAGTGTAATGTACGGTCACGTGGATAACTGGAAAGAACAGGACGCACTGAGATCAACATTCTTGAAGACTGGATTTGCCTCAATCCCTACCAGCACTGGTTACGATGCCTTGTTTGCCTTGAACTCCAAAAAGATCGGCGTGGAAATTGACGCGCTGAATGTGGATGCCGGTGCAAAGAAATCATCAATCCGGTCAGCGTTCAATAAGAATCAGAAAGGCAAAAAATTCTCAAGACCGATGTTGAATGAACTTATCTCTCTTGTCGCATAGACAGAGAGTATGAGTTTTTTGAATAAAAACAACAACTTACCGGTCCTTGCCATTTTAGGTGATATAGACGATAATAGTTGTATAAATTGAGTGAAAGGAAGGATTTAAATTATGGTAAGTAAAGCACAGCAGTTAGTTGACATTCTCACGGACATCTATGGCGATGAACCCACGACCCTGTCGGCATCCAAGGTGAAAGAGATCGCCAAGGAAAATGGAATACCATCGCTGTATCGTGTTCTGAATAAGAACAATATGGTAGAGGATGGTCGTTATAACTTTCCTCCTGTTGGTAAATCTTCCGGTGGCACCGGTGGGCGAGCGGCACGAAGTGTTCGGAATATTACTCCGATATCTGCTCCTGTTGCGACACCAGCATTGCAGGCAGAAGTCCCAACGCTTGGCGTTGTCCACTCTGGGTTCACTGAGAATCTGATTCCGGTCAAGGACAGTCTGTTTGTTCCGTTTGGTCAGTTCAAAACGATTGCTGCGGTCGTCAAGACCAATATGTTTTACCCAATGTTCCTCACCGGACTTTCCGGTTGCGGGAAAACGAAGATGGTTGATCAGGCATGTGCTGGCGCAAAGCGTGAAGTCATCCGAGTCAAC
>Ga0209119_1004419_pt1 | contig 11572 bp, 10 predicted proteins | sample COG_03_FD_184747 | JGI IMG/M metagenome (GOLD analysis project Ga0209119, IMG submission 184747) | Pelagic Microbial community sample from North Sea - COGITO 998_met_03 (SPAdes) (version 2) | ecosystem: Environmental > Aquatic > Marine > Neritic zone/Coastal water | place: Helgoland, sampling... | reverse complement strand
AAGAAATGGCGCGCCCGGCAGGATTCGAACCTGCGACCACCCGCTTAGAAGGCGGGTGCTCTATCCAGCTGAGCTACGGGCGCAAAAAAGTAATCATTGGCTTAGATGGCGGCGATAATAACCATGCTAACTAAACCGGCACTGATTATAGGCGCTTTCAAATCATTAAGCACCCGATTATTAAGCTTGTTGTTCTAAAGCTCTATAAAAAATTGGCTAGCCATTAACCGCTTTAGCCGCTAAATCTTGCGAGGCTAAATACTCTTCATAGGTGCCTTGAAAATCAATCAATTGCTGATCTTTAATTTCAATAACTCGTGTGGCCAGTGACGAGACAAACTCACGATCGTGACTAACAAAAATTAAGGTGCCTTCGTAATGCTCTAACGCTAAGTTTAAGGCTTCAATGGCTTCCATATCCAAATGGTTAGTTGGCTCATCCATTAATAGTACATTGGTGTCCATCATCATTAGCTTGCCGAACAACAGGCGATTTTTTTCACCACCCGAGCAAACCTTAACTTGCTTTTTAAAATCATCAGAAGAGAACAGTAGGCGGCCTAGCGTTGCTCTTACTATCTGATCACCATGGCTAGGTTTACGCCACTGGCTCATCCAATCAAATAAGTTCATCTCACTATCAAAATCAATAGTGCTATCTTGCGGGCAGTAGCCTAAGGTGGCATTTTCAGCCCATTGAATGGTGCCGCTAGTGACACTTAATTCATTCATTAAGCAGCGCAGTAAGGTGGTTTTACCTGCGCCATTCTCACCAATAATCGCGAGTCTAGCGCCTGCTTCAAGAATGATATTGCCATTGCTAAATAATGTTTGCTCATCAAATTGATGGCCAAGTTTTTCTAACACTACTGCTTGGCGATGAAGCTTTTTATCTTGGCTATAACGGATATACGGGCTAACACGGCTTGACGCTTTAATATCATCAAGTTTAATTTTTTCTAAACGTTTAGCGCGAGAGGTAGCTTGTTTTGCTTTCGATGCATTGGCAGAAAATCGACTAACGAATTGTTGAAGGTCGGCAATTTCTGCACTCTTTTTAGCGTTCTCTGAATACATGCGCTCGCGCGCTTGTGTCGATGCTGTCATAAAATCATCGTAGTTACCCGGATAAATACGAAGCTCGCCATAATCGATATCGGCCATATGGGTGCAAACAGAATTCAGGAAATGACGATCGTGAGAAATAATAATCATCGTGCTTTTACGTTCGTTCAGTAAAGATTCAAGCCAGCGAATTGTATTAATGTCGAGGTTATTCGTTGGCTCATCAAGAAGTAGTATATCGGGATCAGAAAAGAGCGCCTGCGCCAATAGAACCCGCAACTTTCTGCCGGGTGCAATTTCGCTCATTTTACCGGTATGCAGTTCTTCTTCGATGCCTGCACCTAAAAGAATTTCACCCGCACGACTTTCTGCGGTATAACCGTCCATTTCGGCAAATTCTATTTCCAAGTCGGCCACTTTCATGCCGTCTTCTTCGGTCATATCCAATAAGCTATAAATCCGATCACGCTCTTGCTTAACCGCCCACAACTCTTTGTGACCCATGATAACGGTATCAAGCACGGAGAACTCGTCAAAGGCATATTGATCCTGAGAAAGGTTGCCAATTCGCTCATTTGGGGTAATCGATACATTACCGGCGGTTGGCGTTAGGCTGCCATCCAATATTTTCATAAAGGTGGATTTACCACAGCCATTTGCGCCAATAAGACCGTAGCGGTTACCACCACCAAATTTGGCAGAAATATTTTCAAATAAAGGCTTGGCGCCAAATTGCATTGTAATGTTAGCTGTGGTGATCAACAGAATTTACCTAATGTGGTGGAGGTTTATGCTCGTGTTATATGTAATGCTTAATGGACAGTGTTCTAGGCCGCGTACTATAGGGATTTGTTGATTCATCGTCGAGCGATGTGTATGGGAATTATTCATGCCCTGAAGCCTAATTAAGGGCTGTGGCCCTAAAAAAGACTCGCTAAGGCTTAACTTTGGGTTCTAGTCTAGTAATAGAAGGGGGTAGCCACCTCTATGCAAGCGCTTAACTAGCCGCTTGCATAGAAAGGTCGTGTTTGCTGATGCGTTGGTGAATGCTTATCTAAGTAATGAATAGCTTATTAATTGACAGCTTATTAATCGACAGGCTCAACAATCATGATATTGCCGTCTACAGCGATAATGATGCAGCTTGCACCTTCGGCAATGGGATCTGAGAGGTCCTCGGCTAAGCGACTGCTCCAATTTATTCCCGAATAGCGAATACTGCCTGATGTGGCTGTAATCTCAGCACTGGCAGGTACTTGTCTGCCAATCATATCGCTGCTGCTATCTGAGCCATCGCTGCTATTTTGAAAGTTTTTGAAAGGCTTCCACAGCAATAATGTAATAGCGGCAGACAATATACCAAGAGCCAATATTTCTGTTTCCCAGCCAGAGATAATCCCAAGATCAATTAACAGCCCAGTTATTAAGCTTGCAAAGGCGACGAAGAGCAGAGGGCCACTTAAACCCGTAATGGTTAACTCAATAATAAGACCAAGACCGGCAATAAAGTAAAAGACCTCTGCGTGATGCCCTGCAATATATTCGAATAACGACATAGTCTAAGCCTCGGAGGATGTGTCAGCGATTTTTAAGCTGCTGGATACGGCAATCGCCTGAGCAACGGTGTTAGCGATATTGTCGCTAGTCTTGCCATCGCTCAATACGACAGTGCTTTCGTCAGCAATAGCACGATGAGCGGCAATAGCGTCTTGGGCCAGTGTTAATAACACAGCAGACTGACCCGCTGGCGTACTGGCGGCATCACCAACGGTGGTGAGTGCAGCGGCATCGGCAGCGGCCACTAATCGAATTGCCTCAGCTTTACCTGCGGCATCCAGTATTTGTGATTCCTTAAAAGCTTCGGCAGCGAGCACTTGTTCAGCTTTAGCGGCTTCTGCATCGAGAACGCGAGCGGCTTTTAAACCCTCAGCTTGAGTAATGGCAGCCGTTTTTACGCCTTCAGCGGTTAAGATAACAGAGCGTTTTTCACGTTCTGCTGTCATCTGTTTTTCCATATCTTCGCGAATAGATTGTGGTGGCGAGATATCTTTAATTTCATAACGAGTGACCATAACGCCCCAAGGCTGAGTGGCTTCTGTCATGGCTGCAAGAATCGTTGCATTAATAGCATCACGACTTTGAAAACATTCATCGAGCTCTAATGAACCTATGGCGTTTCGCATGGTTGTCATGGCGAGTTGAATAACGGCCATTTTGTAGTCGGTCACGTTATTAGTCGCTGCGCCGGCATCGGTGACTTTCATAAATAGAATGCCATCAATGTTAAGGGTAATGTTGTCTTTGGTAATGGCTGATTGCGAAGAGATATCCAATGATTGCTCTTTTAAGTTTCTATCGGCAGCCACGGTTTGAATAAAAGGCACAATAAAGTTTAAGCCGCCTTTAAGGGTTTTCCGGTATTTACCGAAAGTGTAAATAACATAGCCGCGGTTTTGTGGCACAAAATGAATACCTTTTTTTAGCGTGTAAATAACCACGAGGGCAATCCAAAGCAGCGGGTTAGAAATAAAGTAGATTAAGATATCCATAAGGTTTTCCTTAGTGTTTGCTGTGGTTAAGCGATGAGATTTTGTTCAAGTTTATGCTTAGCAAGTTTCTGTTTAGCAAGTTTGTGCTTAGCAAGTTTCTGTTTAAAAAGTCACAAGGGATTATACGTCTATATGTGAGGACTATATCACTATATAGCTCTATATATTACTAGTAGCGCTTAACTGGCTGTTTATTCTACAGCAAATTTACAATGTTTTATTTCCTCTTTGTTAGCATTCATCAATAAAGCTAGGCCATTTCCTTTAATAAAGAAACGCTCGATATTAGATTAAAAAAACACTGCTTATCAAGCAAGGCTTAGGCATAATACGCTTCCTTATTTCCAGGCCTACAGGCAGGGTTACTTTCAATACTTTAAGTTGAGTCATTAATGTTAGCTATTAGTCAAACCATCGCCACAGAACTGAATGTAAAACTGCAACAAGTCAATGCAGCTATTGAGCTGTTGGATGAGGGATCAACCGTGCCGTTTATTTCTCGTTATCGTAAAGAGGTGACCGGCGGTCTAGATGATACGCAGCTGCGAAACTTACAAGAGCGCCTTAACTATTTGCGTGAAATGAATGATCGTCGTGATGCCATTCTTAAGAGTATTGAGGAGCAGGGTAAGCTAACCCCAGAGCTTGAAAAATCAATTAAAGCGGCAGATACAAAAACACGCTTGGAAGATCTGTATTTACCTTATAAGCAAAAGCGCCGCACTAAGGGCCAGATAGCGATTGAGGCGGGTTTAGAACCGCTGGCCGATAGTTTGTTAAATGATCCAACACTAACCCCTGAGCTTGAGGCAGAGAAATATCTAAATGCCGAGCTGAAGCTTGCTGAAGTTAAAGATGCCTTAGACGGCGCGCGTTATATTTTAATGGAGCGCTTTAGTGAAAACGCTGAATTACTTGAGAATACGCGGCAGTTTATTTCTGCTGAGGGTGAATTGTCATCGGCTGTGCTAAAAGGCAAAGAAGCTGAAGCGGCTAAATTTACCGATTATTTTGAATACAGTGAGCAGTTTAAAAAAATCCCATCACATCGTGCACTGGCTTTGTTTCGTGGCCGACGAGAAGGCTTTTTAAGTTTACGATTAGATTTAGCTGAAACTGAACCGCCAAGAATTAAGCACCCTTGCGAAGTGATGATTGCCGAAACCTATGGCATTACCGATGAAGGTCGAGCTGCTGATGCATGGATGGCAACCGTCGTGCGCTGGACATGGCGCATTAAGTTACATATGCATATAGAAACAGATTTAATGTCCAAGCTAAGAGAGCAGGCAGAAGTCGAGGCCATTAATGTATTTGGTACCAATTTAAAAGACTTATTGTTGGCGGCGCCTGCGGGTGCAAAAGCAACCATGGGACTTGATCCGGGGTTGCGAACCGGCGTAAAGATTGCGGTGGTTGATGCTACCGGTAAGCTACTTGATCATATGGCGATTTATCCGCATGCGCCGAAAAATCAATGGGATCAATCCATTGCAGCATTAGAAAAAATGGCGCGTAAACACAATGTTGCGTTAATGGCGATTGGTAACGGTACGGCATCAAGAGAAACCGATAAGTTAGTCGGCGATTTAATTGCCAAGCACAGTGATTTAAAACTGCAAAAAATTATGGTGAGTGAGGCGGGCGCTTCGGTTTATTCGGCCTCTGAGTTTGCCGCTAAAGAATTTCCCGATTTGGACGTAACCGTTAGAGGTGCAGTATCTATTGCGCGCCGCTTACAAGATCCGTTAGCTGAGCTAGTTAAGATTGAACCTAAGGCGATTGGTGTTGGGCAATATCAGCATGATGTTAGCCAATTTAAATTATCTCAAAACCTAGATGCCGTGGTTGAAGATTGTGTAAATGCCGTGGGCGTTGAAGTGAATACCGCTTCGGGCGCATTGCTGCGTCGTGTGTCAGGTTTAAGCCAGACAATAGCCGATAATATTGTGAGTTTTCGTGATCAGCATGGTGCCTTTGTAAATCGTCAGCAATTAAAGTCTGTACCCCGATTAGGTGAAAAAACCTTTGAGCAGGCGGCTGGCTTTTTACGTATAGCGAATGGCGATAACGCCTTGGATGCTTCTTCTGTGCATCCGGAATCTTATGCCGTTGTTGAGAATATTGCTGCCCAGCAATCACGTGATGTAAATGCATTACTTGGTGATTCGGCTTTATTGAAAAGTCTAAAGCCAGAAGATTATATGAGTGAGCAGTTTGGCTTGCCGACAGTTACGGATATTATTGTCGAGTTAGATAAGCCTGGTCGTGATCCTCGCCCAGAATTTAAAGCGGCTGAATTTAAAGAGGGCGTTGAAACATTAAAAGATCTTGAGTTAGCGATGGTGCTTGAAGGCTGTGTGACGAATGTAACTAACTTTGGTGCCTTTGTTGATGTCGGTGTTCATCAAGACGGTTTGGTGCATATTTCCGCGCTTTCCGAAACCTTTGTGAAAGACCCGCATTCGGTAGTCAAGGCTGGCGATATCGTGAAAGTAAAAGTGATGGAAGTGGATATTCCTCGCAAGCGAATAGCATTAACCATGCGTTTAAATGATGTGCCCGGTGAAGAGAATAAAATTGCGCGTCAGAACAAGCCAGCAAGGCAAGATGCTAGAAAGGCTGGTGGTAATAAATCATCAAGCCATCATGGCAATAAAAATAATAAGCAAAGGGGTGCATTTAATAATAATGCAAAAGCCAATAATGGACAGAGCAATAATGGACAGAGCAATAATGGCGCGGGAACAATGGCGGCGTTATTTGCTGCAGCACAAGTAAAAAATAAGGATGCGAAAAAGTAGCAGCAGTGGCTGTTAGGTTTTTTCTAAATAAATTATTTTTTAAGCAGTAACTCGCCATCAATAGGATGAAAGCTGTCGGCACTGTTAATAAGCGAATCTGCGGTGAGTGCTTTAACCCCGTAAACCTCTGCGGTTACAGCGTAGTCTTTTTTCACGCGATCGAGTAATAGATCAAAATCGCCATCACCCGATAGTAAGATAACTTTATCGACTTTTTGCGCTTCTTGCATAACGTCAATGGCTATACCAACATCCCAGTCGCCTTTGGCTGATCCGTCACTGCGCTGAATAAAGGGTTTGAGTTTTATGGTGAAGCCAATAGATTTTAATGTGGATTGAAAGTTTCGTTGACGCTCATCGCCACGGTCTATGGCGTAGGCGTTAGCCGTTACGATAGTGTTTTCTGCGCTAATTACCTCCCAGAGTTTACGGTAATTAAACTGGGCGTTATGCGCTTGTCGCGTGGTGTAATAAATGTTTTGTACATCAACAAAGATGGCGCAACTAGGCTTGGTTGAATTATTCACTCGCTTAGTCTATCTCGCTTTATCTGAGTTAATTAGCATTCATCGACAGTGCTACTGCCTTTTTCATTTAAATAGCGAACAAATTTATTGTTTTCATCAACCAAAATAGTTGAGGGCTCAAACGGTTCGCTGGCCAATGTAAAAGCCATAATAATCACTTCATCACCAGGGTGAATTAAATGCGCAGCGGCACCATTCATTTCAATAGCGCCACTGTCACGCTCACCCTCAATAATATAGGTTTCAAGTCGTGAGCCAGAAGTGTTATTGACCACGAGGACGCGTTCATTTTTTTGCATGCCGGTTAGTTCTAGTAAGGCGGTATCAATAGTGATGCTGCCCACATAATGCAAGTCAGAACGTGTGACAGTTGCATTGTGAATTTTGGCCGACATAAAACTTTTTAAACGCATAATATCCTCGAGATCTTCTTGTCGCTTTTTTCTAATTGACTCACGCTAATGCGTAGCGATTGCTTTGAGCGATAAGCTATTAGTTATTGCTATGCAGCGCTTCATTAAGCTCAACAGCCGAGCGATTGGTTTTGCATTCTACTGCGCCAGAAGTCGAGTTGCGGCGAAATAACAATTCAGATTGGCCGCTCAGGTCTCGGGCTTTGACTTCTTTAACACTTTGGTTGTTGTCATCTAACAAGGTAACTTTTGTGCCTGCGGTAATGTAGAGGCCTGCTTCGACAGTGCAGTTATCACCAAGGGCAATACCGATGCCTGCATTGGCGCCAATAAGACATTGTTTACCGACGGCGATAATAACGTTACCACCTCCCGATAATGTTCCCATGGTTGAGCAGCCGCCACCGAGGTCTGATCCTTCACCCACAAATACACCTGCAGATACGCGACCTTCAATCATGCTTGTGCCTGCGGTACCGGCATTAAAGTTAACAAAACCTTCGTGCATAATGGTGGTGCCTTCGCCAATATAAGCGCCTAATCTTACACGTGCAGTATGTGCAATACGAACACCTGACGGTACAACGTAATCGGTCATAACAGGGAATTTATCAACACATTTAACGTTTAACCAGCGGCCTTGATTTCGAGCTTCTAACTGACGACGCGGCAATTCTTTAAGGTCAATAGGGCCGTCGCTTGTCCAAGCAATATTAGGTAGCGATGCAAAGATGCCAGAAAGATTAACCGCATGAGGCTTAACCAATCGGTGTGAAAGTAAATGCAGTTTTAAATAGGCTTCAGGAACACTCTTCGGTTCATCGTCGCTAACTAATATGGTTAATACAGCTTGGCGCTTAGTATTTACCATTTGCGCAACTAAATTAGCTTGTTCAATTTGTTTGTAGGTAACAAGTGCATCGGCAATTTGATTCAAGTCTGTGCTATCTAAACGAATAGCTTGGTTGCCGCCATCCCATTTAATGCCAGCCACTGATATAGCCGCAATGCAGGCTGTTGATGTTTCTTTGTCGAGGTTTGCTAAAGGTTGAGGATAGTAAACCTCTAACCATTCATCATTCTCGTTAGTGCTGCCAATTCCGATACTAAAGCTAAACAATTGTGTCATTGATGTTGTCCTGTGACGATTTTAAGTTGTTGGTTTTTATTGTCGGCGGCTATTTAAGTAGCTGCTGATAATCGGCAGCTGAAAAGCCTACCTGAATGTTGTCGTTAGAGCTCACTAGAACCGGGCGCTTAACCAGTGTTGGATGCTCAGTCATAGTGTCAATATATAAAGATTCTGCTGCGTTGTCGGCGCTCAAGGCATTTTTTAATGCGTCGGGTAATTGCTTCCACGTTGTACTGCGTTTATTCAGCAGTTTTTCACGTGGCACTTGCTCTAACCAGTGTTGAATTTGCTTGGCGTTTAAACCATCCACCCGAAAGTCATGAAAAACGTATACAATTGCATTATCACCAAGCCATTTTTTAGCCTTCTTAACGCTGTCGCAATTGCTTATGCCGTAAAGTGTAATCAATGTGCTACCTATAAAAGCCGTTTTGAGTGATACCTATTAATCCTAACCCTGCGACCGAGTAGCGGTCTGGCGGTTTATAGCCACGTCTGGGCGGCGCCGATTCTACCAGTTAGCGCAGGCTGAAATCCAGTTAGATAAGTATATAGTCGAGTCAATATGAATAAAGATAAACGTCTACAAATAACCGTTGATATTACTGAGGACGGTTTGCTGCCTGTCAATGTGCTGGCAGAGGCCAGCGGCCTATCAAAAGCGCAGGTTAAAGATGCGATGGTTAAGGGTGCTGTCTGGGTCACCAAAAAGCTAGCAATTGTTAAAGCCAAGCCAAAGCCTAGCCCTGTTGTCAATTTACCGACTGAGGCCGATGATCTGCAAGAGCCTGATTATTACGGTGTTAGAGCGCGTGCTGCTCTAGCGGCTGCGGCCGTTGATGAGGCCTCGGCTAGCGAATTGGTGGTTACAGAATCACCAGCAGTCGAAGCTATAGAGGGCGCTATCGTAGATGCTCAGGATGAGAGTAATGATGGCGATGAAGTGATTGACGGCTTAGAGAGTGATGAGCAAGAGGGTGTGGCTGATCCACGATTTAGTAAGCCTCGTCGTTTAAGGCGTATAAAAAGCAAGCTTAAGTTAGGTGATCAACTAACACTGAATTATGATCCAACAGTGTTGGCGGGTGGTTGTGCTGATGCGGTTTTGGTTGCTGATGAAGGCAGTTATTCAGTTTGGTATAAGCCGGCAGGAATGTTGTGCCAGGGCTCGCGATGGGGCGACCATACAACGCTTTATCGTTGGGCAGAAAAGCATTTGGAGCCAGAGCGTACTGCTTTTATTGTACATAGAATTGATCGCATGGCTTCGGGTCTTGTGGTTTTGGCGCACAGCAAAAAAGCGGCTGTGCATCTTACGAGTCAATTTGCTTCTCGCAAGGTAGATAAAAGCTATCAGGTGATTGTGGCGGGTGATCCAGAGCTTTCACTGCCGCATATTATTGATGCCGATATTGATGGCAAGCCGGCACGAACCACGATTAATGAAAAGCGGCTATTAGAAAACCCACCTAAGGCTATGGCTGCAATTGCAAAGCCGTTGACGGTTCTGAATATTAGTATTGAAACGGGTAAGAAGCATCAGATACGTCGTCATTTATTAGGCTTGGGATATCCAGTATTAGGTGATCGACTTTACGGTGGAGCGCTTACTGATTATTCTGATGAGTCAACTAAGGCGTCGGATGCTAGCGATGATACTTATAACGGTATCGATTTACAGCTGGTAGCCGTTAAGATTGCTTTTACTGAGCCGCTGACAGAGCTTTATCGTTGCTTTGATATACCTAGAGGCTTTTGATATATCTAGAGACTTTGATATATCTAGAGACTTTGAGTTAGCCACAAGCGAGGAATTACCTACAAGCTAGCATTTATCCACAAGCGACAACTATTATTACGCCATGATGGCGATAAGTGTTTATTCCGTTTTGGCTGTTGCTGATTTTTTAATAAGTGTCAGCAGCATTATTAACGACAAGGTAGCAGACCTATGGAAGAGAATACGGCGCTAGATAAGCCTGAACACCATATATCTGAAACGCAGGGCGCCTGTCTCTGCGGGGCTGTGCGGTTTGCCGTTCGACCGCCTTTTAGTTTATTTCAGTACTGTCATTGCTCGCGCTGCCAAAAAGCCACGGGTACGGCACATGCTGCAAATGCTTTCTTACCCATTGATCAGTTTCGGTGGATTAGCGGTGAGCATAGCCTTAGACATTACAGCCTAGCTGAGGCGAAGTATTTCGGAACCTCTTTTTGCAACACTTGCGGTTGTAATATGCCAATAGTCATTGAGGCGAATGCTATGGTATTGGTTCCAGCGGGTAGTTTAGAGGGTTTGAGTGATACTCAGCCTGTGCAAAGTATCTTTTGGGGGTCAAAGGCCGAGTGGTATTTATCGCCCACTGAGATTCCCGCTTTTGACGAGTTGCCAGCACGTTCGACGAAGTAGCGGCTTTTATGAGGCTTTTAATTGGCTTTTTCTGCGTGATTAGTTTCTTTGTAGAGAGCTGTTTTTATCTCTAAACGTTAACTTTCTGGATTTTCATGGGCCATTAGCGGCCAATTGATGGTTTATAGGGGCCTTTTCGCGTATAGTGCCCGCTTCAATAGAGGAGCAACCACTATGCCCAAAGCAGCCAGTCCGGCTAAAAAAGCGTCTACCACTAAGGCAAAATCGGCAGCCAAGCCTAAAGCCGTAGCCAAATCTAAAGTGGCCGCTAAACCTAAAGCCGCAGCTAAATCTAAAGTAGCCGCTAAACCTAAAGCCGCAGCTAAATCTAAAGTAGCCGCTAAACCTAAAGCCGTAGCCAAATCTAAAGTAGCCGCTAAACCTAAAGCCGCAGCAAAACCGAAAGTAGCCGCTAAGCCTAAAGCTGTAGCAAAACCGAAAGCAGCCGCTAAGCCTAAAGCTGAAGCTAAACCAAAAGCAGCCGCTAAACCTAAAGCCGCAGTAAAACCTAAAGCCGCCGCTAAACCGAAAGCAGAAATGAAACCGAAAGCAGAAATGAAACCGAAAGCTGAATTTAGACCTAAAGCAGCCGCTAAGCCCAAAGCCGCCAAAACTAAAGCTGCCGTTAAAAAGCCTATTCCAATTGACGAAGGCAGCAGTGAAGGTATTGAT
>Ga0209119_1004414_pt1 | contig 11584 bp, 9 predicted proteins | sample COG_03_FD_184747 | JGI IMG/M metagenome (GOLD analysis project Ga0209119, IMG submission 184747) | Pelagic Microbial community sample from North Sea - COGITO 998_met_03 (SPAdes) (version 2) | ecosystem: Environmental > Aquatic > Marine > Neritic zone/Coastal water | place: Helgoland, sampling... | reverse complement strand
TGCGCCGCCAAGTCCACCAGCGTCTGTTCTGCATCCCAGCCAGCCAGAGCATGGAGGCCAACGGGTAGGCCGTCCGCATCCCTGCCGCAGGGAATTGAAATGGCAGGATGCCCGGTCAAGTTGGCAATGGCGAGATGCGACCACCAGCTGGCTAATCCTCGTTGCTCACCATTGATCAGCACGTGCTGATCCTGGCTTGGGTCAGCTTGAGGCGGTTGGGCATTCAAGGTTGGCGTCAAGATCATGGCATAGTCTGTCAGCAGGCCTTCGAGTCTGTCGTAGAGCTGTGAACGTGCCATAGCATCGGCTTGCAGGCGCACACCGTCGGATCGAAAGGTCTTGTCAGACAATAATATCTTCAGGCCGGAGCCCAGCAATTCTTGCTGTTGCGGGGTCATGGCCCTGACCCGCGCTGCCAGATTGGCGGCCATCATCTGCATGGCGATGCCAGGGTCGAAGGCCAATGGGTCACTGCTCGCCTGGTCAACCAGGTAACCGGCGCGCTGCAGGTCGGTCACGGTTTGCTGCACCAGGGTCAAGATCTTTTGATCACAGGGTTGACCACCAAGGGCGGGAATAAACAGGATTTTTTTGCGGTTAGTCTGCGTCTGAGCAGAAGCCCCAAGGTTGAGCTTGGCCGTTGCGCGCCGAGACCAGGGGTCCAGCGTGTGGGCGCCAGACATGGCGTTGAAGCTCGCTACAAGATCCTCGATATGCCGGCAGTTGATTGAGATTGAGCTGTTATTACCATAATGAAATGGCCAGGACTCGTGCGGAATCGCCCCCATAGTGACTTTTAGGCCCAGTATGCCGCAGGCTGCGGCGGGTATTCTGGAGGATCCACCACCATCGGTACTCACGGCCAGTGGCCCGACACCGGTGGCCGCCGCAACACAGGCACCGCCACTACTGCCTCCTGGAGAGCGCTGCGTGTCCCAGGGATTGCGCGTAATGCCTGTCAGCTCAGAGTCGGTGAGCACCTTAGCGGCAAATTCAGGGGTAGTGGTCTTGCCGATCAAAATGGCGCCAGCGGCGCGCAACCGAGAGACGGCGACCACATCCTTGTCTGGCTGGTAGTACTGAAAAGCCCGCGAGCCATAGCTGGTGCACATATCGCGGGTGTTGAGTAAGTCTTTAACCGAGAATGGCACACCAAACAGAGCCGGCAGTGCGGCGCTGTCGCCGGTGCTCAAGCGCTGGTCGCAGTGGCGGGCTTGAGTGATGGCCTGCTCCCAATTGAAGCCGACGAATGGGTTGCAGACGTTCTGGACTTTCTCCGCTTGCTGCCGAGTTGCCAGCATGACTTCCATCGCAGACACTTGACGGGTGCGGATGAGCCTCGCGATGTCGACTCCAGATAAGCCGATTAAATGCATGTTCACGAATAACGTCCTATTAAGTAAGCGTTACGCTCGCCAGGGTGAATGGCAGTCAATATTGCGCTTCAGATTCGGTCTTGAACTGGGTTGTCAGTTCTGCGCTGATCGCAATGAAGAGCGCAATGAAGAGCGTCAGGCGTTTGGGCCCTGAACCACTGCGCCACTATCGTTCAGTTGTGCTATATCAGCGTTGGTGTAGCCCAGTTCGAGCAGAATTTCGGTGGTATGTTGGCCCAGCAGGGGGATCCCTCCGTCGGGCCCAAAGACTCCGTCATTGATGCGATAACCCGCGGTGGTGACCTGTTGTGTGCCGGTCGCACTGGTGACTTCCTGTATCAGTTGTCGGGCCGCGGGCTGGCCCAAGGCGATGGTTTCTTCCAGACTTTGGACGCCGCCGGCCACGACTTTCTCGGTGCTGAATATCTGGTCCCAGACCGCAGATGTTTTGGTCTTGAGTTGAGCTTCCACCGCAGATTCAATTTCTTCGATGCGTGACTTAAAGGCCGCGTTAGTCAAGTCGGCATATTCTGGCAGACCAACGGCGGCACAAATTGCTCGGCAGTGATCTGGAAAATAACCCGCCAGCATGACGTAACCATCCGCGCTCTGATAACGACCGAGCAAGGGTGCTTCGCGATTGTCTGCGGGTGCTGGGGGTAGGCCTGTGGATGCCGCAATGCTGGTGTTCCGATTGAGCAGCAGCATGGCTACGTCCTGCATGGCCAGGTCAACGTATTGACCCTTGCCGGTGCGGGCCTTCAGTAAGAGCGCGGCGAGTACTGCCGAAGCTGCCTGCATACCGGTTGCATAGTCGAGTACTGGGCCGCCGGTTCTAATAGGGCCGTCACCGCGGATGTTATTGGCCATGTATCCGGAAGTGGCTTGTACTACATCATCGAATCCCGGCCGGTTAGCATAGGGACCGGTGCGGCCAAAGGCTGATATGGACAGATAGATGATACCCGGGTTAAACCCTGAGACTGTGGGGTAATCCAGCCCGAATTTCTCCATCGTTCCACCTTCAAAGTTTTCCACCAGTATGTCGGCCGCCTCTGCGAGCTTGCGGGCACAAGCCTGTGCCTCGGGTTTTTTCAGATCCAGGCAGATGCTGCGCTTACCCGCATTCTGCGGAACGAAACCCGAGCCGAGCTTTTTGGCTAATTGCGCCTGAGTGCCACCCCAAATTCTGGTCATGTCACCGATCGGCGCCTCCACCTTCGTGACATCGGCGCCTAGCAGGCCCAACTGATAAGTGCAGTAGGGGCCTGCGAGTACGTGTGTAAGGTCGAGGACGCGTAATCCAGAGAGTGGTTTCATGTAGGCTTCAATCCTGTGTGTCGCTAATGGCGACGGAAGCCTAAGCTCGGGTTGCGTGCTACCGTCGTTTAAATTTTTTCGCTGAGCCAGTTGGCTCAGCATTCAGCTGAATAAGATGAGCTTTATTGGCGTGAAGGTCAAGCCTTTGGGCAGGGTCTGGAGTGACAGCCGTGCCTGGTGTTGATGGCTATGGAGGAATTAATCAGGCGTTGCGATATCAGCGAATTAATCCAGTGAGTCTGATTCTGTTGACGCGATTCGCGTATTTCTCTGCAGAAAGCGCCGGCATAAGTGAAGGTGCGCTGATACGGAGCACGATTTCAGGAATTGAAGCACGGCTGTACCTGCAGACAAGTCGGAAAATCAGTGTCTGCATTGGAGCCGGCGTCAGCGTCAGTATTAAAACAGAGCATTAAAACAGGGCATTAAAACAGGGCATTAAAACAGGGCATTAAAACAGGGAATTAGAATGGCTAAAGCACAATGGGTTTAGAAGCATTAACGGGGAAGAAGTCGAGCTTCAACCCCGCTATTGAGGCTTGTCGCTTTATTTCTCGATACGATAGGCCTCAATATCACCGCCACTCTCAAGAATGGCCTTTATCCATTTTGGCCGCGCACCCTTACCGCCGCCCCATTCTTCGTTGTTTGGACCACGATAGAGCGGTTGTGGCTTTTTCTTGGCCGCTTTAGCTTTGATGCTTTTGGCAGATTTTCCTGTACTGGAGGTACCTGCAGCCTTAAAGCCGAGTTCGGCAGCAGTAATAGCATATGTGGCAATTTTCTGTTTAATGTCCGCGATGACGTCTGCTTTATCTTTGGCAATCATCGCGTCATGTTGTTTTTGTAAAGCTTTAATCTTCGTCTTAATGCTTGCAAGTGTTGCCATGATTAAATACCGTTTAGAGGTTTGTTGTGTATTGAGAAATATTAACCTAATTAATTCGGGCTAATAAAGTCTTTTTTTGAGATTCACAGTTTGAATTTTTCATTAATTGAAAGCCTGGATCCTTGAAGCTACATTTTTGATTAATTTTGCTGGGCCAGCGACAAAGATAAAGACAAAGATAAAGACAAAGCGCCAAGTATTGAGCTGTTGAACGCTATTATTAAAGCCATGCGGCATACTCATGCCGCGAATTGCTGCGAAAATCCGTGAGATAATGAAAATGTTCGCCAGACAAAATGCCAAACGAATTGGCCAAGCAATTTTGCTAAATTAAATAGACGAATCTTATTAGAGTATTCTTATTAGAGTATTCTTATTAGAGTATTCTTATTAGAGTATTCTTATTAGAGTATTCTAATTAGAGTATTCTAATTAGAATAATGAGTAGATCATTGGCACTTGAGCCAATGCCGTCGGTGGCATTTACTGTCTGTATGATGGGTGCGGTAACGAAGGTACTTAGCGTGGCAGGCGCGCGAGGAAAATGCTTTGGTAAATGTTTTTAGATGATTAAAGGTAGACGTGCGATGAAAAGATACAACTGGACGTTGGGCTCGCTGCTGAAGCTGGCATTGGTGCTGCTGATGGCGAGTCAATACTCATTGGCGCGAGCTGATACGGCAACATTTGCCGGCGGCTGCTTTTGGTGCGTGGAAGCCTTATATCAGGAAGTGCCGGGTGTGACGGCGGTAGTGTCGGGTTTTACCGGTGGAACATTACCAAACCCGACCTATAGCGGTAATCACCAGGGTCACTACGAGGCGGTCGAGGTGACTTATGATGCTGAGCAGATCAGTTACCAACAGTTGCTGGATCTATACTGGGTTAATATTGACCCGTTTGATGCGCGCGGCCAATTTTGCGATAAGGGACCGAGCTACCGCAGTGCGATATTTGTGCATAGTCAGGCGCAACGTGAGCTGGCTGAGTTATCCAGGCAGCAGGTCATTGATCGTTTTCCGGCGCAGCCAGTGATGACCGAAATTTTACCAACCAACAGATTCTACCCGGTAGAAGCCAGTCACCAGGACTACTACCAGAAGAACCCCCTGCGTTATGGGTTTTATCGAAGTGGCTGTGGGCGAGATAATCGGCTCGAAGCCATTTGGGGGACCGACGCGAAGCACTAGCCCGGCGGTGATATTGGCGCTCGAAGTCGCTGGCAGATCTGACGATCCTAGCGATCCAGATCTGCCATTTGTTGGGCCTGCAAACAGATAGCCGCAGCGGTGAAACAGTGTTTTTGTGACATGGCCAATTCAGTTCGTTCGATACAGTCCAGAATCAGCGCGCCAAAGAAGGGAAAGCCAATTTTGCCCGTGACCTGGTGCTGCTCTTCGCCATCCTGGGTCGCGATGTAAACATTGTTTGCACGGGCAGGCTGATCCAGCTGCTGTCCCAGATCAACATATTTACGCAGCTCAATATAGCCTTTGGTGCCGAGGATGGTGGTTCGTCCGTCACCCCAAGTGCGCAACCCGTCCGGTGTGAACCAATCCATCCGAAAGTAGCCGCTGCTGCCATTGTCACCGACGACGCTGAATTCACCGAAATCTTCCAGTTCTGGGTAGTCGGGATTGGCAAAGTTGGTGGCGCGGGCCATCGTCACCGTCGCGCTCGAGGCTCCACTGTAAGCCAGATACTGTTCTGCCTGGTGGCTGCCGATATCGCAAATAATACCGCCATATAGGGCTTTGCGAAAAAACCATTCTGGTCGGGCAGCCGCGTTCAGGCGATGGGGTCCAAGACCGAGCACCTGAATGACGTCACCAATGACTCCATCGTTGATCAGTTCCAGGGCATATTCCGCTGCTTCGTTCTGTAGCCGTTCGCTGTAGCAGCAGATGTATTTGCGGCCTGTGGTGAGCACAGCCTGGCGCGCCTGATGGAGCTGGTCTAGGCTGGTGAAGGGCGTCTTGTCCGTGAAGTAGTCCTTGCCGTGGGCCAGCACCTGCAGGCCCAAGTCGCAACGTAGGCTGGGGATTGCGGCGGCAGCAACGAGCATCACATCTGAGTCTTGGAGAATCTGCTCAGGAGAGGTGGCGATCTGTGCCAACGGGTGTCTGCGCTGCAGAGCCTCAGCCTTGTTTGGGTCATTGTCGTAGACATATTTTAGAACACCACCGGCCTGTACCAGGTTGTCGACCATGCCAAAGATATGGCCGTGATCGAGGGCCATCGCCGCGAAGGTAAAATCCCCAGGGGCGCAAACCGGTGCTTGAGCCCGGGCGATGGGAGCGTAATGCATACCGTCTGTCATAAAACCGCAATCCTGAATTTAGTGCTTAGGTTTAAAATGTGTCCGATAAATCAGTGATCTCTGTATTTCCCTGAGGCTTACTGACCGTTGATTGACGGATTCTGGCCTTAAGGAAATTGGTATAGCGTCGAGCATTGATGGGTAGCGTCACGGTTTTTCCGTTGAGCGCTGAATAGATCATGGCATTGGCGAGTTCTACCGAATGAATGCCTTCGTTGCCCTGAGCTAGGACCTCTGTGCCATGCAAGATAGCATCGGCAAAATTTTCCAACACTTCAGCGTGCTGGCGCCCGGTGTCAATGATGTCGAATTCAATGCGAGTGCTCTTGGGCTTCTCAAAGGGGCCATTGTCTTTGATCGCCTGGGTCACGGTGATATCATTTTTCAGGAAGGTGATCTTGCCCTCTGCCGTATCGTACACCAGCAGGCCTCGATCTGCGGCAATTTCCAAACGGTTGATACCCGGTGCTTCGCCGGTAGTGGTGGTGAAAACACCAGTGGCGCCGTTAGCGTATTCCAGCCAGCAGGTGATGTCATCTTCTACTTCGATATTGTGATGTTTACCCACCTTACCTTGGGCCCGTAGCGCCGTTGGCATACCAAATAGCCAATGCAGCAGGTCTAGCTGGTGGGGGCATTGATTGAGCAGAACGCCACCGCCTTCGCCGGCCCAGGTCGCACGCCAACCGCCGCTGTCATAATACCGTTGACTGCGGAACCAGTCGGTGATGGTCCAGCTAATCCGTCTGACCTGGCCGAGTTCGCCTGAATCTAGCAGCTGCTTGATGTGCTGGTAATGTTTGTTGGTACGCTGATTGAACATGGCAGCAAAGACTTGTTTGTCAGGATGCCGGTGAGCACGGATGAGCTTCTCGCAATCGGCTTTGTGCACCGAAATGGGTTTCTCCACAAGGAGATGGTAGCCGGCTTTCAAGGCGGCGATACCGATAGTGGTGTGATCATAATGAGGCGTGGCAATGAGTATAGCGTCGCAGTCCTTGGCATTGATGAGCTCGGTCGATGTGGCGTAGCCTTGACATGCATAGCGGTTAACGATTTTATCAAGCCTCGCGGAATCAATGTCACAGACTGCAGCCAGAACAATCTTGTCGATAGATTCGATGAGTCGACAATGACTCGAGCCCATATTGCCAAGACCGATGATGCCCAGTCTGATGTGCTCGGGGCTTGCGGGTTGAGTCGTTATTGTCACAATGGCATCCTTCCGTCTGGCCGGTTCAGTTCAAGCCGAAGTGATTGTGCAGGTAGTCATAGCTGGCTTGCAGGCAATCAAATTCGTCAGTTCCGTAGCAGCTGTCTTGCTCGATAAAATAATACTCGATAGGGTGTCGGCGTGCGGCGTCGAGAATGGCTTGCCAGTTCATGTTGCCCTGACCCACGGGCGCGAAAATGCGCTGCGACTCGGCGTTGATGGCGAAATCCTTGAGGTGCAGCAGGGGCATTCTGTGACCGACGTAATCGATCCAGACGGCAGGGTCGGCGCCACCCGCTTGTATCCAGTGGGTGTCCAGTTCTGCCTTGAGTAGACTGGGGCTACATGTGTCGTACAGATGCTGAAGCCAGGGCTTGCCATCGAACTGACGAAATTCATGTTGATGATTATGGTAAGAAAAATCGATGCCCGCGGTGTTGAGCTTATCGGCGATGGGCGCGAGTTCCGCCATGAATTGCGCGATACCGGCCATTGACAGATACACCTTCGGTGGGATCATGCCCACCGCTGTATGCCGACATTGCCAAAGTTGATGCTCTTCGATGACCCGGTCCAAATCATGTCGATAGCGATCCCAGGCGACATGGGTGCCACCGATGGTCAAACCATTGTCGGCACATAGGTTGGCAATGGTCTGGGCATCGATATCACCAAAAGCCGATATTTGGATACTTTGATAACCTATGCGGCGCACCCGCTCGAGGGTTGACTTCAGGTCATCCGCTGATTGGGTATATTTTCGTAAGGTGAACATTTGTACGCCGAGGACAGGCTCCATGCAGATTTCCACAAGTTTGGTGACAGCTTGGAGTATACGTTAATCGCGCGCGCTTTGGCGATTCTGTGCGTGCGGATGTAAACACCGATACAATGTCGCGGTAAATCTGCAGTCGACGCCAGATAGCTGTAATATTCACGGGTTCGAGCCAGCAGTGGTGAGGTCGCGCACCTCTCACCGCCGACAAAGTAACTCGGGCTCCGTATGAGCGTCGATAAACCGTTAAATAGATCCATGAAAGGCACATAAAGTATGACTAAAAGTCGAATAGCCCTGTTAGCGTTGATCGCCGCACTGGTGGCAGGTTTTTTTATTCTCGATTTGGGCCAATATTTGACCTTGGACTATATCAAGTCCCAGCAGGCGCAGTTAGATGGACTGGTGGCAGCTCAGCCTTTAGTTATCGCCGCGGCTTACTTTCTGATCTATGTGCTGGTGACTGCGGTGTCGCTGCCGGGCGCCGCTATCATGACCCTGGCTGCCGGCGCCATGTTTGGTCTCTGGTGGGGATTGTTACTCGTGTCTTTTGCATCCACCATTGGTGCGACCCTGGCGATGCTGGTGGCGCGGTTTGTCTTGCGCGATCAGGTCAGTCGCCGATTTGAGCGCCAGATCAATGGCATTAACAAGGGCGTCGAACGGGAGGGTGCCTTTTATCTGTTTACCCTGCGGCTGGTGCCACTATTTCCGTTCTTTGCCATCAATTTAATTATGGGTCTGACTAAAATATCGGTGCCGGTTTATTTTGTGGTGAGCCAGGTAGGGATGTTGGCGGGTACCTTGGTTTTTGTGAATGCCGGTACGCAATTGGCCCAGGTCGAGAGTCTGGCGGGCATTATTTCTCCAGAGCTGTTGCTGTCATTTGCATTGCTAGGTGTCTTTCCACTGTTAGGCAAGAAGCTGGTAGATATTGTCAGGGCACGCCGAGTGCTGGCGCGCTGGGACAAGCCCAAAACCTTTGATCGTGACGTGATCGTCATCGGTGCGGGCTCTGGCGGTTTGGTCGCAGCGTTGATCGTCGCCACGGTGAAGGGCAAGGTGACCCTCATCGAAAAACATAAGATGGGTGGTGATTGCCTGAATACGGGCTGCGTACCAAGCAAGGCGTTGATTCGGTCGGCGAAGCTCGCTGCCGACATGGACCGCGGTCCGGCGTTAGGTTTTCGCAAGATGAAACCGGATTTTGATTTCGCGGACGTGATGGATCGGGTTCAGCGCATCATCAAGACCATCGAGCCCCACGACTCTGTGGAGCGCTTCGAGGGCTTAGGGGTCAACGTGGCTATCGGTGAGGCTAAGATCCTGTCGCCCTGGTCCGTCGAGGTCAATGGTCAGGTGCTGACGACCCGCAGCATTATTATCGCTACGGGCGCCGCGCCGTTTGTGCCGCCGATCAAGAATATCGAAGCTGTCGATTATCTGACCTCTGACAACCTCTGGGACATCCGTGAAATGCCAGGCCGGATGATCGTGTTGGGGGGCGGTCCGATCGGCACTGAATTAGCCCAGGCCCTGAATCGACTTGGCAGTCAGGTGACTCAGGTGGAAATGGCGCCGCGGATTATGTCTCGTGAGGATCCAGAGATATCTTTGATGGTCACGGCCAGTCTTGAAGCAGAAGGCGTTAAGGTACTGGTGAATCACACGGCGCGAGAGGTGCTGGTTGAAAAGGGCGAAAAGGGCGAAAAGGATGAAAAATTCTTGCTGGTAGCCACAAGTGATGGTCAGGAAAAACGCGTCGCCTTTGATCAGTTGTTAGTTGCGGTGGGTCGCAAGGCGAATGTGACGGGCTTTGGCCTGGAAGAGCTTGGTGTCGGTATCACCCAGCAGGGCACGATCGAGGTTGATGACTATCTAAGAACCAATTACCTGAATATCTACGGGGTGGGTGATGTCGCAGGTCCGTATCAGTTTACACATACCGCCTCGCATATGGCCTGGTTTGCTGCGGTGAATGCCTTGTTCGGGACCTTCTGGAAATTTGCGGTGGACTATTCGGTTATCCCTTGGTGTACCTTCACCTCGCCAGAAGTCGCACGAGTCGGTATTAGTGAAACTGAGGCTCAGGCGCAGAATATCGCCTATGAAGTCACAACCTTCGATGTGGCCGAGCTTGACCGGGCGCTGGCCGATGAAGAAGCGCACGGCGTGGTGAAGGTGATAACGCCGCCCGGTAAGGACACTATTTTGGGCGTGACCATCGTCGCCGATCATGCCGGTGATCTCATCAGCGAGTATGTGCTGGCGATGAAGTATGGTTTGGGGCTGAAGAAGATCATGGGCACCATCCATATCTATCCGACTCTGGCTGAAATGAACAAGTTTGCTGCCAGTGAGTGGCGCAAAAAGCATAAGCCCGAGTGGGCGCTGGAGTTGGTGGGTCGATACCATGCCTGGCGTCGGTCTTAGGTCCCGATGTTTTGTTTGCCAAAGTAAGACATACTCAATGCTGGCGGTCACGGATTAGCTGCGACGAACACACCTTCAATACCACAAGAGGAATCAATGATGCGAATTGGATTAATGCTGGGTGCGACTGACGGACCGGACGGTACGGTCGAAAAAGTGGTGAAGTCAGCGCAGGAAGCCGAAGCTCTGGGTTTTGATAATCTATGGATGGCGAATATTTTTGGTTTAGATGCCATCAGTACTCTCGGGATTATTGGCTATGAGACAAAAAAAATCGGCTTGGGTACGGCCGTGACGCCGAGTTATCCACGTCATCCGACGGCCATCGCACAGCAGGCTCTGACCACAGGGGCCGCCGCCAGTGGGCGCTTTAGTCTCGGCATTGGATTGTCTCACCAGGTAGTGATTGAGGACATGATGGGCTTGTCTTACGCCCATCCGGCGCGGCATATGCGCGAGTATTTGTCGGTTTTGGGGCCCTTGTTGCGCGGTGAAATGGCGAATTTTTCTGGCGAACAATACCAAGTTAATAATTTCCAGATCGGGTTGCCTGGCCGCCAGGCAGTGCCGCTGTTGGTGGCCGCCCTTGGGCCGGTGATGCTGAAACTGGCCGGTGAGATGGCTGACGGCACCATTACCTGGATGACCGGCCCCAATACCCTGGAGTCACATATTATTCCGACCATTAATGGCGCAGCCCATGCAGCAGGCAAACCTGACGCGGTGGTTGCCGCCGGTTTTCCGGTCGTGCTCACCAACGATGTTGATGCCGCCAAGGAAATGATTGCCAAATCCTTGCAGGTTTACGGCGTGCTGCCATCGTACCGAGCGATGCTGGATAAAGAAGGAGCCGCGGGTCCGGCGGACATTGCCTTTGCTGGTAATGAGGCTGAACTGCGAGCCAGAATCCAGCGCTTGAGGGATATCGGGGTGACAGACTTTTGTGCCTCCATCGTCGAAACCGATGCGGCGACGACCCAGCGCACCCGTGAGTTTTTGGCGGCGGAAGTGAGCGCCTGACTCAGGGTCGATAAAAAACGTCAATCACAGTAGACGCTGAGTCCGGTTGCTGCCACTTTACTGGCGGCAATCGGCTGATCAGCGGCTGGTTTTGTCGATGCTAGTGTCGATGCTAGTGTTGATGGCTTCAATCAATGGCGTCAATCAACGACTCTATCAACCACCAAGGGCGGGGATACGTCGTCGGCTTCGCTGCTTCCGCCTTTGAATAATCCCTTGATATCTTCAAAAATAGTGT
>Ga0209119_1004412_pt1 | contig 11585 bp, 13 predicted proteins | sample COG_03_FD_184747 | JGI IMG/M metagenome (GOLD analysis project Ga0209119, IMG submission 184747) | Pelagic Microbial community sample from North Sea - COGITO 998_met_03 (SPAdes) (version 2) | ecosystem: Environmental > Aquatic > Marine > Neritic zone/Coastal water | place: Helgoland, sampling... | reverse complement strand
GTAGCTAGTCGCCTATCTTCCAAGCGTTCTGCTAGCGCAGACGGTAGAACGACCTCACGCACTAAGCCGCCCTTTCCTACGACCGTGTATTTGACACCTTCGCGTCCTTCAAATTTTGTGTCTAAGGCTGGGCGCTCATCTGCTGAACGCTCTTCAATTCTTAGTAATGTGTTTAGTTCGTGCGCTCTAAGCCCCGCCGCATGCGCTATTTCAGTCGATAAACTGTTTCTCTCATTCTGAGAGTCGGCAATCATAGAAACCTGTTCTGGTGTGTATGAACGACTATTTAGTGCTTCAGTCTTTTTAGAAGAAACCATGGCAAGCTTGTCTTCGGGCTCAAGCTTGCCGTTTTGTTGTAGCATAACCTGCGCCGCTTGCCGCTCCATGTTGAGCGTTTTTTGTCCAACGTCAAAGGCTCTTTGTTCGAGATATTCTTTTGTTTGCTCGACTGTAATGTTTTTCAGTTCGATTTTGTTTTCTTTGCACCATTTTGCAATTCTAGTGAGCGACTGTTCGTAGTTTCGGACAGTGCCAACACTTTTCAATGTTGTGCCTTGCAATTTTTTCATGGCATGGCCGGCTTGCGTTGCTGCGCTTCTAAATGACGGCATTATTGAAGAATCTATTTATGGTGGTACGGGATACTTTTAAACGTTTGTTCGTTAACAACCAGCGCTGAATTTCAGAGAATGAAGCCCCGCTTTCTCGAAGTTTTTTTATTTCAAAATTGAATTTAAAAAGCTTTGATTTTCGCTGTGTGTACCTACGTTTTTTGCGCGATTTTGTTTCTGCTTTGAGCAGTGCCACTTCTGCTTCTGCATCGAATTCTTCGTCATTTTTCATGTGTATAAAAAACCTTTTGTAAGAACAGATGAATCTTATGAATCATGGAATAATTAAATATTCACTCGCCCCATTTTTGCTTTCGCATTGGCCGGACTGATCATACCAATAATTTTTATAAACCCTTTTAATGGGTTGAAGTTTTCATGTTTTCGACGTGTCGAAAACTTGTTTTACTACTACTCGCAGACCCAGAGGCGGTCGCGTTTTTTTATGTTTTCGACGTGTCGAAAACTTGTTTTACTATTGGTCGCAGACCAAAAGGCGGTCGCGTTATTTATGAAGGAATTGAGAATACTATTAACATCATAAATTGTCAATTTATTTGATGCACATAGTTGTTACATTTAAAGGTGTGCGTGAATATGTGTTATGTCACCTTCAGGCCACGTACACGCTATGTCCTATTTTAACGGAGTGAGTGGGACATAGCGTGTACGTGGAGTAGCGCTATAGTCGCTAAGCCGTGTCCACGCGCAATGTTTTATTTTGCTGAAAAAGCAAAATAAAAGGAGGTGTCAAAAGGGTGGGGAAAGGGGGTGGTATGTCTGGTGACAGAATTATTTGATATTGACCAACTAGGCTTTTGAATTTTTGTTTTTTGTTTTTTATTTAAGGGTCTGAATAAGGTGTTGAATGCTGTAACAAGTATCAACCTGAAGTTGAAAATTACTCATTGCTTTTTCTTCTTTTTGGGTGGCTTGCCAAAATCCTTTTGAGACATAGCATAAATGGCAAAACCAGTTAGTGCTACTGTAATACAGAGAGCAATCAATCCGCCTAATTCATAATTGCTCATATTCATTTTCCTTTTAATCTTTTGATTAAATACCCTAATAAGAGAACGCCCCCAATAGCCACAAATGCGCCTATGATTTGAATGTCATTCATATATCACCTCGTCCTCGTTTCTTGTTTACGTTCACGCTCTGAATAAGATGTTGAATAACACTACACCAACAAAACCCGTTCCGATTAAAAAACCTTCAAATGTCATATATCACCTCATTTTTTGGGGATATGTTTTTCCCCGAACTTGGCCAATTGCTTTTCAAAACGACAGAGTATGTAAACTCCGATTACTATGCTTAAAGCTGAAATGGGCAACGCCCAAGTTACAAATTCAGTACCGCTGATGCCTGTCATATATCACCTTCTATTATTAATTTTTTTCTAACTCTAATCACCGTACTTCTGCTAACTCCAACGGCTTCTGCTGTTTTGTTGATGCTAAAACCAGCTTCAGTAAATGACGCTATTCTATCATGGGTTTCTAAATCAGGCTGACGACCGTGATAAAGTCCTTTTTGCTGCGCTTTGACAATGCCCTCCTTTTGCTTACGCTCTCGCTCTCGATATTCTTTATAGGCACTGGCGGCCAATATCTCTAACAGCATATTGTTAATAGCACTAAGTATTGATCCCATAAAATCATCACTTGGGAAACTCCCAAACGTTAAATGACTTGTTGGCAGATCTAAACTAACAATGTTTATTCCTTTATCATTTATTGATGCAACCAACGTTTTCCAGTCTCCAGGACTTAATCTTGTTAAGCGATCAATAGATTCAACTAACAGAACGTCACCAGACTCAGATTCATCTAGCAAACGAATGAGTTCAGGTCTATCAAGAGAATTCCCAGATTTATTTTCTATATAAAAAGAAGCAATTCGTTTGCTGAAGCCAGAAGCGAACTTTTTTAATGAGCTTTTTGCTCTATTGGCATCTTGTTCGGTTGTCGATGCTCTTAAATATGCTCTTATGAACATTTATACCTAATTAGGTTTATTTAGATGGTGTCACATCATATAGGTTTATTTAAGTGGTGTCATTACGTAGTTATCCGTGGTATATTATGGGTATCTTTAGGGTGTACCCTATTAAATCAACTCGCTAATTAAAATATTTAATTTTTTTGCGAAAATAATTGGACGTTTTGACCGTTATAATAGGGTCAATTTAAGACTGTAATGTAAGTGATTGGGGTGTTTCTAGTGGCATTTACTAGTATTAATGATTTGTACTTTGTGGCCGTGGGTTTGCTCAGTTACAACATATTGTTTGATGTAATCATGGATACGGGAATTATCTATATTCCGTTTATATATGTGATCATAGAAAGCTTCGGTAAAGGCATGGAAAGCTCTCGCAACATGTCTGACAGTATTTTCACACTTAAGTCGTTAGAAACTAAAATCTACTCGATGCTTTTAGTCTTCATGCTGTGTTTCTACCCAGCCATGAAGTTTTACACTGACACTGATGTTGTACAGTACGCCAGAGCATGTGATGACAGCGGTGAGCGGGTTGTAGAAACAAGACAAGTAGGGCGTGGTCAGTTGAATGTAACAACTGGAACGTCTCAAGGTTTGGGCGAATCGCTGATATCTATATCAAATCTAGAGATGAAAATTCCAGTCATGTTGAATATGGCTCTGACGCTGGGCATTGGCACCTCACTTAAGGCCGTTAAGGAGCTGCCTTGCTCAATTAATCTAACTGCGGTTAGTGATGAGTTAATGAAAGCTAGGATTGACGATGGCGGGTTACTTTTAGAAACAAAAGCCTTTCTGAACCAGTGTTACTCCAAAGGGTTGAATGTGGCCAATATGAGCGGTGCAGCTTTGCCGTGGAATGAGGATGTGCATGAGGGTGTTTTTTATAATTCTACTTCGCCCTGGCCAGGTCATGAATATTTTCTGGTCGATGGTATTTATGGCGACGTTAGAGGCGGGTTTCAGTCTAGGGTAGGGTTAAAAGGCTTTCAGGGAAGCGAGCACAATAAAAACATCACAGAATGGGCTAAGAGCAAGCAGCTAGCAGAAGAGAATCCCAATAAGTGTTCTGGTGATTGTTATCATGAAACGGTTGGCTTTCCATCTTGTAAAGAGTGGTGGAATGGATTGGGTAATGCTGTCAACTCGTCTGAAGAATCCCTTAGAGCGAGGCTGGTAGCCAAAGCACAAGAAAACACAAGTCTAGTGAGAAGCATGGGGCGTGTTGAAAGAGCGTACATGGCCAATCAACCTGCCAGAGTCAAAGAAGATAAACTGATTGAATTGGCATTCTTCAATTCTGCAGCACTGGATAGCATTAAGAACGCTGAAACAAGAGATTACGGGTCTCAAGTGGAAGGTGTATGGTCTAACATCCTAGCCGCTGGCACAAAGCTTGTAGGTACGGTTGGTGCGGTTGTTACATCTGCTGAAGATTTGGTTATTGCTAGAATGGTTCAAACTATTGCGCCTCTTGCAAAGGGTATATTCTTGTTCGCGTTGATTGCTATATTTCCGCTTATGGCAATTGTGTCTAATTTAGGGATGAAGATAACCATCCAGTTTTACATGTTCGTATTTTCTGTCTGTATGTGGCCATATTTCTGGGAGCTTGCGATAATGGTGCAACAAAGCTATGGAAGGGAAGTATTCGGAGAGACCGGACTTGGCGCGTTAACAGAGCCTAATATAACGCTGTTCATGTATAAAATGACAGATGTGTTGTTTATATTATTCCCCTCTATCTTCACTATGGCACTAGCGGCGGCAGGTTTAGGAATTGGTACTCAAATGAGTAGTTCTATGGGTAATATGGATGGTAGTTCGCAAGCCAAAGGGGCTGGGAAATCTGGCGGCAAGGCAACGGGTAAAACCGTAAATAAAGGGGCGAGTGCGGCTAAAAAGGCTAAAACAGGTGGAGCGGCTAAATAGTGGCTGTTGAACAAGGGACAAGTAAACAACCCGCTAGGCGGGTTATTTACCGTTTAGTCATTGTTGTTGGTTCAGATGAAGGATTACCCGCTGCATCTGTGGGGTAATATCTACCATCATCTTCCTCACTATCCACATTATCTGTTGGGAATAGGAAGGACAATATGTTCAAAAATATTATCGTGATATCTATTTTTTTCATGTCGAAAACCTTTTTAAATTGATGGATAATTATACAGCAAAACTACTTAAAACAAAAGATAACAGGAGTACAAACATGACCGTCCACGAATTATATGTCTTATTAGCTGGTGCAACATTAATAGTCTTTATAGGGTGCGGAAAACTGTCTCTTCTTGAAAGAAAAGATAAAGAAAACCGCGACTGAATAAGGTTGTTTGTTTTCAGTGATGTTAAAAGTAAGTTCATAATAAAAAGCCTATTTTCCTCTGTATGGCTAAATTTAATCACTAGGCTAAACCCTGTCCTGAAGCAATCCGAAGGAGCATTTCTGGACAGGGTTTAGCATTGTGATAATTGTTACTCTAACTTACAGAGGGGAAATTAAGGTGTTTGTCATGGGCTATTTAATAGTGATTAAACGTTCATAATTAGCGCTTAGTTTATCTAAACAATAAGTGATTATCACTCATTACCTAGTTTAAAGTAAATATTTTAATGTACTTTATGTGTATATTAAAAGTTGTTTTTAAGTACTTGATAGGCGTTTTGCCTCTTTTATCGCAAGTTGTCTCATAAACTGTGCCACAGGTACGCCATCGTTTTCACAAACAGTAGATATTAGGTCGAACTCATGATCATTTAAATTCATGGTGAATCGTGGCCGGCGTTTTTCTGCCTTGGATTTTTTCGGCCTTCCCATTATTCCATTGTTCTTTGCATCCGGTGTATTTCCAGATTCCCAGCTGCTCGAAGTGTCCTGTTTAGTTTCTTCTATCCAGTTTTTAGTCATTACAGATCTCCAAGATTTGATTGGCAATAATATTGATTTCTTTTCTCGCTCTTAAGGTACCGTGAAGTTTGTTAGAGTCCCTCGTGAATATGGTTTTAAAGTCATTCATGGTTCTTGCGTAGATGGATAAGTAAGAAATAACGCTATAGTCATTAGCTAAATGTTCTCTCACTTCCTTCTGGTCGCTTACGCGCTTGTCGTAACAACTAAGTACGTTGATTATGTGTGAGTTATCCGCGATTGAGTTAATTGCTTTTGCGCTATCCAGGTCTAAGCGAGAGGCGCGAACAGGAGCAACGACAACACTGCTGTTTTTAATTATCGATAACTCTTCAGGGGTGAGTATGGCCGACGGCCTAAAATCAACTACTAAAAAATCACAATTAGGTTTTTTATCGGGAAAGGTATCTAACACATCAAAAGCAAAACCATTTCTTTGATAGGTGTGGAACAGGGCTTTTTGCGGATCTGCATCATAGGCTATTACACGTTTATTGTGTTGTACTGATAAGCAATCAGATAAGTGTGCAGCGGTCGTAGTTTTACCAACTCCACCTTTTGGCGACCAGACTGATATCACATGCAAAACATAATCCTTTTAAAAATATTTAAAATGGTGTGAAAAGTATTTAATATATACATATAAAGTATTTCACAAGTACATGCAAGAAAAATTAACTAGTCATATTCAAGGGGTGGGTACCGTTTAAATCTAGCGAAAAAATTTGTCTGGCTTACTCTAATGGCAATTTTTGTTGTGATGCTTCATGAAAAGTAAATTTAATTTTTGCGACTTTTCTCTTATCGTTTGGATCTGGAATAGTGTTGTAATTTATAACCAGGTTCGTTGATTTATTTAATTCATTAACAGCCCCGTCTAACACTCGATGTTTAAAGTTATAAAATTGAGAATACATACCTTCCTCTAACCCTAATTGCCACCGTAAGTCATGCAGGGATATCTCCCACCATCCAGTATCATTAAACCGTGTTATGGATTCATACAACCTAATAGCATAGTTACTATTAATTTTAGTAATAGCTTTGAAATCATATCGAGTGAAGTTTGCGCTTATCTCCGATAAATAGCGTCGAATTGAAGGGGAAAACCAAAGTTCTACTCTACCTTCTTTTTTAAAATACTTTGACTCAGAAACCCAGATTGCAGAATGCTCAACATTGGAATCATCCTGTATTATCACAGTGCGCTTTTTAAGTTTTTTAGCCGCCATTTGTAGATGTTTGTATGCATTTGACATGTCGGATTTGAAAAACTCGACGTACTCTTCAGCGGTTAAAACCAATGAGTCAGGCATAGGTTTACCGTTAACTATTTTAGCAGCACAAGCCAACACCACTCGCTGTTCTATCAAGTCCAGCTTATAGCGAGCTTCGATGAGTTTATTGTGTTTTACGACTACAAGGTTTTTATTTTTCATAGACAACAATACAGTACACATTACATATTTCACATAAGTGTAATATGTAATGGAGACGAGGTCAAAAGTTATCCACAGAAACAGGGGATAAGCCTGTTAGTCATAAGGTTAATGTGTATGGGTATTTAAGGTAAATGTGTATGGGTATTTCCTCATATTTAAGGTAAATGTGTATGGGTATCTGCCCTTTTCAAGGTAAATGTGTATGGGTATTACCTCTGAATGCCTTTATATATAGGGCATTCAGCGCCCTACAAATAGTTACAAATAGAAAGATCAATAAATAGTTTATATAAAGAGTGAAAAAATCTGTGAATAAAAAGATAAGAAAACAAGGTTCGCCATTTCCTAGCTATCGCTAGGGGCGCGTTGAGATGGCCTAGCGCCCACAAAAGAAAAAGATTTAAAAGACGGTTTAGCAGAGAGTGGTAAGCGAACTAACGAGCAGCAGTGATTAAACTCAAACAGATAGAAAACTTTGAGATTTAGAGCGGCTCAGCATGGCCTGAAGGCCATAAAAGCAAAAATACACATGTTTGCTTGTCAAAATCGGTAAAACGTCTCACAGAGCGTTACAGAGAAGTTTTATTTGGAAAATATATTTTTAACCCTTGTCCATAAACCTAAGGTTTTTTCAGCTTTTTGCTCACGGAGTAAGTTTTGCAGTTTATCAACCTGCTGTACCAACACTTCATTTTTCCCCTGGTATGCAGACAAATCTAATTCTAACGCTGCAATTTTAGCTTGTAATTTCTCCACTTTTTGGGATTCATCTAGTTTTTTCTGCTCTAATTTTTCTACCTGTAACCTTTCAAGCTCATCAGCATTTTGTGGGAATGAATCTTTAAACGTTGATTTTAATTTCATCACTGCTGAGGCGGTAATATTCTTTTCTGATAGGAATGGATTAGCTACAACAACCTTGTAAGCCTTTGACCACATTTTCCAGCTATTGATAGACCATCCAAGCCCGTTTGATTCTTCGCTAGCCTCCACCATTTCGCCCCAGCTTTTAAAACCTAACTGCCCAATGACTGAATGCTCTATCTGATCCATTGTTGGTCTGCCTGCCTCAAATAGAAATGGTAAATGTTTTTTAGCGGCCTCCATGAAAATAAGCCACTGAGCGGGTTTGTTTTCTGTTCCTAATGCTCTGATTAATTCAGAGTGAACACTTTGAGCTTGCTTGTTGTGTATATGTAAAAGAGTCATTTTTATGTCCGTTCCTTTATTGTGGTATACTAGTATTATATACCACAATACCACATTGTCAATGAGTTAATTTCTTACATTTATGCCATTGAGATATAGGTCGTGAATATCTATATATTAGAATTCGCCCCATAGCTAAATTTGGAGTGTTCGTACAAAGCCTAATTGATATTCCATTATAGATGTTGAAGCTAACTCCTTACTGGGAGTTGATGGGTAGATTACGTCACTGGTTTAAGGTTACCTATAACCCATTCTGTATGGCCGTTGAGCATAAAGTAACGGTAAATGTGTATGTATTGTTTCATTATAATGAAATAATTTAGTGGGGATAAGTTAATAGCGAGCAGGTGGTTTCGTGTTAAGGATTACAAAAACTACAGCCCTTATTTTATATGCTTTGTAGAGGTTTATATAAGAAAGTCAGGATCGCGGGAGACAATCCGATATTTTGTGTCATCATAACCTAGTTGAGAAGATATGAACTGATGATTGTTGTGGAGAGGTAGTAACATGAGTAATTACGAGATGGCAGTGGATGCCATTATTAAGTCTGAAATGGCAGGGAACCCGCGACATGAGTTAGTATTGGATTTAGGCGATACACCAGAGTATTTGATTCAACACGCCAACTTTCAACCAAGACAAATGGTTATCAAGGGCAGCACAATATCAAAAGCTTGTTTCGACCACGGACTGAGAACATCATTTTTAAAGCGTTTACCTGAGGTACTCAATAAACCTAAGTCATTATTTAAATCTGTGGCCGGTGACGCATCAGGATCGGTAGTCGTTGTTACCTTTGAATTTCACTCAAATATCATCCCTATTATTATTCCAATCAGACCTGATTGCAGAGTAGGCCGTTCTGCCCTCTATAATCAGGTAGTATCGATTTATGGCAAGGATGGTGAAAGCCCCGAAGCGAAATGGAAAAGGCAAGGTGCCTTGCTGTGGGAGCAAAAGTAAACATTAGTCAGCAGTTTTAGATGAAATGATTTTTCGAGCCACCAAAGGGCTACCGAGGAGCTAAAAAAAGACTTTTCGCGCTATTATCCTTCCTGATAAATGTTTTTATACTTTTTTTGAACTTATTGTCAAAGCCAAGATCAGATCAAATTAATAACCAACTCATGTATTTGGTAACTTTGTGGTCTCATTACTTAAAACAAAAAAACACCTAAACTTTGAAACACTTAGAAAATCGATGGCTAAGTGTTTTAGTGATATTCCAGACAGTCGTCAACAAGGTAAATGTATCTACAGCCAGCTTGATGTTTTGATGAGCGCCTTTGCTTGCATGTTCTTTCAAGATCCCTCATTACTGCATTTTCAAACACGCCTTGAGCAACAGCATCAACGTAACAACCTGAGAAACATTTTTAAGGTTGACAACATTGTCAGTAATAATCAATTACGTGATGTGCTTGATACAATACCCAGTGAAGCGTTATCACCTATATTTAAAGACTTTCATGAAAAACTAAGACGACACAAGCATTTAGAAGATTACACTATTTTGCCCAACGTGTTGATGTGCACTATTGATGGTACACAATATCACAGCTCTACATCAGTGCACTGTGATGGTTGTTTAACGAAAGAGCACAAGTTAGGTGAGCTCACTTATAGTCATGGCGTCCTACAAGGTGCCATCATGCACCCTGATAAGAAACAAGTCATTCCTGTTATGCCAGAAGCGATAAGAAATAAAGATGGCACAAAGAAACAAGACTGTGAACTCAATGCCTCTAAACGCTTTATCGCCAACTTGCGCGCAGCCCACCCAAGACAAAAATTCATGCTCTGCGGTGATGGGTTAATGTCAAACCAGCCCCTGATCGAAGAAACACTCGCAGGAGATATGCATTATTTATTTGTGGCTAAGCCAGGTAATCATAAATATTTAGTGGAGTGGCTTAGCGCTTATGATGCGCTGCCCACCACTGAATGGACTGATGGTAAAGGCAATCGACACATTTATAGTTGGAAAAATGATGTGCCTCTAAATGGAAATGAAAAGACGATAATGGTGAATTGGTTTCAATATCAGTTTAAAAATAGCACTGGAAAAATCACCAAGACACATAGCTGGGTAACTGACATAGAAATGAATAAAACGAATGTCATTGCCATGACTAAGGCAGGTCGATGCCGTTGGAAAATTGAGAACGAGTGTTTCAATACGCTTAAAAATCAGGGCTACTACCTAGAGCATAATTACGGTCACGGGGATAAAAACCTAAGTTACAACATGTACCTTTTGACGTTGCTAGCCTTTTACTTCCATCAAATTTTTGAATTAACCGATGGGGCATACCAAGCTTGCCGGGTATCGTTTGGCTCTAAAGCCCATTTATGGGAAAACTTTAGAGCGAGCATAAGAATGATAATAGTAGAGGATTGGGCACAATTAATGGATTTAATGCTGAGTCCTGATGATTATGAGGTAATGAAACCGAAAAAAATCTGAGTGGAAATATTTACAATGCTGCACTGAGCTGTGTAGCTCGACCCGTGCCTGAAATGAAATTTAAAAATCGATTTGTGAACAGTGAGTTGATAAAAAACCAAATAATGTATGAAAAAGTCATTTTAGCTCAGAGAAAACCAAATCACCGATAATTGCTGGTAAAAAACTAAAAATGGGCTTTCACTTGTGCGCGATTAAGCATGGCTGGCGGCCAGGGCGAACGGGTCTAAATCATACAGTTAATTTGCCTACACTCAGTACTTTCATCATGTAATCGTTATCCCACCCCACTTTTAATCGTTTATTTTTCACACCTACCTTGGTGCTTTTCTCATTCTTGAGTAGATTGAGAGCGAGTTTGTTTATCAAAGCAATATTTTGAGCTCCGTGACCGCTCCTGAGCCTTAAGCTATCTTCATTAAAGCTGATATCCAGTTGCCAATGTAGTTTGTTTTCCACATGCCAGTGACTGCGGATTGCATATGCAATAAATTCTGCGTCTTTGTCTTTATGGCTGGAAATAAAGTAACGTTTTTCCTCTGATGTCCGCCCCCCTTGCTCTCGAATGCTATTGACCACGGCAATTGATTGAATACTTTTCCATCGTGGATGGCGCTCATGTAGCCAAGCGACATCTGTGCTCACCCACACTTGCCTTTGCTCTATGCAACCATGGCCTCCATTGACTGACTTAAAGTAGCTATGAGGGGTATTCTTAAACTTTGCCTTTATCTGTGTATTGAGCAAAAACTGTACATCATCAAAACATTCTCCCTGACTACCTTTTAATGCCAGTACATAATCAGCTTTTGCGTTCACTATTTGATTGGCTATCTTGAATTGACATCCTATGGCATCGGTTGTAATCGTCGCCCCTTGTATGTCAAGTAAGGCTAATAATTGAGGAATGGCGGTGATTTCATTGGATTTGAAAG
>Ga0209119_1004411_pt1 | contig 11586 bp, 9 predicted proteins | sample COG_03_FD_184747 | JGI IMG/M metagenome (GOLD analysis project Ga0209119, IMG submission 184747) | Pelagic Microbial community sample from North Sea - COGITO 998_met_03 (SPAdes) (version 2) | ecosystem: Environmental > Aquatic > Marine > Neritic zone/Coastal water | place: Helgoland, sampling... | reverse complement strand
TCGATACCAATTGTTCTAAGCTTCATTTTGGATGTTCCCTATGTAAATAGTTGGGTTGAAACTACTATTTTGGCGCATTGACGCCGTAATAGGGAGTGTCCATCTCATCAGCCATGGTAAGAAGGCAAGAGAATCGGCTGGTCGAAAACTGTTTTATGGCTCCGCCACTGCTTTTTCGCCTTTAAAGTTTCAGCACAAAAAGGCTTATTTTAGGGGCAAATGACAGTGGACGCCGCGCGGAACGTCATTTGAGTGCCGCTTGGGGAGAACATTCGTAACGACCCTAAAATAAGTCTTTATGTGCCGTTAAAAACTTTAGCAGCCGCGGCATTTTTTGCTGTTGAAAAAAAGTAACTGACTTGAAGGGATTCAAGTTAAAAACCATCAGGGATGATGACGCGAAGCGTGTTTTTAATATTTCACACAGCTTCCATGCTGTACGACTTACTTTTTGCCAACAGAGAAAATTACCAAGACACATATGATATCTACTCGTGACCAAGCCGCTTACCCTAGTTATAACAAAGTTATTTACTAGGCACTATTTTAAATATCCCAGCGCCATCTGTGGCTACATAAATATACCCATCAGCCCCTTGCTTAACATTACGCACACGGCCTATTCCGGGAAACATGGTTTCTTGGCTGAGTACTTTGTCACCATCCAGTTCAAGTGCGACTAAATAGGCAAATTTTAATGAGCCCACTATAATTTTCCCTTTCCAATTAGGGTAAAGATCACTAGTCACGAAGGTCATGCCTGATGGCGCGATTGAGGGTGTCCAATACCAAGCAGGTTGTTGCATACCTTCTTTTTCGGTCAGTTCAGTAAAAGATGAGCCGCTGTAATTCACACCATAGCTGATTACCGGCCAACCATAATTAGCGCCTTTATGGATGATATTAATTTCATCACCACCTTTAGGACCATGTTCGTGAGTCCATATATCGCCCGTTACCGGATGTTTTTCCATGCCTTGTGGATTTCGATGGCCGTATGAGTAAATAGAAGGATTAGCGTCTTTTTGTCCAACAAATGGATTATCTTCAGGGATACTGCCGTCGCTGTTAATTCTATGAACTTTACCTCCGTCTCGGTCTAAGCGCTGTGGATTAACATCACGATTTCCTCTATCACCGCTAGAGATATACAGATAACCTTGATTATCAAAAGCGAGACGACTGCCATAGTGTTGGCCCTTTTTTGTGTTGGGGCCTGCTTCAAAAATAACAGTTTGTTCGGTCAATTTAAAGTTGTGCAATTTAGCCCGCATAACTGATGTATGAGCACCTTCACCCTCACCTTCTAAACCAGAATATGAAAAGTATATGAGATTATTAATAACATAATTTGGATCGACTGCCACATCTAGAAGCCCACCTTGACCTTGTGCCCTAAGCTCGGGTAACCCTGTGACCTTTTCATTTAATAGTTTGCCACCTCGGATGATCCTCAATTCCCCTTTACGGTCAGAGACAAGGATGGTTTCATCATCTAACCAATCCATTCCCCATGGGATATCCACCCCTTTTGTGACCAACTGATACTCATAAGATTGAGTGCTATCTACCAGCGGGGCTTTGGGTTGCTGGGCGAAGGCTGAGCTAGTTAAAACAACACAACACACTACGGCCAAACGACGCGTTATTGCTAACATGATTGATCCCTTCATTAAAAATTTGACTAAAAATAAATAGTACCATTGAATAAGTAGATTAGATCAGCCACTTCAAACTGTATTGTTGTATTCAATTTAAATCACATTGTTTAAAAAAAATGCACTTTCATTTATATTTTTTAGTTAATTAGTTGTTCACACAACATTTGTCGTTATAATCTGACCCAGTTTTATGGGTCAAAAAACCTGATTTGGAGAATATTGTGAAATTTAAAGCCTTTTTATGTATCTGTATGGGTATTTTTAGCGTCTTGGCAGTACAAGCACAAGACATGAGTGAAGATGATATTAAGGCTCGCATTCAGCCGATTGGTAAAGTGCATATAGCAGGTGCAAAAGCGGAAGTAGCATCAGGACCTAGATCAGGTTCAGATATTTACGCCCAAGCTTGTGTTGCTTGTCATAGCGTTGGGGTTTTAAATGCACCTAAATTGCAAGATGCAGCAGACTGGGCTCCTCGCTTGGCACAAGGCTTCGATACTGTATGGAAAAATGCAATCGATGGTATAGGCGCCATGCCAGCAATGGGTACTTGCGGCGATTGTTCAAATGATGACATTAAAGCTGCAATTGAACATATGATTGAAGGCCTCTAGGTTTATAAAAAAACCGTAGTTTTGGTGTAAATTAGACTGCCTTGAGGCGGTCTTCTTAATCTGAATAGTTTATTTTTGATAACTGTACTCCTGTATTTACACCAACATAAAAGAACCATCAACTTAGCTAATGACCTATCAAAATAACGCCAAACAACTTTCTTTAGAAGAACTGCAAGAGCTTGTTCCTCAGTTGCAGCAGATTACGGAAAAGTACAAACATTCTGAATTAATTCAAAATTCACTCTTTGATATTTCAGAATTAGCTAGTTCGATCAATGAATTATCCAGCCTTTACCCCGCAATTCATGAAATAATTGGCGGCTTTATGCCTGCGCAAAATTTCTTTGTAGCCTTTTATGAACAAGAAAAAGAATTTATTGATTTTGTTTATTTTGTGGACGAATTTGACGAAAAAGTGGTTTCACATGTATCCGCTGACGATCTAAAAAACAGTATTACTGGCTACATTTTGCGCACAGGTGAACATCTATTTTTAACCCAAGAAACCTACCAACAACAAATTGCCAATATATCTGTCAAAGATTTAGGCGCTGAGCCTATTGATTGGATTGGCATACCATTAAAACGTGGCTCACAGGTTATAGGTGCAATGGTCGTGCAGAGCTACGATGAGTCCGTGCGTTACAATCGGGAAGATTTAGAAATATTACTGTTTGTTTCTCAGCATATAGTTAACTGCGTTGATAGAGTCAAAAGTCGAGAGTTAACTGAAAAAACTATTCGCCAGCGCACAAAACAGCTGAGGCAAATCAATGATGAGCTACAAGAAGAAATCAGTGAAAGGCAAAAAGTAGAATCCTTACAACAGGCTTTGTTTGAAATATCAGAGCTTTCAGCCAACGTTGATGGTGATATGGATGATTTTTACTCTACCATCCATGATATTTTATCCCGCTTAATTGGTGCGCCGAACTGTTATGTCGCCACTATAGGCAATCATGATCAAACCCTTCAATTCCCTTATTACAAAGACCATGTGCACTTACAAGTTGAACCACGCCCTATGGGCTTAGGTCTTACTGAGTATGTCATCAGGTGCGGTAGCGCTATGCTCATAGATGCCACCAAAGCACAACAATTAAGCGAAGCCGGTGAGTTATCTTCAACCGTGGCTAAACAAATGCGTCAAAAAATGAACTCATGGATTGGTTCGCCACTGGTTATTGATGGTGACATTTGTGGCGTGATAGCAGTACAAAGTTATGGCAAGGAAAAACAATACACCCTTAAAGATTTAGAGTTTTTATGCTTTGTTTCTAATCACATTGCGGTGTCATTAGAGCGCAAACAATCTGCCGATGCCGTTAAAGCCTATAATCAAAGGCTTGAAGAAGAAGTTAAAGCACGAACAGAAGAGTTAATCAGCACTAATTTATTTTTACAAAAACAAATTGAAGAACGTTTACAAGCGCAACAACAGCTGGAATATGACACACAACATGATTCATTAACTGGCTTGGCAAACCGGGTTTTATTTAACAGTCGACTCGAGTTAGCACTTGCTAGTAAGCAGCGTTATCCCTTCAGTAATTTTGCTGTCATATTTATTGATTTGGACAAGTTCAAACAAATTAATGATTCATTAGGTCACATGGCTGGAGACCAGTTTTTAAAAGAGGTAGCGATTAGAATTGGCTCGTGTATCCGTGGTCATGATTTACTTGCCCGCTTAGGTGGTGATGAGTTTGTTGTTCTGTTTGACAATTATGACTCTCCAACCGATATCGAAGAAATATCTGCGCGTATTATCAGCTCCATTGCCAAGCCTTTTAACATCGAAAATAAAGATATGTTTTCAGGCGCCAGTATAGGCATCGCCTATATCGAAAATGGCTACCAAACTGCTGAAGAAGTCCTTAGAGACGCTGATGCCGCAATGTATCAAGCTAAGTCACTAGGCCGTGGGCGCTATATTCTTTTTGATAATTCGATGCGAGAAAAGTTACTTGAAGAATTAGAAATTGAAAGCGAATTTAGAAAAACACTCAAAGCGAAAGCCTTTGAAAGTTATTCACAGCCAATAATTAATCTAACCAACCAAGCAATAATATACGAGGAATGTTACATACGCTGGGAACATTCCAGCATAGGTAAAATCAAGCGAACGCAGTATTGGCAGATTGCCGAACAGTTTGGTCTGATGGTTGAAATGGATAAGTTTCTGCTGACTAAAGCTTGCGAAATATTACAAGATTGGAAATTGAATGGCGGTGATGACAATAAAAGGGTTGCTATCAATTTATCCATTCACCATCTCACCCAAACTTCATTAGCTAAACAACTGATTGAACAGGTATTAGCAGCGGGCGTTAATCCTAAACAATTAGTCATTGAGTTTGATGAAAATGACTTGAATCGCCGCTCTGAGTTTTTCTTGCCCGCCATTAAAATATTAAAACGGGCGGGTATTGTCTTAGTATTGGATAACTTTGGTAGTGGTTTAGCCTCTTTGAGTTATTTATATTCTTATCCTTTTGATTATGTAAAAGTGGACCATTATTTTGTTAAAACGCTGCCTCGTTCTGAGCGAAACTTAAAGTTAATTCAGTCGGTATTATCCATTTCTGGTCACTTGAAGTTTAAGTTGATCGCCGAAGGCATAGATACCCAACAACAATATCAAGCATTGTTAGCAGCAGGCTGTGAATTTGGGCAAGGTAAATATTTACAGAAAGCGGAAAAAATTGAGTTTACTCAAATTACAAATAAAATAGTCCATTCCAACTCAGGATAATGAGGGCTACTTATCCTAGGTTGGGTTCAACTCTTATTCATCATATTACGTAGATTAGCGATCCCCACTTGAGATTTTTGCTGACGTTCTTGTGCTGATACTTTTGGCTTTTTGTGTTCCCACACGAGATCATCTTGTGGCAATTCGTGTAAGAAACGGCTAGGCTCAGGATTGATTACCTCACCATATTGACGCCTTTCTTTGACTAATGTCATGAACAGTACTTTTTGCGCACGAGTTATGCCCACGTAGGCTAAACGCCTTTCTTCATCGATATTGTCTTCGTCGATGCTGCTTTGATGAGGCAATAATCCTTCTTCCATGCCCACCATAAATACATAGGGAAATTCTAACCCTTTTGAGGCGTGTAACGTCATCAGCTGTACTTGGTCTGTTTCTTCAGTATCTTCACCTCGTTCCATCATATCTCGAAGGATGAGGCGATTAACCACCTCCTGAAGTGTCATTGGTGGGTCGAGTTCACTGCCTTCAAGCATGTTACTGATCCAGCCAAATAAAGTACTGATATTCGCCATACCCATTTCGGCCGCTTTAGGGCTAGTGCTTGACTCATACAACCATTCTTCGTATCCCATGTTTTTGATCATTTCACGAATGGTCGCAATACCGTCACCTCTGACAGCTCTGTCCGACAGTTCTACTATCCAACGGCTAAATTGCTCGACCGATACCAGTGCCTTGCCCGATAAAACATCCTGTAGATTTGGGTCAAAAGCAGCTTCGAACATAGAAGAGCGGTTATGATTAGCTAAATTGCCCAATTTTTCTAAGCTTACCCGGCCAATACCACGGGTTGGGGTATTGATCACCCTTAGCAAAGCATTGTCATCGTCCTGATTTACCAATAGCCGTAAATAAGCCATGATGTCTTTGACTTCGGTACGACCAAAAAACGACATACCACCACTAATTTTATAGGGTATGCGGTTACTCATCAGCACTTTTTCGAATACCCGAGATTGGAAGTTACCTCGATATAAAATGGCATAATCTTTATATTTTGTAGCGCCCATAAACTTATGGGCCATCAATTCGGCGACCACACGTTCGGCTTCATGGTCTTCATTTTTGGCGGTAATCACCTGTAGATGTTCGCCATAACCTAACTCAGAAAATAGCTTTTTCTCAAATACATGGGGATTGTTCTGAATAAGAATATTGGCACAGTGTAAAATACGCTCAGTCGAACGATAGTTTTGTTCCAGCTTGATCACTCTTAGTTTTGGGAAATCTGTTTGTAGTAACACTAGGTTTTGTGGTCTTGCCCCACGCCAAGAATAAATAGACTGGTCGTCGTCACCTACTACGGTGAATCTTGATCTCTCACCTACCAAAAGCCTCACCAATTCGTATTGGCTGGTATTGGTGTCTTGATATTCGTCCACCAGCAAATAGCGTATTTTATTTTGCCATTTCTGCCTGACTGTCTCATTATTTTTGAGTAATACGGTAGGCAGTAAAATCAGGTCGTCAAAGTCTAGAGCATTATAAGCTCGCAGATGATTGTAGTAACGCTGGTAAATTTCTGCATGCTCAAGTTCGCTGGGAGACAGTGTTTGATGTTTTAAATCTTCAGGTAAAATAAGTGCGTTTTTCCAGTTAGAAATACAAGTTTGAAGTGCAGAAAGCAGCTCTTTATCACCATCAAACTCTACCTCGGTCAAATCTTTGAGCAGCGACATACTGTCTTTATCATCAAATAGAGAAAAGCCAGGTTTCAAACCCAATGTTTTGACTTCAGACTTAATAATATTTAAACCAAGGGTGTGAAAAGTAGATATTTTTAAACCCCGTGCTTCCTTCTTACCTAAAGTTTGTGCCACACGTTCTTTCATTTCCCGGGCGGCTTTATTGGTAAACGTCACGGCGGCGATATAACGTGCTGGAAGCTCACACTCCCTGACTAAATAGGCAATTTTGTTAATAATAACACGGGTTTTGCCACTGCCTGCTCCCGCTAAAACTAAGCATGGTCCAGAAATAAAATTTACAGCTTCGTTCTGACCGGGATTGAGTTTCATGCTAAATTAAATAACCAATGATGATGGGACGATGATTGTAAGAGAATACGCGGGTTAGTCCAAGTAGATTAGCAACGTATAGCTTTTTTATGCCCTACCCCACTCTTAAATTTTTTGTTTTACACAATTATGTGAACTAGAAAGGTAACCAGACTCTAATGCTAAACCCTAAAAAACTAGAAGAAATCGCTCAGCAAATCGCTGATGCCTTGCCTCCCAGCGTGAAAACGATGGCAGAAGGCGCAGAAGCCAAAGTTAAACAAGTATTACAATCACAAATCAGCCGCTTAGATTTTGTTAGTCGAGAGGAATTTGATATTCAAAGCCAAGTGCTTATGCGCACGAGAGAAAAACTAGAAGCCTTAGAAACTCGCCTTGCCGATTTAGAAAAATAAACAAACTAATAAGCCATCAATAGGAAAGTAGACAAGATACCTACTTTCCTTCGTATCGCTATTATTGACGCCCTTTTTGAAGATAAGCAAGTTCATTACTCAGGGTTTGTACGACGGTTAATAAAGCGTCAGCTGAAAGTCCAGTGTCTCTTGCACCGACTAAAGTCGACTCAGAGATAGCAGCAATTTCTTCCACTTTACTGGCGACCTGATGGGTGACCTTTGATTGCGCGGACGTGGAATGGGATATTTCAGCACTCATATCGTTTATGGTCGTGATAACAGAAGAAATACTTTGTAAGGCGTTTTCAACCGTTGCAGCCTCTTGCACACTCAAATTCATTTGCTGCCGACTTTGTTCCATACTGCTTTTTGTATCTTGTGTCGCTTTTTGGATGTTAGTAATAATTTCGTGTATTTGGCTGGTTTGGTCTTGAGTGCGTTTGGCTAAAGTGCGCACTTCATCAGCAACCACAGCAAAACCTCTACCCTGCTCCCCTGCTCTGGCAGCTTCTATTGCCGCATTCAGTGCTAATAAATTGGTTTGTTCGGCAATTTCGTTGATGGCACTGGATACTTGACCAATATCCTTGCTGTCTTTGACTAAACGTTCGATAGCTACTTGTGAACGACTAGACTCTTGTTGCATGTTTTGCATCACAGATTGTAACGCGGTGACTAACACTATTCCTTGCTGGGCTTCTTTATCTGCATCCACAGCAGCTTTAGATGCCAGGTCTGAGTTTTGGTCAACCATAGCGGCTGCCGTCGTCATTTCTGCCATAGAGCTGACAATAGTTTGGGTACCCGACTTTTGTTCATCAACCCCCAAAATAGTTTGTTCAGTAACGGTCTTTAAGCTGTGAGCCGAGCCCCTAAGGGTATCGATGGCCTGAACAATACGCTCCACTAATTGTTGTAAATTGCCGGTCATATTATTCATATCTTTAGCAATCAGGCGCATCTCATCTTTGCCAATCACTTCTACTACAGTGGTCAGATCACCATCAGCTATGTTATGCACCGCCACAGTGACGCGGTTGATATTTTCAATCACCGATAAATACATGCCCACAAATAGATAAACCGCTAACAACACAGCTAAAATAGAAATAGTCATGATGATGTTGTTTTTAAAACTGGCCTCATCAATCCTCATTTGCAATAAATCAGCTAAAACTGGTGTCACTTGATTTGCAAAATCGGTGATTGTTTTGTCGGCGGTTGTACCACGGGACATAATTTTTTCAACGGAAATATTGATTTGATCTGGGTCAAGAATATCTTTTTGAATGATTTTTTGTAACGAGTCTAGGCTAGCTTCAAGGGACTTCCACTGTTGCGCCAGTTTCTTATTTATTGTTGGGTTAGCTGCCCAGCTCACCTGCAAACTTTGCCGAGTTTGTGCAATCAGAAGTGGCAATTTTTGATTAGCCGCGGATAGCGCGATATAGGTATCGGGGGTAAAACTTCCTGCTAAGGTGACTTGCCTTGCCACACTAAGTGTTTGTGCAACCTGCAATTGCAGGGCTGGTAAACGCCTGACTAAAGTGGTCACTAAATAACTAGTATCTAAGGCTAAGTCTAATTCTAAATTGCTGTGATCCGCGATATTTTGCATCAAAACAGCTAGTTTTTGAAAACTGGCTGTGGGGCTATCCCCTCGGGAAGCTTTTAAATAAGCAGCGACACCTTCAGATACAGAGGCGCCCAATTGTGAAGATAGCTCTTTTTCTAAGTGCGCAAATTTACTGCTAAAAGCGGAATTTGTTTGTTCGTTTATGATATCTGACGCCAGTACTAATAATTCATTTTGGGCAATTTTAACCAGCTCTAACCCTTGCTGTTCTTTTTTGGTAAAACGTATTTCTTCACCATATTCGTATTGTAAAAAAAACAAGCTAACAATCAGCGGGCTGATAATGATGATGCTAACAACAGAAAACTTAACTAGATAACTAAATTGCGACATCAGCGATTTAGCTGGACCACAAATTCCGCGAATTAATTCGCCCATGATATTTCCTTAAGCAGGATAAATGATGTAATGCCCAATAATTCCCATGGCCAACACCAAACCTACATAGTGATTATGCAAAAAAGCCTTGAAGCATGCGCTCCGTTCTCGGTTTTGGATCAGTCGGTTTTGATACAAAAACAACCCCAAGCTGATAACTAAAGCTAGGTAAAATGGCCAACTTAGTTTTAACCAAAGCGCTGCGGCGGTAAACAATAACAAGCTTAGTATTTGTAGGAACAAAATGATCAACTTATCGTATTGACCAAATAAGATGGCCGTTGATTTCACGCCAATTTTAATGTCATCGTTTTTATCGACCATAGCATACTGAGTATCAAAGGCTACGGTCCAAGCTAAATTGCCAAAATACAGTGCCCACACCACCCAATTTAAAGGCTGCCCTGTTGCCACAAAAACCATCGGTATGGACCAACCGAAAGCGGCGCCAAGTATGACTTGAGGCAAATGAGTGTAACGTTTCATAAAAGGATAAATAGTGGCTAATATCAAGCCGCCAACTGACATAATGACCGTTTGCCAACTTAAGGTCAAAACCAGTATTAGGGCTAAAAATAAAAGTAGAAAAAATACACTTAAAGCCTCTTTTTCGGTTATTTCACCCGTCACTAATGGCCGGGTTGAAGAACGTTCGACTAGGCCATCTACTTTGCGATCGGCATAATCATTGATTACACAACCCGCTGATCGCATCACTACAACCCCCAATACAAACACCACAAATATATGCAGCTCTGGAAACCCTTCTGAAGCTATCCACAATGCCCATACACAGGGCCACAGTAACAAATAGATACCGATAGGTTTGTCGGCACGCATTAAACGCCAATAAGCGTTTAACTTTGCAGATGATAATTGGCTTGAGTGTTCCATGTTAATTTATCTCATATCTTGGTAAGCGGGTGAACTTGGCAAAAACACTTCACTGACTGTCATTTTTATATCCTCAAAACTAAATGCAGAACGGCGTCCCCACAAGTCCATTTCAGAGGATATGTGTAATTCTTCTAGAAAAGCTTTGCTTGAACACATATTGGTGACTTCAAATGGCATACGTTTAAAGCGTTTATCATTAAAAAGAAGTTGGCCCAAAGGTTTAGTATTGAGGTGAACAAAATCACTTTCACATAATCTTTGCGGGATAATCGAGCGTGCAAAAACCCAGGGGTGATTATCGCCCCACAATATCACCTCTCTAACCTGCCATTCTTTTGGATTGAACTGTTGGTTGGGGGCGCATACATGTTGAAACTCCTCATGAGTTATGTCCGTTTGCCGTTGACCTATCAAGGTTAGATGGAATAACGTGCATTGAGACTGTAACCTTTCGGTTAACGAGCTGGAGTCAAGCAACCAGTTTTTCAAACATAAACTGGGAATAGTAAACTGGTCGGGGTTATCCCATAGAGATGGTATACCGATCGGAAAAGTATAAAATGAGTTCAATTTTACAACATTATTGATTTGCGAAAATCAATAATAACAAGAGCATGCCTTAGACTAAAGTTAAATACCTTTATGATTAATTTAGTTTTGTGAGCCTCACAAAAGTTGGTAAGCTTAAGTCAGATATGATGATAACTAACAAAAGATACTAACAATGAAAAAAAACCTATGGCTACTTGCTAGTTTACTGACTTTTTTAGGTTATCACAGTGTGGTATTCGGTCAGGACGAAGCCAGAAAAAACTACGCTTATTTCAGTCTTGAGCCAGATATTGTGACCAATTATTTAGGATCTAGTGCAAGAAAATTAGGTTTTGTGAGAGTGACAATAGAATTAATGTTAGAAGATTCAGACTTTCTTGAAGCCGCTGAACATCACTCGCCTCTATTGAGGGCCGCAACAATTGAAGTATTTGGCAGCCAAACTGCAGAAAAAGTTAAATCACTCACTGGCCGTGAGGATATTAGACGTAGATGCTTAGAAAAACTAAAAGAGCTCATGCTCAAAGAAACTGGCTCTGAGATGGTTAAAGATGTGATCTTCACTAAGTATCTTTACCACCAGAGCTGACATTTGGACTATTCAGTATTGACATTTTTTGCATTAGTAACTAAAAACCAAGCAAACAAAC
>Ga0209119_1004402_pt1 | contig 11611 bp, 7 predicted proteins | sample COG_03_FD_184747 | JGI IMG/M metagenome (GOLD analysis project Ga0209119, IMG submission 184747) | Pelagic Microbial community sample from North Sea - COGITO 998_met_03 (SPAdes) (version 2) | ecosystem: Environmental > Aquatic > Marine > Neritic zone/Coastal water | place: Helgoland, sampling... | reverse complement strand
CTACCATTCATGAATGCAAGGATATTCATTTGGATGAAGGTGATATTGAAATCGCTAGTAACTATATTAAGTTTCCACTTAGATACCCTTACCAGTTGCAATATCACTCTGCATTACGTTCTCATTTGGAGGTGGAGTTCAGTTTTACCCAGCCTCGACTTACTCCTGAAATGCAATCTATTCAATCATGGGTCTCAAAGTTTATCGGTAGCCCGCCAGAGGCGAACATTCTATGCCTCTCTCCCATTGAAATCGGAGCAGATAAGTTAAGCGCATTAACTTGGCGAGTGTTAAAGCGCGATCGGCAAAGCCTTAAAGACGATCCCGCGATGATTCGTCATCTTCATGATCTTTGTGCGCTGTTGCCGATAATTACTGCAGATGTCGATTTATTTGTTGATACGGCATGGTCTTCATTTACAGAAGACCAAATGACAGACGCACGTAATACGGGAAATAGTTTTGTTGAATCAATGCGGCAGGCGTTTGATACATTAAAGATCGATAAAGAATATAAAATTGAATATCAGCAATATGTTGAGAATATGTCTTACGCGAACGATGAAGATAATATAAGTTTTGCGGCGGCGTTGGATGGTTTTGAGCGTTTAATCGCTTTGTGTATCAAGTATTATTAAGCTCGGACATTGTTTAACGCTAAAAAAGATAGGAGAAGTCAGAGTTAAGAGTTAAGAGTTAAGAGTCAGGCATTGAGAAGTCTCCAGTGTATTTAGAAGCCTACATTAATAATGATATGTTCAAAAAAAATCGTTGCGTTTAACGGTACCCGCTTTTTTAATTAATTTGATATTTAGCAATAATCTTTGCTTTTACTAGAGGTGTAGAAGAGGCATTTGAAGCTGATTTGATGCCTTCCAATTTTAGGCTCGCACGATAATTAGATAGCCGGCTTTTGGCCGCAAAGGCTTTTTTAGTGGCTAATGAAATTTGCTGCTTAGCTTTCATCACAGGTATTCCTAAGTCCCACCCATCATTCGGGCAACGCTAAGGCGTCGGTCAATAGTTTTCTTACAGCGTCAATAAAGTCTATCAGTAAATGTGAAAGTGAGTATTTCAACGCTCAATTTATTACTAATGGTTCATCTATAAAGTTAATGGTTATAAAACCAATTGTGAGTTGTCTCAATAGTTTGTGCTACAGGAACTTGTGTTAACTACCCCTCTGCAGCCATTAACAAGCTTGATTGGCAAACCCGGATAGCTAAATTATTTTCAAAACACACTAAGGGTTTTTGGCCGCTCAACAGTGGTTCTATTAATGGGGAAAAGAAAATGGGTTGTAGGTGAAATGACAAGAGAAGCAAAGCGACCGGATGTGGCAGAAGCCGATATGGCGGCGATCTATAAGGATTTGCGCGCCTTGTTAATGCGCTTCGCCTCCCGCTACTTCCAGCGCCCGCAGGAAATTGAAGACGTGGTGCAAGAAGCCTTTGTTAAAGTCATTGAGGCCCAGCACGACCGCGAGATTCGGGAGCCTCGGTCCTATCTGTTTAAAACCGCGCGCAACCTCGCCATTAGCGAGCTGAGGTCGGGCCATCACCGGCTGACCGATACCGTTGGCGAGCTATTGCCTGAACTGGAAATATTGCAAACCCCCACCCTAGAGCGGGAATTTGAGTCCAAGCAGCGCTTTGATGTGTTTTGTCGCGCTGTTCGGCGACTGCCAACTCAGGGTCAGCGGGTTTATATTCTGCGCCGTGTCTATGGCTATACCCAAAAAGAGACCGCTGAATATCTAGGCATTACCGTTAAAACCGTTGAAGCACATCAGGCCAAAGCCATGGTTAGGTGCGCTGATTACATGGCCGAGGAGACGGCCGAACACCCACTAGTGAACACAAATTTAGCGCAGAACAAAAGTAAGGTTAGCGCAAGCGAGCATTGTAATGACTAGAAATACTAATGCCATTGATGATCCTCGGGTGTCAGACCATCGCGTCATGGTAAAAGAACAGGCCGCCGTCTGGTTGATTCGCATCAGTGATAATGCCTTGTCGCCGGATGATGTGGACGACCTGCGAGAATGGATAGGCCGCAGCGACTTTCACCGCGACTACTTTATCCAGCTCAGCCAAAGCTGGGATGATATGGCCGTCTTGCAAGAGCTGGCCGAACTGTTTGCCGTCCCCCGCGCCGCCACGGCCTCACAGCATCATCATGGGCTGGGCCTCTGGATCAACAAATTATCGTTCGCGGGCTTTACCGCCACAGCTTCGATAGTGGCCTGTACCTTTGCCGTGCTGCTGTATGGCTTATCCGCTTTTGATTCAGAACCCCAGTCCTTGCAGACCGCCATTGGTGAGCAGCGCCTAGAGCGGCTCGACGATGGCACAGTGCTCACCCTCAATACCAACAGTGAATTGAGAGTGGACTACAGCGGCGATAATCGCATTATTCATCTAAGCCGCGGCGAAGTGAATTTTGACGTGGCAAAAGATCCGCACCGACCCTTTGTGGTCTACGCCGGTGATGGTTTGGTGTGGGCGGTGGGTACCGCCTTTAATATTCGCCTGATCGAAGACAGCGTTGACCTGACGGTGACGGAAGGGCGGGTGAAAGTCTATTCAGGCATAGCGCCCAGTGAGCCATTGCAAACCTTAGTGACAGATTCTCTCAGCACTGAAAACACACCAACACCCGTCCAACAAAATGAAGCCTTTGTCAAAGCGGGTGAAGTGCTGCAATACAGTCAGGTGATCGCGCAAAAAGGCGAAATGCAACTAGAGCAACTGGAAAAGAAACTCGCCTGGCAGCAGGGCGCGCTTATCTTCAAAGGTGAAACCTTAGAGCAAGTCGTGGTTGAGGTTCGCCGCTACACCGATAAAGAAATACGCATTGTTGATGCGGACATCAAAAATACAAAAGTCGGTGGCTATTACAAAACCGATGATATCGACAGCTTGCTGCGCTCAATGAGCCAAAGTTTTGGTATTCATGTCGCCTACTTGGATGATGACGTCATCCAACTTTCTTCAAAATAAAAAACTTTTCAAACCGACTAAGGGTTTTTGCATGCCATACCCGTGTTCTCTACTAACAGCACACAATAATACAAAACAACATAGGTTTTTGTGTGCTGTTAGTCGAGGCAATATTGTTAGTAAGACCGACGTGATAGCGATAATAAAGTGTGTAACCGTGCTATGGGTTTTACTAGGTCAAGCAAGTTTTTTGATGGCCGCACCACAAGCAAGCTCATTGGTGCAGTTCGATATTCCCCGGCAATCAGCAGATGATTCGTTGCCAGCGTTTGGGCAGCAAGCGGATGTTACGGTGATGTATGCCTTTGAGGAGGCCAATCAACATATCACCAATCGCTTGTATGGGGAATATACCCGCAAAGAGGGTATTCACATTCTCCTAAAAGGCTCAGGGTTGTACGCCAGGTTCAGCGCCGACGGTCATCTGATTATTACTCAAAATAATCAGGGGAATGAGATGAATAGTAAGAAGAAGATTTTGGCGGCGACGGTTGGGTTTTTTATGGGGGGTGGTGCCGGTGGTGTGATGGCGCAAGAAACAACCGGTGGTGAGGAGATGGATTGGTTGTTGGAGGAGGTTGTGGTTACGGCGCAGAAGCGGGAGCAGCGCTTGGTGGATGTGCCGATTAGTGTTTCTGTCATGAATGAAAATGAACTCAAAAAAAGAAGTATTCGGGATTTGAGGGATTTAAGTTTTCATATCCCCAACTTTACAATTGATGGTCGTGGCAGTGGAGAACAAAAACCTATCATTAGGGGCGTTAATAATATAAGTGGCAGCTCCTCTCTTGCTGGCATCTATTTAGACGAAATAGCGCTGCCCACAGTTACTGGAAGTGGATTTGAGCTGCAAACAGACGATATGCAACACGTAGAGGTTTTAAAGGGACCCCAGGGTACATTATTTGGTCAGGGGGCTATGGGGGGGGTTGTTCGCTTTATTTCAAATAAGCCCTCATTCGAAGGTGTTGAAGGTGTATTGCGTACATCCGGCTCTGCCACCAAGGACGGTGAATTTAGTCAGGAATACACAGCGGTTGTTAACATGCCAGTGGTCGATGATGTATTTGCTCTGCGGCTTAACGCCACTTACAAAGACCTTGGGGGGTGGATTGACACAATCAACCCTGCGACAGAAGAAACGATCACCGAAAACTCGAATAATAAACAGGTATCCAATGTTCAGCTCAAGGGCTTGTGGCGACCCATAGAGGATCTCAGTGTTGATATTTTGGCTATTCAATATAAAAGTGATATAGGCAATGAAAACGTTGGATCAGAGGACTCGAAGTTCCCACTAGTTGTTCGTAATGGCCTGCCTTTCTACAGCACAGACCGTAGTTATGATTACAACATTTATGGTTTAACCATAACGTATGACCTGGGTTTTGCTACCTTAACCAGTGCAAGTTCTAGCTTCGACACCATGCAAGAAAAGTCATCGAATACAAGCATCTCAACTTTTGCTTCGGGAGTGACCGCAAAACTCATAGTTACTGACGTCATTGTCGAAATCGAAGGTATTGCTCAAGAGTTACGACTCACTGGCACCAACACGGACATGGGGCTTAATTGGACTGCAGGCGTATTTTTCAGTAAGTACGAATCTGGTGCCAACGCAGATGCAGTTACGCGGTACCAAAATGGAGATGTTCTATTCCAGTTTATAAACGGTCAAGAATTCGACGATTCTGAATCAATGGCTTATTTTATTGATACATCTTATGCCATTACTGAGCAGCTCACTCTGGACCTTGGAATTCGTTACTTTGAAGATGATAGAGAGGTTAATTCAGGGTTTAATTTAGGCGCAGGGAACAGTGTAGATCCCGCCACCTTACAAAAAGCAACCTTTGATAAGGTAAGTTCAAAAATAGCACTCTCTTACGCCCTCAATGACAATAGTAATATATACCTTAGGGTTGCTGAGGGTTTTCGTAGTGGTGGATTAAATCCAGGAGATAGTCTTCTTTATGACCCTGAATCGCTGATAGCTTATGAGCTAGGTTTTAAAACAGTTACTGGTCGATTAGCTGCTGAAGGAAATCTTTATTATTCTATCTATGATGACTACCAAGGTTTTGTGTTTGACGAATCCCTCCCGACCGGATTTGGAGTGACAAATGCCGGGGAGGCTGAAATCAAAGGATTTGAGTGGTTGTTGCAGTGGCAGCTTGATGATCAATGGTCTTTTGCTTTTAACGGTCATGTAACAGAGTCAGAATACACGAGTTTAAATTCTGGATTTTCTGGAGTTCAGGTTGGCGACCCTCTTGATGCCATTGCAAAGTATAGTTATGGCGTTTCAGTGGATTACGCTTTTAATTGGTCATCTTCAGTCGCAGGCTTCACTCATATGGCATACAACCACCAAGGCCCTAGTAGTGCGACTCTGCGAGGTACCTTTGCTAGAGGAGATTCAATAGAAAGTGATGCCACAGGTTATCTTAATATGCGCGTTGGGGCAGAATGGGATGGTCTTACATTGAGTCTTTTTGGAAGGAATTTAACCAATGAGAAGCGGCCGAACATACTTACTATAACATCTGAGTTTAATGATACCCAAAGCCGGCCGCGCGAGCTCGGTGTTGACCTGTCCTATCGGTTTTAATACCCGTTTACAGATAAATTATTGATCGTTAGAACACAATGAAGGCCTATCTTTATGGGCCTTCTAGTTTTCACTTCGATAAAAAGCACCGCTTTATATGAGCTCCCCTATATTCACTTGTGTATGACGACAATATCCATTTACATTGGATGTCAACTCGAGAAAAGCCATAAGAGTGATTCACTTACAGCACAACAAACTCATTTAACAATGAGAAAACCATTAAGAAATCAGGACATCAGAATTTATGAGTAATGAAATTGACGACATTGAAATTCGCTACGACAATGCAAAACGCATTCATGACGCCCCGCAGCGCAATGATACCGTGTTTCCCCACTGGATTGATGGGGGGCATCAATTTTGGTATTTAAAGGACTTAAAAAACGGCAAAGAATTTCGATTGGTTAACCCTGAAAAAAAGAGTAATGAGCTGGCTTTTGATCACAGCGTCTTGGCGTTAACGCTGCAGGAAAACACAGGCGAAACCGTTAATGCTAACAACCTTCCCATTAAAATTATTGAACTGAGTTTGCTAGAGCGGCAGGTCCACTTTATAGCGTTTCAAAAACATTGGGCTTTTTGTTTGGGTAGTTTAATCTGCTCGGAAATCAAAGAACCCAAAAAAGGTGTAGGCTCCCCTGATGGGAAGACAACTTTTTTATCACCACCCAAGGAATTATTGTCTCCCAACAAAAAAAAGGTGGCCTTTGCCCGTGACTCGAATCTATGGGTACGAGATGTATTGACAGGCCAGGAAAAGGCGCTGACTGATGATGGTACTGAATTGTTTGGGTATGCCCGTCCAAGATTTGACTATGAACTCGATTTACAAGCAGTTTGGTCTTCAAATTCGACGCATCTCTTTACCGTTCAGTTAGATCAGCGCGCTGTATCTGAACGAACTACCATGCGTTATGCGCCTCTTGATGGTAGCCTGCAGCCAAGAACCAGTAGTACAAGAATGCCGTATCCTGGGGATGAAAATGTAGGAGTTTATTATTTGAAAGTGATCGATATAGAAAGAGGGACTATTCAAACACCCGATTATGACGCTTTACCAATCATTACTCCCGCTGGGCGATTTTTCAGCGAAAAAAAGGGCTGGTGGTCATCCGATAACCGCCGGGTACTCTTTGTAGATGAAGCTCGAGGAGCAAAAACGGTTCGCCTTTTATCCTGTGATATTAAAACTGGGGAAACACAACAACTTTTCGAAGAACAGTCGGACACCTTTGTAAAGTTAAGCCACTCAACTGAAGAGATAGCTGTATTTCTTCCTCTTCCAGAATCTGATGAGATGATATGGTTTTCAGAACGTAACGACTGGGGGCACTTATATCTTTACGATACCAAAACAGGAAAAGAGAAAGCTGTGATTACTGGCAATGGACCGCATATCGCGTGGAATGTCCGTAGTATCTTGCACTATGATGCCTCCCTACGTGAGATAGTCATCCAGACGTCAGGCAGAGATAAACACATCAACCCCTATTACTCTGATATTTGTAAAGTCAATATTGACACCGGTGAACTGACCCCAATAGCGGCAGGCAACTTTGAATATACTGTACTAAGACTCCGCTCCATATCTGCTGCATGTATTATGATGCGTGATACTTGGGGTAAAGATAACCTTGATGTTGATGGTGTGTGCCCCGATGGCCAGTATATAGTCTCCACTAGGTCGCGTGCAGATGTGGTTCCAGTGAGCCTGTTAATGGACCGGCAGGGTCAAACAATCCTTACGCTTGAAACGGCTGATTTATCGGACATGCCTGAAGGCTGGCAATGGCCAGAACCGGTTATGACTAAATCCGCCGATGGTGAAACGGACCTCCATACCATCATCTTTCACCCTCCAGGTTTCTCACCAGAACAGTGCTATCCAGTGATTGATTTTGCCAGCAATGTACGAAGTTTTGCATCAATGCCCGTAGGCTCGTTCATCAATAACCCGGTTGTTTATATGGGCTACCTGCTCTGTTTATCACTGGCCGCATTAGGTTTTGTCGTGGTCTCCATGGGAGGGCGAGGAGGTCCTAATCGTGGCAAGAAGTTCCAGGACCACAAGTTTGGTGACCCCGCGGGCACGGATGATGGCGATGATCATGTGGCTGCGATTCAACAGCTGGCCAAGACGCGTCCTTACATGGATCTCAATCGGGTGGGTATTTCGGGTATGGATATCCAGTGTGCATCGGTCTATCGCTTTTTTAAGCGCCAGGACTTCTATAAAGTGGCGACATTCATCGCGCCTTCCGATATTAGGTCTCAGATGTCAAGTTATGTTGAGCAATACTATGGGCTGTCGACTTTTTTGCCTAAAGCATCTAATGGGGATAGTGAGTCCTCCTGTAAATTTATTGAGGCTTATGCTGAGTCTCTGGAAGGTAAGCTACTTCTGATCGCAGGGGGCTTGGAGGACTTTACTCCAGCAAGTACTTTGCGGTTAGTGGACGCCTTGGAGAAGGCTAATAAAGATTTTGATATGCTATTTTTGCCTAATGGAATATCCAACCCTACGGGTTATACCTCTCGGCGTGAATGGGATTTTTTAGTGAGGCATTTGCAGTACATAGAGCCACCCAAAAACTTTCATTTGCAACTCTTCTCTGATGATGGACTGGCTGAGTTGGATAAAATACTCGAAGCTGCTGATTAAACTCCATGATGGAAACTATAAACCACTGATTCAAATTTAAATTCTACTGAACCATCGTTGAATGGCGATGTCGATTTTTAACTAAAATATTGATTAAGGGGAATAGCATTCCCTTTTTATTTTACTCTTGGAAAACGGCGGCGAATAGCCGCGTTTCAAATCTAAGCTAACAGAAGCCAAAAAAGATCATGAGTTGGGACAGTCTGTTCCGGGCAAGTGGTAATCTGTTTACGGCAGACGCATTTTCAGGAGAAAAAAAAGGGTCAGGCACTTTTAAAAAGGATTAAAAATTGTAATGGATGAAGTTGAGCCTTTTGATTTTTTTTATCGAAAAAAAGTTATTTTTTAGATTTAAGGGCTGAAAAACCTGGTTATGTAGGGCTAAATTTTGGAATTATTTTTTTGAATCCATAGCGCTACACTGAGCAACATATATTGCCCAGGTTTTTATCTATTGTTTTTTAATTAAGTGTTTAGCTAAAAAAAAAGGGTCAGGCACTTTTAAAAAGGATTAAAAATTGTAAGAAAAAAAAAGGGTCAGGCACTTTTAAAAAAAAAAAGGGTCAGGCACTTTTAAAAAGGATTAAAAATTGTAATGGATGAAGTTGAGCCTTTTGATTTTTTTTATCGAAAAAAAGTTATTTTTTAGATTTAAGGGCTGAAAAACCTGGTTATGTAGGGCTAAATTTTGGAATTATTTTTTTGAATCCATAGCGCTACACTGAGCAACATATATTGCCCAGGTTTTTATCTATTGTTTTTTAATTAAGTGTTTAGCTAACCCGTGTCAGCTAATAAGTGAGCTCGCTTTTTACCAAAGCGCTTGTGTTGCAATGCCTCAAACTGTGTTGCGCCACTTAACCAACGTTTACCGCTGATATTTAGCCGCTCAAGAATGGGCGGTAAGTCAGCGGGTATGGCGCCGCGTTTAGTTGCTAAAACGGCTCGCCCAGTCCAATCTACTAATTCAAGATAAGCAGAGTAGGGCATAGGTATACCTTCTTCTTCATCCTCGTTTATGCTGTCTAAAAAAGGCATTAATGGTTTTAGCTCGCCACCAAAACCCTTTAGCGCTTTATGCGTGGATAATTCTTCTATTACTTTACCTAAATCAAAGCTGGGTTTAATCCGTTCTTGAATGCTTGTGTAGTCTGAGTTCTCTGGCGTAGTCGCCATGCCTGCACGAATGGGATTGAGATCAACATAAGCCATGCAAGTAATAAGCGATTCAAAATCATCTAAACTTTTTGAATCAAACCGTGCTTCAAAAAAATGTCCTTTGCAGTTGTCTTCTTTGTTGGCTTGTACGGCAATGGGATGATTAAGGCAGCGCATAAACCAACTAATATTCGCTAAGCGCTCTCTATAAACGGCTATGGTATCGGATACGGCATTGCGTTCGGGCTCTGATAGTGATGCACCGCTATGGTAGCGTTGTATGAGCAGGGTGCCTTTAAATATCGTTAACCAGCGAAGCATTATTTCATAATCGGACAAGTGTTCTACTTGCTCGGGCGATATTTTTACCGTTACATGGTAATGATTACTCATAACGGCATAGCTACAAATGTCGACGGCAAAAACACTCGAAAGAATACGTATTCTATCAACAATCCATTGCCGTCGATGCTCGTAGCTTTCGCCGGTGTGTTGATCTACGCCGCATAAAAATGTTCGGCGAACACAGCGGGAGGTGATGTGGTAATAAGGTGTGTCTTCGAGTGAGATTAGTTGCTTTCGGGGACGTGACATCATGTCTTCCTCGTATCCTTGAATAGCTCGAATCCTAATCGCGCTGTGATGGCTTGTCAATTTTTGAAATGTAATATATCGGGTTTAATTTTTTTCTTATCAATCAAGAATGTCATCAGATTTATCGTTAACTGTTTCGAATACTAAACTCCTCGAAAAAAACCATTAAAACGGAAAGAGAGTGAAATGGCAGCTAGCTTTAGTCTACTATGGGATCAATAACCCTAAAAGTTGTCACACCATGGAAAAGGTAATTACATTTTGTTTAGAGATCAACTGGGCCACGCAAATCAGCTACTATCTGATTCTATTTTTCACCACTAAGGTGGGGTTTTTCCTCTTTAAAGCGTCTTATCTATAGACGCCTTATTCAAGGCGTATTTTCCGGTGCTTGTTCGTTCCTGCACCTTATACCATCACAACCGCCTGGAGCTCTCATGTCTGGAGAAAGCTGTTCAGTTGGCGCTATGTCTGCCGCTGATATCATTCCTAATTTACAAACCTATGTCGATAAGGCATTGGTTAAACACAATATCCCTGCCATTTCTTTGGCCGTCTGGAAAGATGGCACTTTGTATGAGGCGGCGGCAGGCTGCTTAAATATCAATACCGGCTTGCCTAACACCACCGATACCATTTTTCAAATTGGCTCTATCACTAAGGTAATGACAACCAGCTTGATTATGCAACTGGTCGATGAAGGCTTGGTCGATTTAGATGCGCCGGTTAAACAGTATGTGCGCGATTTTATGATTGCTGACCCTCAAGCCACGCGCTCGATTACCGTGCGGCAGCTGGTTAACCACACTAATGGTATGGCCGGTGATTTTTTTCCTGATGATAGAGGCCATGAAGGCAATTTAATTGCGCGCTTTGTCGACCGCTGTAATTTACTGCCTTTAGTGCATCCACCTGGCCAGATGTATTCTTATTCCAACAGTGCTTTTGCTATTGCCGGGCGTTTAATTGAAGTGATGCGCGGTATGACATGGTACCAAGCCATGGATGAGTATTTGTTTACGCCCTTGGGCATGAAACACGCGCTGGCCGACCCCAAAGATATGATTCGCTTTAGCATGGCGGCGGGGCATGTTTACGATGGCGCTGACAGCGAGCGCTGGGCCTTGCCCGACAATCCTTATCTTTCTTTAGGGCAGGCGGCAGTAGGTTCAACCCCGGCCATGAAGGCTGAAAATTTAATTCGTTTTGCCCGCGCTCATATGGAAGGCGGTAAAAATCAGCAGGGCGAGCAATGGTTATCACCCGAGTCGGTGACGGCGATGCAAAGCGCGCAAATTGAAGTGCCGCGTGGCTCGCAAGTGGCGCGTAAATACGCGGGCTTGGGTTGGGGATTTTCTGAATATGTGAATCATGATCAATTAAAAGTGGTCGGTCATGGCGGTGGCACGCAGGGTTATTTATCCATGCTGCAAATGATCCCCGAACAGAACGCGGCGTTTGCGATTTTAACGAATGGTTTTCGTCCGACGGCCATTGAGGGTTTAACCGGTGATTTACTCAGTGCTATGGCGGCCGTTGAATTAACGCAGCCGGAACCTGTCAGTAATAAAGCCCTTGATC
>Ga0209119_1004401_pt1 | contig 11612 bp, 9 predicted proteins | sample COG_03_FD_184747 | JGI IMG/M metagenome (GOLD analysis project Ga0209119, IMG submission 184747) | Pelagic Microbial community sample from North Sea - COGITO 998_met_03 (SPAdes) (version 2) | ecosystem: Environmental > Aquatic > Marine > Neritic zone/Coastal water | place: Helgoland, sampling... | reverse complement strand
AAACCTTTCGATGTGGTCTATACTATTGAAGAAAACGAATGGCAAGGCAATGTAACCTTGCAACTGATGGTTAAAGACCTGCTGTTCTCAAGCGCGAAAATTAGATATTAAATCTGCACGTGCGAACTTTTACCCTTCTCTCAATTTAAAAGCGGGACTCGGTTTAAGTTCATTTGGTTTGCAATATTTAGTGGACGCTCCTGCTTCTATTGCCTATAACGCAGCTGGAGAATTAATCGCTCCATTGCTAAACAGAAAAGCGATAAAAGCAGTTTACTACAACGCTAGTGCAAAACAAGTGCAATCTGTCTATATGTACGAAAAAACCGTCCTAAACGCACACTTTGAGGTTATTAATTTACTGTCCAAGTTAGAGAATTTAAACAGTAGTTATGTGCTTATTGAAGAGCAAGTTGAGGCTTTAAACAGAGCTGTTGATGTGTCAAACAAATTGTTTCGATCGGCTAGAGCAGACTATATGGAAGTATTGCTTACGCAAAGGGATGCACTCGAATCAAGATTTGATTTAGTGGAAACTAAACAAGCTCAATTGCACGCTAAAGTCAATGTTTATCGAGCACTCGGTGGAGGTTGGAAATAGAAACTGATTTCAGTTTACTAGAAAAATAGTTACTTCAATGATTGAAAGGCCGCTGTGCATTGGTGTTACAGCGGTCTTTTATTTTGCACTTAACACCTATTTGTTTCCTTGAACTTTTATCCAATAGCAATACAAACATTCTTTGGCTCAGTAAAGAATTTTAACGCTTCAAAACCACCTTCGCGCCCAACACCAGAGTTTTTAGTGCCGCCAAAGGGCGTTCTAAGGTCACGCACCAACCAGCAATTGATCCATACAATTCCCATGTGCAGGTCATTCGCAATTCTGTGCGCTCGGGTCAGGTTTTCCGTCCAAACTGTAGCCGCTAAACCGTATTCGGTAGAGTTTGCCATCATCAGCACTTCTTCTTCGGTATCAAAGGGCATAATGGTGACAACTGGCCCAAAAATTTCTTCTTGATTGGTTCTGCAATTGTAGCTTAAACCTTCTATTACAGTTGGTCGAATGTAATACCCTCCGGCATATTCGCCTTCTAAATGCACTTGAGTTCCGCCTGTAAGCACAGTGCCGCCTTCTTCTTTAGCCAACTCAATGTAAGACAACACTTTTTCCATGTGCGGTTTAGAAACTACCGCCCCCAATTTAGCATCGGGATCTAAGGAATGGCTCACTTTTCGTTTGGATACTTTTTCTACAAAAGCCGTTTTGAACTTTTCGTAAATACCGCGCTGCACGAATATTCTAGATCCGCACAAACAAATTTGACCTTGATTGGCAAAAGAGGATGCGAGTGTTGTGGCCAACATTTTATCAAAATCGCAATCGTCAAATATGATATTTGGGTTTTTTCCTCCCAATTCTAAGGAAAGCTTTTTAAATTTTGGTGCCGCCACTTTTGCAATTTGAGCTCCCGTAGATGTTCCACCTGTAAATGACACTGCACAGATATCGTCGTTTTCAGAAATTTCAGCGCCTACCTTGGGTCCGAGCCCATGAACGATGTTCAAAACACCTGCAGGTAACCCTGCTTCGATACACAATTCAGATAATAAGTAAGCCGTCATTGGCGTAACTTCAGAAGGCTTGGCAACCACACAATTTCCTGCTGCAATTGCCGGAGCTATTTTCCAAGTAAATAAATACAATGGTAAATTCCAAGGCGAAATACAACCTACAACACCCAGTGGATCTCTGCGTGTATAGTTTACCACTTTGTCTTCCATCATGTGTGCTTCTGAAGCAAAATGCAATATAGCCGTAGCGAAAAATTCGAAATTAGAAGCCGCTCTTGCAATGTCTACTTTTTGAGCCAACCACAAGGGTTTTCCATTATCAATTGCCTCTGCTTCAGCGAGTTTATCGTAGTTTTTATTAATAAGCTCCACGATTTTAAGCATAATCTTAGAGCGGTTTTCTTTTGGGGTAACCGACCAAGTTGGGTAAGCTGCTTTTGCTGCAGCAACTGCTTGTTTTACATCACCTGCATCCGAGTCTGGAATTAAGGAATACACCTTACCTGTTGAAGGATTATAGTTGTCTATATATTCGTTTGAATTAGGGGCTACTAATTCTCCGTTGATGTAATTCTGAAGCTTGAACATAAGTGTTGTTTAGAAACACAAAGTTAGAATTTAACTTTGCTTTTAAATACTATTCAAGTCCATACCAGCACTGAACTGTTCGAGGTAGTTAAGGCGCTCAAGTATAAGCTTATCGAAGAAGGTTTTTGCTTTGGTCGAATGTTCAAACTCTATCCAGCTGGAATTACCGTATAGTTTTATAGCGCCGCTGTTGTTGAACAGGGTTAACTGATAATACGGAATAGTTAATGAAAAGGTCTCCAGTAAGCTTCTAAAATAAATGCAGACTCCTTTTGGCCTCAATTCGATGTAGGCTTTGTTGGGGTAATTGTCTTTTACCAACTCATGCTTAATATCATTTGAGCAAGATTTAATGTGCATTCTTGGCGACCCAATACCACCCATTTTTAATCGCACCCAAAAGGAATAAGAAACACCAACCGCTTTTTGAATCTCGTTTGTAATTCTTTTATTGTTATATGAAACATTGCGTAGCATACTAAAAAGACAATTTTATTGGATAAAAGTTATTTCTCTTTCCACCTTTTTTTTGTTGAATTGTTCTACTACAAAACATAACAAGATGGGTGTATTATTAATTATTGGAGGAAGTAAAGGAATAGGAAGTGCTTTGTTAGCGTTAGAAGTTGAAAACCGAGCAGTAATCAACATTAGCAGAACAGCCCCTAAAATTGAGCACCCAAACCTTACACATTACAGTTTAGATGTTTTAAACGATGAGCTGCCAACTATTGAAGCACTGGACGGAATCGTTTATTGCCCAGGAAGCATTAACCTAAAGCCAATTGGTTCTCTAAAAATGGATGATTTCAAAACTGATTTTGAAATTAATGTATTGGGAGCCGTTCGAGTAATTCAACATTACTTTAGAAAATTAAAAAAGGGAAATGATCCCAGTATTGTCTTGTTTAGCACCGTGGCCGTGAAAAGAGGAATGGCATTTCATGCTTCTGTTGCCGCAGCAAAAGCGGGTGTTGAAGGAATTACAAAATCATTGGCTGCTGAATTTGCACCTACCATCCGTGTAAATTGTATTGCTCCTAGCATTACCGATACTCCGCTTGCCGCTAACTTGCTAAAGAACGACGAACGTAAAGAAGCTTTGGGAAATAACCACCCTCTAAAACGAGTTGGTGAAGCCCATGAGGTAGCTGCAGTTGCGAGCTTTCTTTTGTCTGAAAAAGCAAAAAGTATCACGGGTCAAATTTGGGGCGTAGATGGCGGAATGGGAAATCTTTAGGAAAAATCCAGCTTAAAGTTGAACTAAAAGAATTTCCATTCTTTAGGTCAAAAAACTAACCTTTGCAGCTTAATGTTGCACTACCTCAAAAACTGGAATAACTACTTGAAAGCCTTTTTGGTTTGGCGAAGCCAGAACATAAAGAATAAGTCTTTTGTGCTTATCCTAAGTGTTTTAATGGGTTTTTTATGCGCTGTTGGTGCCTATTGCCTGAAACAAGGAGTGCATTTGGTAGAGTCCTTTTTTGTAGATACTGCAATCAAACAAAGTGGCTACGCCTTGTATTTTTTGCTGCCCGTAATTGGTATAGCCATCGCTCGCCTTTTAATCAAGTATGCAATCAAAGAAGAAGTGGGACACGGGATTCCAAATACCTTGTATGCCTTGAGTAAAGGCAATGGAATGATTTCGAAAAAGAAAACCTACTCGTCGGTGTTAACCGCTGCATTCACAGTAGGTTTTGGTGGGTCTTGTGGTCTTGAGGGACCGGCAGTTGGCACTTCATCGGCCATTGGTTCTAACTTAAGTAAAGCACTCAGGTTAAATCAAAAAACACGTAAACTACTCATTGGTTGTGGAGCTGCCGCTGCACTTTCAGCAATTTTTAAGGCACCGGTTGCAGCCATCGTTTTTGCAATGGAAGTTATTCTATTGGACATTACTACTTTCAGTTTAATCCCATTGTTGCTCGCCAGTGTTACTGCAGCAATGTTTTCTCGATTGTTTTTTGGTAATGAGTTATTATTTCAATTCCAAATTCAGGACAGCATACAATTTATAGATATGCCTTTTTATGTGCTGCTTGGGCTCTTGGGAGGATTTACTGGAGTCTATTTTACAAGAGTGAACTTTTTAGTATCTCGAGTTTTTGGAAAAATAAAAAGGCAGCCTGTAAAGCTTTTGGTTGGCGGGTTATTGCTTGGTTTACTCATTTTCTTATTCCCACCACTCTATGGTGAAGGTTATACTACCGTTTATCATCTAATTAGCGGAAGCACTTCCATGGTGCTAGAGAATAGTCAATTCGAGGGCTTTTCGGATAACATATGGATAATACTAGGCTTTTTGAGTTTGGTTATCTTTTTTAAAGCATTTGCTACTTCCATAACTTTTGGCGCTGGCGGAATCGGTGGAATTTTTGCCCCTACCTTGTTTATGGGCAGCATAATGGGCTTTGTGTTTTCAAAGTTCATTAACTTAATTGGCCTAAGCAAACTGTCCGAAGCAAATTTCTCCTTGGTTGGTATGGCTGCGCTTATGGCGGGAATTCTGCAGGCACCGCTTACCGCTATCTTTTTAATTGCAGAAATAACAGGGGGCTACGAACTGTTTATTCCCCTAATGCTTGCTACCTCAATTAGTTATTTAACCGTAAAATACTTTACCGAGCATTCGATATATACTGCACAATTGGCCAAACGTGGAGATCTAATTACACACGATAAAGATCAAGCTGTGCTTACCTTAATGGACTTAAAAGAAGAAATTGAGCGTAATTTCAGAAAAGTTGAGCCCTACGACACACTGGGAAATTTGGTTAAAGAGGTAACTAAGAGTAACCGAAACCTATTTCCGGTAGTGGATAAAGACGGCCTCTTTTTAGGAGTTGTAACCTTAGATGATATTCGGGAAATCATGTTTGATAGAGCCAAGTACGAAACCACGCTGGTGCATGAGCTTATGCATATGGCTCCGGAGCATATTGAAACTACTGACGGAATGAAAAAGGTTATGGAGAAATTCGAGTCCAGTGGTGCTTGGAATTTACCCGTAGTGCAGCAAGGGCTATATATTGGCTTTGTATCGAAATCCAGACTGTATTCCGAGTACAGAAAACGCCTTAAAGACTTTTATCAAGGGGTGGATTAATTTATAATTATTCTTCCCGACGGCTTCGACAATGAAGCCACAATTTGATCCAAGGTAATTTGGTTTTTTAATAATTCCATCATTTTGCTATCATCCTTGGCTTCCTGTGCAATTTTTAATTCCTGTCTATTTTCGGCTTTCATTTTTGCCACATTTTTCAGTTTAAAAGCGTACATAGAACCTTCTACAGCGCGTTTTAATTTATCCTGCTCCGAGGGCACAACAATTTGGTGGGAATCCCATTTGTGCAACTCGTATCGAGAAGCTAATAAATCTGCTGTTATACTGCTAACTTTAGGATCTGAGTGGTTAATAATCTCAGATAAATCCCAATTATCTTCACCTAACATTGCTTCAATTTTTTCTAGTAAAGTAGCAAATTCAGGTTTAGAGAATTCCATTTCATCTCGTTGAATTTCATGCACAATAAATTGAGCGACGTTAACTTCTACTTCTTCATTTTGCTCATTTAATAACGAAATGTTCTTATCCCCATAATTCAACAATATTCTCAATAAGTCTTTTTCTTGGGCATCAATGTTATCTCCAAACTCTACAGTCTTATCTTGTTGATCTCCCTCAAAATTATATCCAACTTCATCAGGAGGCATTTCAGGTGGAGGGCCAAATCCTTTGTTCTTATCTGCGTGGTTCTTTCTTCGAATTTTATTCAATTCGTTAATCAACACCTTTTCGGGTACATCAAGAAGCGTCGAACACTCTTTAATGTACACTGAGCGAGATATCTCTTCTGGAATAAGGGCAATGGTAGAAACAATGTCTTTAATAAGGCTAGCGCGCTTTATAGGATCGTTTCCAGTGTCAGAAAGTAATAGGCTGGTTTTTGTAACAATAAAATCCTTCGCATTATCATTCAAATAAGATTGAATGTCCTCCAAGTAATTGGATTTTGCAAAAGAGTCGGGGTCTTCTCCTTCTGGGAAAGTCACCATTTTTACATTCATTCCCTCTTCCAGAATCATATCGATTCCTCGAAACGACGCGCGAATACCAGCAGCATCGCCATCATACAATAGGGTAATGTTATTGGTATAGCGTTTTATAAGTTTTATCTGCCCTTGAGTAAGCGCAGTTCCTGAAGAAGAAACTACATTCTTAATTCCAGATTGGTAGAGTTGGATAACATCGGTGTAGCCTTCCACCAAATAACAGTTGTCCTCTTTTATAATTTCGCCTTTAGCGAAATATATTCCATAGAGTACTGCACTCTTGTTATAGATAAGTGACTCGGGACTGTTTAGGTATTTAGGAACCTTTTTATCCGTAAGCAAGGTTCGTGCACCAAAACCAAGTGGTCTTCCAGAAAGGTTGTGAATTGGAAATATCACTCTACCTTTAAATCCGTCGTAAAATTTACGATCGCCTTTTGGAGATTTTTTAATCAATCCACTTGACTCCAGAAATTGCTCTTGGTAACCACTGTCTATGGCCGTTTTATAAAAGTACTCCCAATCGTTTTTGGCATAACCCAGCTTAAACTTGTCTATGGTTTCTTCTGTAAATCCCCGCTCTTTAAAATAACCCAGCCCGATAGATTTACCTTCATCTGAATCGTGCAAATTTTCCGAGAAGTGTTTTTGGGCGTATTCGGTAACGATATACAAACTCTCACGTTCACTTTCCGCCTGTTTTTGTTCGTCAGTTTGTTCTTCTTCCTCTAGCTCAATATTATAGCGTTTGGCCAAAAAGCGCAGCGCTTCAGGAAAAGTAAAATGCTCGTGTTCCATCAAAAATGAAACTACATTTCCGCCCTTTCCAGAACTAAAATCCTTAAAGATTTGTTTTTCGGGAACAACGTAAAACGACGGTGTCTTTTCATTAGCGAAAGGACTGAGCCCTTTATACTGTCTTCCCGATTTTTTGATATTTACAAAGTCAGCAATGACATCCTCAATTTGAGCGGTCATTAATATTTCGTCGACTTTGTGTTTTGGAATCATAGGTTACAAAGCTACAATATGAAGCAAAAAAAAACGCGGTGTTGCAGAATAATGTAGGGTCATGCTGAATTTATTTTCAGCATCTCAATAATAGCTGCGAATAACGAGATTCTAAAATAAATTCAGAATGACGGCTAGCTAGTGTATCACTCACATTTCCCAAATAACTCTGCAACACTACCAAAAAAAAACCGCAAAAAGCGGTTTTTAAAATTCTTTGGTTGATGACTTACTACTTAATGGTAAGCCGTTCGGTCTTTATTTCCATTCCATTAGATAATGTTAAGAAATAAGCGCCTTTTTGAAGGTCGCTAAAGTCTAATTCAGAAGCTATGTTATTGCCTGCAGTAGGCTCTAGAACTTGCGTGTAAACCATTTCTCCTAACAAATTCATTACCGATAAGGTGTAAAGGTCATTTGAAATTGCTTCAAAAGAAATATTCACCATCCCATCTGTTGGGTTTGGAAATACATTCACTTCAGATCGAGTTACATCATACTCACCAACCGAAACCTCTGGCGCGTCAGGCGCTTTGCGAGTTATCCATGTGAAAGTGTCTACATTTGTACTATCTGCCTTATTGGTTATTCTGTATGATACATACGTCTCAGTGTATTCCTTAACATCCGCTGGAAGTGTAACGTAATACTTAAACGAAAATGATTCATTGGGGCCTATTCTGCAGGAACCACTATCAGTTAGGCCAATTAAACACTCAAAACAATCACAAAATTCAACTTCCCAACTCGTAAGTTGAGTTACATTTTCTGAAATTAACTCATACCTGTAATCAATTGAATCATTTCCAGCAACCTCCAAATATGCACTAAACTCATTCCTTTCGTTTGGAAACATTTCGCAAATAACTGTATCGTTTTTCGCACTTAGTTGAGCAAAGCTCGATACGAAAAATATACTTGAAAGTATGCTTAAAAGAACTATGTGTACTGTTAACTTCATAAAGCTTGAATAAAAAAAAGGCTAAACAAACAATTCTAAAATTGTTTGTTTAGCCTTTCAATAAAATAATTTATTTCTTAACTACTGATTGTCTTGCAACAACACCTTCTTGTCCTGCCACTTCAACAAAATACATTCCCTCTTCAAGAGAATTCATGTCGATAGCAATTTCATTATTTCCAGCAACAACGTTAGTTGAAGACGAAGAAACTACAGCACCAGTTACAGCAACAACTCTGATAGTAGCGTCAAAAGACTTTTCGCTATTCACTTTCAAAGTAGCATTACCTGTTGTAGGATTTGGAAACACTTTAACACCAGACACTGTGCTGTTAAGGTTAGCAACAGAAGCGTTGATATCGAAAAGCTCAGGTTTAGTTCCTTCTACAACGTCTGCAGAAGCTCCAGACAATATTCCTTGTTCACCTTCTGCAACAAAAGCATAAACCTCTAATTCTTTTGTATCTACTGGTATGTTATTCAAGTTTGCAGGAACGTCATATTCATAAAGCTTAGTAAAAAATGATCCTTTTACAGTTTCTTCAATTTTTTCTCCCCACTGTCCAGTTAATACTGCTCTTAGCATGTGATCGTGACGATAGAGGTTTGGTGCTTTACTTTGATCAACTTTTGCTGGATAAAAGTTTGTTGCCCCGCTTTGAGGTCCCCAAATTGCGCTTTGCAATATCCCAACACTTACCATGTTAGTTACATTTTGCTCATCTGCGGTGTAGTAAGCTTCAACAACCACATACAGTTTTGACGTAGCTGGATCGTAAACTCCTTTCACACCAACATTCACTGGAGAATCTTCTCCTAATACAGTTCCACCTGTAGAAGCCCAAGAACCTCTACTTTGCGCCGTTCCTGCTCTTTGGCTATTGCCAGTAAATAAGGTTCTATTAACCGCTCCTGCAGGGAATCCGCTTAATTGAACATCTGGGTGACCATAATTTACATCACCATAATTTACAGCATTCGTTGGTGCATCGGTATAAGTGTTGTAGTTCGGTGTTCCCGAGGCATAACTACCAGCATGGATATTAATCAATACAACATCTCCTGGATTAGCAGCTGAAAATTCATCTGCCCTTTTGTGCCCATCAGGACAATATCCGCAAGTTTTACCTGTGAACTCTTCTAAGACCACATTTTTTTTCTCAATATCTCTGGTAACTAAGTTTTGAGCTGAAAGCCCAGTTGTAAACAAAGCACCGACCGCAATAAATAAAAGTTTTTTCATTTTAATTAGAATTTTATATTTTGACAGACAATGTTAAGCATAATTTCAATAGTTTCAACATAGTGACACACAAAAAATTGATTATCAAGGCTATTGACATTTTAACGACAAAAAAAGCCCCGTAAACAGATTGTTTACGGGGCTTTTGAATTTTGCTTAACGCTTTATTTCAGCATATTACTTTACAAATGTCGTAGAGTATCCATCGATATTCACAACATAAACTCCGTTTGGAGTAGCAGATAAGTCGATAACCTCAACATTGTTTTCTTGAAGATCTCTTACTTCTTGGAATACAATTTGACCCGTCATGTTTACTATTTGTATGTTCTTAGCACCAGCTTGAGTAGTAAGAATGTTTAAGCCATTGTTTGCATAAAAAACGTTTCCAAATTTATTATTGATTTCAGCTAAACTAACTGTACAACCTTCGTAAGCGAACGTTCTAGAAGCCTCGCCTCTTTTCACAACTCCAGCAACAGTAACTTCTACGCTTAGTGTTCCTGAGCTCGCCTGCATTTCAGGAACTTCAACTGTTAATTGAGTTGCAGTTGCCGTAAGCACTTTACAAGCTACACCTCTAATCTCAACAGTATTGCTTGCAGGAGTTGGGCTAAAGTTTGACCCACTAATTGTAAGGGTTTCACCACATTTTGCAGATACAGGAGTGTATGAAGTAATAGCAGGGGTTACATTAGCAGTCATATTGTAAGTAGTGCAAGATGTGTCATTTGAACTATTTGCATCTCCAGTATAGCTAGCGGCCATACATACATCAAAATTTCCAACTGTAGTAGGAAAATCAACAAGAGCAGCGATTGAAGCTCTTGAAGCTGTTGCATTTATACTCGCGCTTGCTGCGATTGCTCTGTTCAGCGTTAGGTTTAAAGTATTGCTAGCCGTACCAACTGTTAACTCAACTGCTACTCTGGTTCCTGCTTGGATAGCAGTTGATCCTGCATTTTGCAATGTGAACGTAACAACTTGCAGCTGGGACTGTCCCAACTCAAAATCTATTCCTACTGGAGTTGGATCTGTAACAGAAACCGCTGTAACCGCAAGATCTGCAGGAGGAAGTGTAGATGAGTAATATATATTAACACATGAGGTATCGTTTGAAGGGTCCGTATCACCTTTAATTAAGGTACGCACACAAAACCTGTGATTTCCATCGCTTAAAGCTGGTGTTATAGCTCCAAAGTTTATTGCTTGTCCATTTACCGTTTCATCTGCTCCACTTGCAAATGGGTTTGTCATATTTCTTGTAAAACTGACAATGCTATCACCATCAACGGATAAAACCATATATAACTGATCTGGGTGATTTGCTGGTAATGCCGATCCAAAGTTTTTTCTAGTATAATTCGGTGAAACTGGGATTCCAGCATACACCGTGTCGCCCATTGCAGGGTTATTTACCGCTGTACAGCCTAAATCAACTTGAGCGCTTGCATTAAAAGCAGCAAAAGTTAAAAGGATCATAATTAATGAGTTAATTTTTTTCATAAGTGTAAAATTTAATTTTTTTAAAATGAGGGTGTAAATTTAGTATTATTTATGGCATCATGACACTTAACAAAATTCTGGGTTGGGTAATAAATTTCAACATTTGCAACTATCAACAAAACAACGTTAGCATAATAGATATGAAATACTAGCGTTAACAAGGGTTGTAAATAACTTAGCGCATTAATACTATCGTAGAATGAATCAATTTTTAATTTCAGTTTCTCTGCTGTTTTTTTCAGTGATAACCTTTGCTAATGGCCCAACGGGCAAATTTAAGGATAGCACCAAACTGATATTGTCCGACAGCCTATTGATGCCTTCATTTACCGATTTACAATCTGTAAAACGATTGGATGACGCTTTCTCTGAATTTAGCAAAACAAATTTCTTGGGTTCTACAGAGTATTTAGATACCTCCGTTACATGGAATGCAGAATTTGTAGACTTAAACGATTCTACAATCCGCCATCAATTGGATAAGTTAGACCAAAATACTCCCTTTACTTTATCTTATAATGAGCGCGTAAAAGCATTTATTGACCTATATGGAAATAAAAAACGCTTGCTTTCAGCAAAAGTACTGGGGCTTCAAGAGTATTACTTTCCTATGATTGAAGAAATTTTGGACAAATACGATATGCCTTATGAAATGAAATATTTGGCGGT
>Ga0209119_1004399_pt1 | contig 11617 bp, 10 predicted proteins | sample COG_03_FD_184747 | JGI IMG/M metagenome (GOLD analysis project Ga0209119, IMG submission 184747) | Pelagic Microbial community sample from North Sea - COGITO 998_met_03 (SPAdes) (version 2) | ecosystem: Environmental > Aquatic > Marine > Neritic zone/Coastal water | place: Helgoland, sampling... | reverse complement strand
AGGGCCGCCATGACCCCTGCGTTGGGGTGCGGGCTACACCGATCGCCGAGGCCATGTTAGCCATTGTCCTGATGGATCACCTGTTGCGGCATCGAGCGCAGAATGTCAATGTCGTGCCGGTGGGGCCAACGTTTTAAGAGGCGTCCTCGGCCAATAAGTCCATAAACGCCAGGGCAGCGTTAGACAAGCTGCGTTGGACGTGGTGAATAACCCCGAGTTTGCGCTCGATTCGAATATTCGGCACCGACAATACGCTGACAGTGTCGTCCAGCATGCTGCGTGGCAGGACGCTCCAGCCCAAGCCTATGGTAATCAGCATCTTGATGGTCTCAAGGTAGTTAGTCGACATGCTGACATGCATCGGCAGGCCATGATCCTCGAATATCTGTTTGATGATGCGACCCGTAAAAGTGCTCATATCCGGCAGAATGGCGGGGAAGGCAGCGATTTGCTCGAGACTGGGAACGGCATAACTCGCCAGAGCGTGATCTGGGGCGCAGACAAATACGAGGTCGTCGGTCCAAATCGCTCGAGATGCCAAGCGTTCGTGGGGCCGTGGTGCCATCGTGATGATGCCAAGTTCAAGATTACCTTGTACGATTTGCTCGTGTGCAACTTCAGAATCCATAAAGTGCAGATCCAGTATCACCGCGGGAAAACGCTCCGAATAGGTTTTTAGCACCGTGGGCAATCGCCAAAGACCGATATGGTGGCTAGTGGCCAACGACAAGCGGCCGGCAACAGTGCCGCTGAGATTGCGAATGGCCCGTTGCGTGTCCTCGACTTCCTGGAGAATCAGTCGGGCCCGCGGGTCGAAGACACGGCCAGCCTCAGTCAAGCTAATAACTCTGCCGATACGATCAAACAAGCGAACACTTAACTGGCTTTCGAGCAACGCGATACGTTTGCTGACCGCTGGTTGGGTCAAATGTAGGCGATTGGCCGCAATGGAGAAGGAGCCGGTTTCCGCGACCGCGACAAAAGCTTTAATGCTATCTAAATCGATCATTCCAGCCGCTTATAGGGTTAATAAGAAATATGAATTTGTGTTTCAGACGAATTGATCATAGCATCGTCGCCTCGACGCCGACAGGATCGCCTGCGCTGGCGTTGGGCGTCGACAAATAAGTGCTTGTGGGCGTTGATACGGGCTTTGCCCGGAGCTTCTGTTAGGCTGGTGAGAATAACCAAGATGTGGCCTTGCGCCCGGTTATAATGTCGGGCTCGTAAAGACTTACATGAATGAATCGGTAGAAAATTACAACGGAGAAGACAGTGGAAAAGGTTAACGTCGCCATCGTTGGCGCGACCGGTGCGGTCGGTGAGGTCATGTTAGAAATGCTGGCAGAGCGTCAGTTCCCCGTAGATAATCTCGTCCTGTTGGCGAGTGAAAATTCGGCGGGTACGACGCTGCAATTCAAGGGTAAATCAATCCGGGTTGAGAATCTCGCCACCTTTGATTTCAGCAATACCCAGATTGCGCTGTTCTCTGCCGGGGGTTCAGTCTCCGCGCAATATGCCCCCGTAGCTGCTGCCCAGGGCTGCGTTGTTATTGACAATACCTCCTGTTTTCGCCGTGACCCTGCGATTCCGCTGGTGATCCCGGAAGTTAACTCGGCGCGCATTGCCGACTATGTTGGTCGCAATATCATTGCTAATCCGAATTGCTCGACTATACAAATGCTTGTGGCCTTAAAGCCCATCCATGACGCGGTGGGTATCGCCCGTATTAATGTCTGCACCTACCAGGCTGTTTCCGGCTCAGGCAAGCGTGGAATTGAAGAGTTGGCGGGTCAGACGGCAAGGTTGCTGAATGGCCAAGAGATTGAACGTAACGTTTATACCAAGCAGATCAGCTTCAATGCGATTCCTCATATCGGGGACTTTGAGGACAATGGCTATACCAATGAAGAAATGAAGATGGTCTGGGAAACACACAAAATTTTTGAGGATGAGAGTATCGAGGTGAATCCCACCTGCGTTCGAGTGCCGGTATTTTATGGGCATTCGGAGGCGGTGCATATCCAAACCCGTGGCCCCTTATCTGCAGCTGCCGCGCGAGCGCTGTTGGCAGAAGCTGCGGGAGTCACGCTAATCGATGAATCGGTCAACGGAGGGTACCCTACGGCCGTGTCTGATTCCGCTGGTAATGATCCTGTGTTCGTCGGTCGGCTCAGGCAAGACATCTCCGCGCCGAACGGTTTGAATATGTGGATCGTCTCGGATAATGTCAGAAAAGGCGCGGCGCTAAACAGTATACAAATTGCGGAGCATTTGGTAAAAAGACTTTAATTAGCGCGACTTACCGCAATAAGTGTAGACCATTTCTAGGTCGCTACTCGAAGTCCCCATGGGAGACGTGTTTTCGGTCTGGCAACTTCAGATAGGCTATGGGGCAACCAGAGGGAAAAACAACAATGATTCAGCGGCTACTAGTTTGCGGCGCAGCGTTACTGGTATTAACGACTTCACCGGCTTTTGGGGTGGGATTGGGTAGCCTCGATCTGCAGTCGGCACTTAATCAGCAATTTGTTGCAGAAATAGAGCTCACCAATGTTCGTGGCCTGGATGTTGAAGAAATCCTACCACGTCTGGCTTCCCAGGAAGACTTTGATCGAGTGGGTGTAGAACGTAATTACGCTCTCACAGACCTGCGATTCAAAGTTGTTCCGACGAACGGTAGCGGAAAATTGTTGCGCGTGACCAGTACGCGACCGGTTAATGAGCCATTTTTGAACTTTTTGGTGGAAGTCTTGTGGCCCAACGGTCGTATTTTGCGAGAATATACGGTGCTGCTAGATCCACCGGTATTTACCGATGACAGGGTCACGCCGCTGCAAACGGCGACAGCTTCAAGTCCCCAGTCTTTTGCCGCAGCACCGGCCATTGAGCCATCAGCAACCCCAGCTCCAACACGCCAGCCAGTTAACGCGACAGAGATAAAGCGTGGACGTATTGACGACGGTGAATATGGTGTGACCGGCGTCGACGATACGCTGTGGCAGATTGCGCTTGAAGTGCGCCCTAATCGCCGGGTCAGTGTTCAGCAAACCATGTTGGCCCTGCAAAGATCCAATCCGGATGCCTTCATTAACAACAATATCAATCTGCTCAAAGCGGGTTATGTGCTTCGCATTCCTGATGAAGAAGAGATTCAGCGTGAAACTAAGGTAACCGCGGTAGATGCGGTGCGTGTTCAGAATGATGATTTTGGCGCCCGTCGCAGTAGTGCGCCGGTCACTCAACTGGATGCCACCAGCCGGCAGCCGCAGAGCCAGCAATCTGGTGGTCGTAATAACGACGAGGGTGAGCTGAGACTGGTGTCTGCAGAAAATAGTGATGCTGACGACGCGGGTCAGCGTGCCGGTTCCAATAGCAGCGCAAGCGGTGCAACGAATAGCGCGATGGCGGCAGAGCTTGCACTGGCTCGAGAAGATATTGACCGGACCCAAAGCGCGAATAGCGAACTCAACGCGCGGATGGATGATCTGGCGCGCCAAATCGAAACGCTTAGTGAGATCGTCAAGCTTAAAGACGACCAATTAGCCGCGCTTCGAGCGGAAGTGCAAAGGGCGCAGGACGAGCTGGCAAATGCAGCGGTCAACAAGCCGAAGCCAAGCAATGCCAGCGCTGGGTTGCTCGCCGACCCTTTTGTTCTCGGCGGTCTGGGATTGTTGCTGATTAGCCTAGTGGCGGGTGGCCTGATTTACCGCAAGCGTCGCCAAGATAAAGCCATGGCGGATAATGATGAATCAGAAAACGCGGTTGTCGACTCATCGTCGGCGATGGATGACTCCCTCGACTCAGGGGATGTCATTCCAGCGGGTCAATTGGCTGATATAGAGGATGACGCCAGCCCGCAGACCACCGATGTGATGGGAGAGGTTGAAATCTATATTGCCTATGGGCGCTTCCCGCAAGCGATTAGTTTTTTACAGAAAGCGATCGCGGCTGAGCCAGGCCGGTCTGATATCCGGCTCAAACTACTTGAAGTCTATGTTGAAACGGAAGATGCGGCGGCGTTCAATGTGCAGCTCGAAGCACTTCGCCAGATGGCCGATGACCAGACTATTGAGCAAGCTCTGGCGCTTCAAGCAAAAATTCCAGGGGCGGCGGAAAGCGAAGTCGCAGCGATGAGCGTGACGACTATCGAGAGCACGCCAACTGAAGATGACTTGTCTTTTGATTTGGACGATCTTGACAGCGAGACTGACGACAGTGTCTTCGAGTTTAATAGTAACGATGATGTCGAACTCGATAGTGATGGTGCCGAGACGCCCGTAACCAATACAGTTGATGCCTTGGCCCCGCAAGCCGATGATCTGGAGCTTGCCGATGACTTGATTGATGATCTGGATCTGGACCTCGATCTGGACGGCGAGTCGCTGACGGAAGATGTTGCCGTCGACACGGCAAAGGACATGCTCAAGCTGGATGGTGAAGATGCTCTCGAATTAGATGAAGACTTCTCCTTCAGCCTTGATGAAGCGGATCTTGATGAAGATCTCGATCTGTTAGCCGATAAAGATTCACCGGAAGATGATACCTTGAAGTTGGATGATCTGGATGACGATAGCTTTAATTTGGACCTAGATGACGAAGACTTTAATCTCGATGACGATATCGGTACCAAGCTTAATTTAGCCCGAGCCTATATTGATATGGATGATGAGGAGGCTGCGCGGAAGACGCTGCAGGAGATCATAGTCGGTGGCTCTGATACCGAAATCGAGGAAGCTAAGGCTTTACTCGAGCAGATAAGTTAGGTCGTGGGCACCCGGTTCGGCAGATCTTATCTGCCGGCGAAGAAAAGGAATCTGAGATTTTGAGTCGAATCGTGTTGGGCCTGAGTTACTCGGGTGCTCAATTCCACGGCTGGCAAGCCCAACGGGAAGGCAATACGGTTCAGCAAACTCTTGAGGCAGCATTGTCGAAAATTGCTGATCATGAGGTTCGCGTCATTTGCGCGGGCCGCACCGACACCGGGGTGCACGCCACTCGCCAAATAGTACACTTCGATACCCCCGCCATTCGCCCGGAGAAAGCCTGGGTGTTAGGAACTAATGCGCACTTGGCCGACAGTGTTGCTGTCAGTTGGAGTCGGATAGTCGACGAGACCTTCAGTGCGCGTTTTAGTGCCACTGCGCGACGTTATTTGTACTGTATTCATAACACGACGGTGCGTTCGGCGATCGGTGCCGGGTTATTCACTCGAGAACACCGCCCATTGGATACGGCTAAGATGCATCAGGCCGCCCAGTCGCTGCTTGGCGAACATGATTTTTCCGCTTATCGCGCCTCCAAATGCCAGTCCAAAACCCCCATGCGCAATATCCACGAGATTACGGTTTCTCGCCGTGGTGAAATGGTCTTGGTGAACATTAAAGCAAACGCTTTTTTACATCATATGGTCCGTAATATCGCCGGGGTGCTCATGAATATTGGCGCAGGTGAACAAGCCGTCGACTGGACCACCCAATTGCTGGATGGCCGGGATCGAACGGTTGGGGCCATGACAGCGCCCCCCCATGGTCTGTATTTAGTGGACGTGGTCTACCCGGATACTTACGAGTTACCCCAGGGTCCCAAAATACCCCATTTTTTTGCTGATCAATAACTCTCCTCACGTTACCGGGCCAATGGATTGGTGTTAAACTCAACGCCATTCGAAGCAATGGAAAATTCAGCGATGGTCACCCGGGTAAAAATCTGTGGAATTACCCACCCGGACGATGCGTTAATGGCCGTCAGGGCGGGTGCCGACGCGCTTGGGTTTGTGATGTACAACCCGAGCCCGCGTTATGTCGATGCCTCATCAGCGCAAAAAATTTGTGCCCAAGTGCCGGTGTTTGTCACTCGAGTCGGACTGTTCGTCAATCATTCTCGAAAGCAGGTCGATAGCATCTGTCGTCAGGTTCCATTCGATCTACTGCAATTTCACGGGGATGAATCCAACGAGTTTTGCGCCAGTTTTCACCGGCCGTTTATCAAGGCCATTCGAGTCGCACCAGGGGATGACGTGGCCCAGTTAGTCGCCCAATACCCCGACAGTCATGGTGTGCTTCTGGATGCTTTCGTTGATGGTCTATATGGCGGTACTGGTCGTACTATAGATTGGACGCAAATACCTGCGCTGAAGACAGCCGTCGTGCTTGCCGGCGGTCTCGATGCCGATAATGTCGCACAGGCGATTGCCAACGCCGCTCCTTACGGGGTCGACGTCAGCGGTGGGGTTGAACGGTCTAAGGGCCGTAAAGATCCTGGTAAAATAATGGATTTTATGCGGGCGGTACGCGCAGCAGATGATATTTAATGGATAACAGGCTACCTCGGCAGCTAGATGCAGTTGGCAGAGGTCGCCAGATAAAAGGTAAGGTGAGTAGATGACAAGTACAGTGGAAAATGACAGGCAGGCGGCTTCAGAAGTTAGAGCGGCGGGTATTAACGAAGCCTTGACCGTGATGCCAGATGAGAAGGGTCATTTCGGTCCCTATGGCGGGCAGTTTGTGTCAGAAATTCTGATGACGGCCTTGGCTGAACTTGATCAGGCTTATCGTCACCTCAAGAATGACAAGAACTTCCTGGCGGAATTTCATCATGACCTGGAACATTACGTGGGTCGGCCCTCGCCATTGTATTTTGCTGAGCGACTCACGAAACAGATGGGCGGGGCACGAATCATGCTAAAGCGTGAGGACCTGAACCACACGGGTGCGCACAAAATCAATAACTGTATTGGTCAGGCACTATTGGCCAAATATATGGGTAAGCCTCGCGTGATTGCCGAGACCGGCGCCGGTCAGCACGGTGTGGCTTCGGCCACGGTCGCCGCGCGCTTCGGGTTGAAGTGCCGGGTATATATGGGCAGTGATGATATCGCTCGCCAAAGCCCAAATGTTTATCGGATGAAATTACTCGGTGCCGAAGTCGTGCCAGTCACCAGCGGTTCACGCACTTTGAAGGATGCGCTAAGTGAGGCCATGCGTGACTGGGTCACAAACGTGGATGACACCTATTATATTATCGGTACCGTTGCCGGTCCGCATCCGTACCCGATGCTGGTGCGTGACTTTCAGTCAGTCATTGGTATTGAAGCACGAGCCCAGTGCTTGAAGCAGTTCGGCACGATGCCCGATGCTGTCGTTGCCTGCGTTGGGGGTGGGTCTAACGCCATGGGTATCTTCTATCCGTTCCTGGAAGACCGCGACGTTCGCCTCATCGGCGTTGAACCGGCCGGTCACGGATTAGAGACCGGCCAGCACGCCGCACCGCTGAGCAAAGGGAAGATCGGTATTTTGCAGGGCAATCGAACTTATCTCATGCAAGATAGTGATGGTCAGGTGCTCGACACCTATTCAATCTCTGCAGGACTCGATTATCCTGGCGTTGGGCCAGAGCACGCGTGGCTGAAAGATATTAAGCGGGCTGAGTATGTGGCGGTAGATGATAAGCAGGCCTTGCATGCCTTTCGCCAATTGAATCGTCTTGAAGGAATCTTGCCAGCGTTAGAATCAGCCCATGGCTTGGCGTATGCCATGGACCTCGCTGCGACGATGAGCAAGGACGAGATTATCATCGTGAATCTGTCGGGCCGGGGTGACAAAGACATTCCAACCATGGCCAAGCTTGATGGCATCAGCCTTGATTAACTCAAAGAACCCGGGAGTAGTAGCTTGAGCCGAATTGCTGATTGTTTTCAACGCCTCGCAGATAACCATCAAAAAGCGCTGGTAGTCTATGTGGTCGCCGGTGACCCGACGCCTGCGGTTACCGTGCCGCTGATGCACGATATGGTGGCCAGTGGTGCCAGTATTATTGAACTTGGCGTCCCTTTTACGGACCCTGAGGCGGAAGGTCCGGTGATCCAGTTAGCCCATGAACGTGCCATGCGCCACAGAGTGAGTTTACGGGATACCATCGCCATGGTGGCCAGCTTTCGCGAGCAGGATACTGTCACGCCGGTAGTGCTGATGGGCTATATCAATCCGATAGAGGCTATGGGTTATGAAGCCTTCGCAGCGCTAGCGGCCAGTGCGGGTGTCGACGGCACGATTTTAGTGAATGTCCCGCCGGAAGAAGGCCAGGTGTTGGATCAGGCCATGCTCAGCGAAGGTTTAGACCCGGTCTACCTGCTGGCACCAACCACGCCCGAGGCTCGAGCGAGAATGATATTCGAACGAACCCGTGGCTTTATCTATTATGTGTCTGTCAAAGGTATCACTGGGGCTGGCAATCTCGATATTGACGAGGTAACGCGTCGAGTTGCAGCATTTAAGGCCTATGCAACCACCCCGATCGTGGTGGGCTTTGGTATCAAGGACGGTGAATCTGCGGCGCAGGTCGCTCGAGTCTCCGACGGTGCGGTGGTGGGTACGGCGCTGGTGAGTTTGATGGCGGCCAATGAGCAGGAACCTGTGCGGCTGCGTGAGGCGGTCAGTGAACTCGTCGCTAACATGCGCGCGGCGATGGATGCAGTCTCCTGACCATGGAGTTGGCTGACTGGCTGCAGCGCATAGAACAACAACATCCGATAAAATGGGACTTGGGTCTGGCCCGGGTGGGCGAGGTCGGGCGGCGCTTGGGGGTATTAACCCCCGCACCGCTAACCTTCCTGGTCGCCGGCACCAATGGTAAAGGCTCTACCTGTGAATACATCACTCAATTGTGTCGGGCCCAGCACCTGAAGGTGGGTAAGTCGACCTCACCGCATTTGCGCCGATTTAATGAGCGGATCGAGATCGATGGCGAGCCAGCATCGGATGCGTTAATTTGTGGAGCATTCGAGACCATCGATCAGGCTCGGGCCGAAATCTCATTGACCTACTTCGAATACGGTACGCTGGCCGCCCTCGTGATCTTCAAGCAACTAGCCGTCGATGTGGCCGTTCTCGAGATTGGCCTCGGTGGTCGTCTTGATGCCATGAATATTGTCGATCCCGATGTCTCGGTGATCACGCGCATTGCTCTCGACCATCAATCTTGGCTGGGCGATACCCGTGAATTGATTGGTGCCGAGAAGGCCGGTATTCTGCGCGCCGGCATCCCTTGCGTGTTGGTAGACCGGGCGCCACCCGTATCGATTCTTGAGCAGGCGAAAGCATTGCAAGTACCCTTGTATGCACTGGGGATCGATTTTGATCATACCGAAGGTTCCCTGTGGATGACTCATGAAGGTGAACACTTAGCCCATGCTGGCCTGCCGGCACTGAATTTACCCGCTGATAGCCTTGTTGCGGCTTGTCAGGCTGTGGCCTGTGCCGGACTGGCGGTCAGTCATCCTGACATTCAGCTGGCCGCCGAGGCGGGGCAGGTGCCTGGGCGGTTTCAGCAATTGGCCTGGCCGCGACGGACCATCCTGGATGTTGCTCACAATCCAGATGCTGCTGCTTATCTGCGTGACAAGCTGCAGGCCAGGTTACAGCAGTTGCCGCAAGTGGGGCGCTGTCACGCTGTGGTGGGTATGTATGCCGATAAGGACTATGCTGGGGTTCTCGATCTACTGGCGCCGTTGGTTAGCCATTTTTATTGTACCGACATGGATGAATCTCGTGCCGCATCAGCCACCTTGCTGGCTGAGCATTTGACGAATCTCGGCGGGTCTGTGGTCAGTAGTTATGCTAAAATAGCGCAGGCTTACAGGGCGGCGGTGCAACAGTGTGCCGACGAAGACTATATTTTGGTATTTGGGTCATTTCCGGTGGTTGCAGGTGTGCTGGACGTGGTTGCTGAACGCAGGCCCGACGAGGCTGCTATTCAGGGTCCTGAATGACGAATGCTAAATCCATTGTAGCCAGAGAAGTGAATAACTAGTTGGATACAAAACTCAGACAACGGGTCGTGGGTGCAGGAGTGCTGACAGCCTTGGCTATCATTATCCTGCCAATGCTACTGGATGGTACTTCAGACGAGCGCGCGCGTGTCATGGCGACGATTCCGGAACCGCCTACCATCGAACTCAAGAAACTCTCAATGGAAGACGTGCTGGGTAAGATGCGCGAGATGGAGCAAGAGAGCGCCGCACAGTTGCCCGAATTGCTGCCAGATCACACCCCTTACGACGAAACGGCTGCCAGTGTTGGGAGCGAAAACGCGTCTTCAGACGAGGCCCTCGCGGCTACCGACCTGACCCTCGACAAAAACCTTTTGCCAGTGAGTTGGAGCTTGCAGCTAGGTAGTTTCCAGAATCCAAAAAATGCTCAGCGTCTGAGGCAGCAGCTCAGGGAGGCGGAATACCGGGCTTATATTATTCAAGTCATGGCAACTGAGGATAACACCGAGACGTTTCGGGTCTACGTGGGTCCGATGCTGCAAAAGCGCCAGCTCGAATTGGTTGCTGAAGAAATTCGCGTGAAATTCAATATCACAGGACCAATTGTCCGTTATCGGCTAGAGGATGACGGGGGTCAATTAGGTGGTTAGGTGGCCGATAGCCTGGGATGATTTTGTTGAAGCGCTAGCTGCTTCGGAATATCGAGCGAGAGATTAAGAGGTCGAGAGCATGGAGGAAATAGTCGCGGTAGACTGGGCAATCATTAGTGTGGTGCTGATATCGACACTCATCAGCATCATGCGCGGTTTTGTTAAAGAAGCCCTGTCGCTGGGCACTCTGATTGCTGCGATCCTGATAGCCCGGCTGTTCGGCAACCAGGTCGCCGATATGCTCGTAGATTTTATCAGTGTCCCCTCGCTGCGTTTGGCAGCTGCCTATGGTGGTTTGTATCTGGCCACTATGATCATAGGCGGTATGATTAACTATTTGGTTTACCAGGTCGTTAAAATAGCGGGCCTGTCAGCAATCAATCGTATTTTGGGTATGGGGTTTGGCTTTGTTCGTGGCGGTTTGATTGTGGTGGTAGCAGTTGCCATCATGGCTCGAATGCCTATCAGTGAAGATCCCTGGTGGCAGTCTTCGAGTTTGATTCCACGGGTGATAGTGACGGCGGACTGGTTGCAGATTTTTGTCATCGATAAAGTCGATGAGTTTAAAGCACACGGCATGTCTATTTAGTGTCAGCATGCAAGGTTTAGAACGTCAGAACATTGCAGTGATACCAACATTTAAGAGGTAAGAATTATGTGCGGCATAGTCGGAATGGTTGGCAGAAGCGAAGTTGCCTACGATCTTTATGATGCTCTGACGGTGTTGCAACATCGAGGTCAAGATGCTGCGGGTATCGTTACCTGCCAGGGAGATAAGCTCAACCTGCGGAAAAATAATGGTCTGGTGAAAGACGTATTTCAACAGGATCATATGAACCAGTTGAAGGGCAACATGGGCATCGCTCATGTCCGCTATCCGACTGCCGGTACGGCAAGCTCGGCCGAGGCCCAGCCGATGTATGTCAACTCGCCCTTCGGCATTTGCCTGGCGCACAATGGTAATCTGATCAACGATCGTCAATTGAACGAAGATTTATTCCGCACAGATCGGCGCCACATTAATACAAGCTCTGACTCTGAAGTGTTGCTCAATGTATTTGCGCATGAGTTACAGAGCATTGCTGGAATGCGCTTGGCCCCTGAAGACGTATTCAACGCGATAAGTCGTGTTCATGAACGGGCCGTTGGCGCTTATGCTGCGGTGGCGCTGATCATTGGCTTTGGCATCGTCGGGTTT